>Ga0153921_1000219_pt1 | contig 40738 bp, 84 predicted proteins | sample TSNJ005MetaG_FD_104691 | JGI IMG/M metagenome (GOLD analysis project Ga0153921, IMG submission 104691) | Attine ant fungus gardens microbial communities from New Jersey, USA - TSNJ005 MetaG | ecosystem: Host-associated > Fungi > Mycelium > Unclassified | place: USA: New Jersey, Brendon T. Byrne... | reverse complement strand
TGTGGCTCCGACCGGCATCGATCCGGTGACCTTTCGATTTTCAGTTGAAAGGTGATGGGCGTTTCTACTTGCAATAGGTAGATTCCTACCGTTATGGTGTCTATATACGCCCGATGAGCCACATTGGGCGCACCGAGTCGGATACACCGCTCGGATACACCAAATAGTGAAGGCCCCGAGCGGTAACTCGGAGCCTTCGCGTCGGACCAGTTAGGAGCTGGAGCGACAGATGAAGCCTATCCGTCACACCCGCAGAAGACCCACCCACACCGGCGTATTGAGCGACGGCCGGTGGTCGGCGCATGACAGAAGAGGTGTACGGGCGACGGAGCCCGCCCGAGTTACGGAGGTGGTTCCGATCAGCAGAAGACTTCGCGGGGCAACGAGCCCCGCCCTACGAAAGGCGGCGCAATGTCTCTGCGCGCTTTGACGGACGACGAACTGCAGGAGGACATCGCCTCGATGGAGGAAGCCATCAGGATGATCCGCGCCGAGTTGCGTCGTCGTGACAGTGAATCCTCGGATTCCGGGACGGGGGTGGATCGTGGCTGAGGGGCAGTACATCGTCGCGGTCTTCCTCGACGGGACTCTCAACGTTGACGCATGCGGTCCGTACCGCTCGCTAGGTCGGGCAAAGGAGGCGGCACGCCGGATCAACGATGCGGGAGAGTGGACGATCGATGCGGATAACGCGACGATCATCGCACAGGTCGTCCCGCTGAGTTCCATCGCCGACTTGGCCGAGCGGGCGGCGACAGACTGGGCGGAACTCGAGCCGGTCGATTCCGGGTCGGTGGGATCGTGAGCGCGCTCGAGACGTGGCTCGCCAACCGCGCCCACACCGCGCGCTGCTCGACGCTCTCGAGCGGAGCGTTCGTGCACGGGGCCTTCTGTGACTGCGGCTGTCATCTCGAGGCCGAGCCGACGCACTGGATCGGAGACGCGCCGACGAGCTTGCACAGCAACGGCGGTGCATCGTTCGCACGAACGACCCGCGACACGTCGGAAGTCACGTGCGTTCTGTGTCGCACGCTGCTCGCCCGTGATTCGCACGATTCCGGGGAGGGTCATGGCACGCGGGAAGGGTGAGAACTCGTGAGGAAGCAAGGCGAGGGCGCGTTTTTCCGCGTCCCCGCCGACCGCTCCCTCCCACTCAAGTACTGGCAAGCATCCATCGAACTCCCATCAACCGATGGGAGCCGGCGCCGGAAAGTGCTGCGATCAAAGGATCAACGCGAGCTGGTCAAGAAGGTTGAGAAGGCAAAACGGGACTTCCTCGTCCGTGGCGACCTCCACACCGGAGACATGACCGTCGCCCAATGGTTCACGTACTGGTTCAACGAGGTCGTGAAGAAGACGGGACGACCCGCCACCATACGCGGATACCGGTCCGTCATCTTCGGGCACGTCATCCCCACCATCGGGACGGTGAAGCTCGAGAAACTCACGCCGAACCACATCCGTAAGGTGGAGGACAAGATGATCGCTGGTGGGGCGGCGTCCACGTACGCGCTAAACGCCCACCGGATCATGTCCCGCGGCCTCGAGATCGCGCTTCGGGAGGGGCGTGTAGGGCGGAACGTGGCGAAGCTGATGGACGCCCCACGGAAGTCGAAGAACGAGCAGGAAGCGTTCGAGGTAGACGAAGCCATCCAAGTCCTCGCACACATCTCCCACGACCCCGTCATGGGCGCACGGTGGGCGACAGGGCTCCTCACCGGTGCTCGACGCGGCGAAGTCATCGGCCTCGAACATGACCGGGTGGGCGACGACCTCGACCTCTCCTGGCAGTTGCAGCGCATCACCTGGGCTCACGGATGCGGCGACCCGATCGGACGGACCGACGACGGGAAAGACATCTACCGGTGCGGTCGGAAACGCGGCACCGACTGCCCAGATCAGAAGCTCGACATCCCCGTCGACTATGACTACCGCAACATCACCGGTGGCCTGTACTGGACGCGGCCTAAGTCGAACGCTGGTTGGCGGATTCTCCCGCTGGTGGATCCGCTGCGGTCGATCATCGAGTTCCACATCGCATCACGGCCGGCGAACCCGTGGGGGTTGGTGTTCACCCGTGAGGACAACCGCCCGATCGACCCAGACCAGGACACGCGCCGGTGGAAGACCGTCCTCGAAGAAACCGGCATCGATAAGGATGTGGTCCTCCACGGGCTCCGCCACACAGCGGTCGATCTGCTGTACGAAGCGAAGGTGCCTGAGGATCTGATCCCGATGATCGTCGGCCACTCCGACCGGGCCATGTCACGGTCGTACAAGACTCGTTCCGCGATGCACCGGAAACGGATCCGGGAAGCGCTCGAGCAGATGTCTGCGCTGGTCAGCTCGCCAGGCGGTGCACATTCAGGAACACCCTTAGCAATCGAGTCGAAACCCCCAACTCCATAGCGAGACGATGAGCGTCCGGGCACCACTTCATGGTCGCCACGCACTCGTCGTAGTCGATCATCCACTCGGCTGCCGCACGATCCGCCAACACTTCATGTTTGGGGCGGTCGTCGCGGTGGCCGAGTTTTGCGTGGGCGAGTTCATGGGCCAGTGTGGATCGGTCGTGCACGGCTCGCATGCCTGAGCGGATGACGATCAGGTTGTGGTCTGGTAGCCAGAACCCGTTCGCGGTTCTGATGGGCCGGTGTATGACCTCAATGCGGTGTTCTTCTGCATCTGCGTACGGGTCATATTCGCCCACCGTTTCTCCCCTACTGGTACTGCTCGTCCTGCTCGCTCTCCGGGTCGTTCGGGTGAGCGGCCAAAGCGACGTCGCCTTGGCGGAGGTTGTCGAGCTCGCCCGCGTCCATCTCGCGCGGGTCATCCGTCTTGTCGTTAGTAGAAGATGTAGTCGACCCCGCCGACATTCCGGCCCGGCGGAGCAGTTCCTCGTATCGGGACATTGCGCGGTCGACGAAGTCTTTCGGGGCGATGTGCACTGCTTCGGCGATCTGCACGATCTGCAGCACGGAGATCTTGTGCTGCGCTTTCTCGATGTTCTTGAACGTCTCGTAGTTCACGCCTGAGGCGGTCGCGAGTTCCCTCTGCGTCATGCCCTCGGTGTTGCGTGCGCCCTTGATGATGTCAGCCATCGCACGGTTCAGTAAGTCCTTCTCTGCCTCTTCCACGAGGCAACTATATCCACCCCGAATGCAGAAATATGCGCCCGATGTGCCTCAATGGGCTTGCAAGGGTAACTTTTTACCCCTAAAGTGTAACTATGCACCCCAGAAGAACCGCCGAGACGATCGCAGCGAACCTCGCTGACGCGATCATCTCCGCCGGCGCCTCTCTCGAGAGCGTCGCACTAGCCGCCGACACGACCACCTCGGACATGTCCGCACGCGTCACCCCTGACGCGCCGGACTACCCGTTCGAGGACCTGGTCGCTGTCGGCGGCTTTCTTCATGTCCACCCATCCACCTTCTACGAAGGAGTCAACGAATGACGGTTTCGCAGAGACCGCCCGGCGAGAAGCCGGCCCTCGCCTACAGCGTCGCCGAACTCGCGAGTTCCGCAGGCATCAGCGAGTCCAAGGTTCGCGACGAGATCCGCGGCAAGCGACTGTTCGCGATCATCCTCGGCGGAAAGCAGGTCATCACCCCGGAGGAAGCCCAGCGGTGGCGGGATTCCGCACCGGTGCACGACCCGGACGCCTGAGTTTCGCCCGAAGCTGCTCAGTCCCCACAACGAAGAAACGCCCCCGGTGGCAAGACCGGAGGCGAGTCAAAGAAAGGCAGAGATAGTGCCCAACACAGAGATTCTACCGTTCACCTTCGAGGAGGTGACAGTAAGGGTCGAGGTAGTGAACGACGAGCCGTGGTTCGTCGTAGCAGACCTCGCCCGGATCCTCGGATACCGCGACGCGGCGAACGCATCCCGGCTCCTCAAGGACGGACAGAAGGGGTACTCCGAAGTGAGTACCCCTAGCGGCCCCCAGACAATGCTGGTCGCCAACGAGAAGGGCCTCTACCGGCTCTTGCTCCGCAGCAACGCCGCCAACGCCGAGAAGGTCCAGGACTGGGTCACTGACACTGTCCTCCCCGAGATCAGGAGAACCGGCGGCTACAACGCGAGAACCGAGCTGGACGCGACTACGCCTGAGGGTGCCGCGCTCGTCCTGCAGGCTGCGTTGACGTTCCAGGCTCAGGTCCACGAGTTGACGGCGAGGGTTGCTGATGACGCCCCGAAGGTGGAGGCGTTCAACCGGTTCCTGAACTCGTCGTCTCTGATCAAGATCGAGGTTGCCGCCCGGCGTGCAGGGGTCGGCCGCACTACTGCGTTCCGGCTTCTTCGGGATGCGCACATCATCCAGCGGTGGAACACGTCACCGATGCAGCATCACGCGCACCGGTTCGAGGAGGTTCCCTCGACTCACAAGAACAGCGCCGGCGACATCGTCACGGACTACACGACGAAGGTGAAGCCTGAGCACTTCGAGTGGCTGGTGGACACGCTCTCTCGTCTCGCCAGCACGGAGAGGAGTGCGTCATGAGCACCTTCCTGTACCGCGCGCTCGCGCTCGATTCTGCGGATGACCCTTTCACTGGCGATCCGATTCTCTGGCCGGGCGCCACCATTGGCCGGGCTACTGGATACCTCTCGCGGTCCTCGGCTGTCGAGGCGGGAGAGAGTTCGGGCGTCGAGTACGTCATCGTCAAGTCCCTCCCTGTCGTGTTCCCTGTCCCGCTGGTCGTGGAACAGGCGCGGCGAATCGACGAACTCGAGGACCATCTCGCCCATGTGACGGACATCAACGGTGAGGCGGTGGCGTCATGACCGCGCCGATCGTTTCCACCCATGGCCGTGAACTGATCGCCAAGCCGAAGCGCGAGTGTCGTGAGTTCGCTTGGAACCACGCTGACACGACGAAGGTCGTGGGGCAGATCGTTGACGGTCAGTTGTGGGAGCGCCTCGCTGAGCAGGAGGTCGTCCCTACCGCTCGTCTCGGTGCGGCACTGATTCGTGCTGACGTCCGTGTGGCGGTGTCCTCGTGATCGGCCGGTGGATGTGCCGGATCGGTCGTCACCGTTGGGACTACTCGGTGCAGTACTCGTTCGTGTTCGGCGGGTATCGCTTCGAGCAGTGTTCGCGGTGCGGTGTCGAAAGGCAGGTGCCGTGATGCGCACGTTCAGGTTTTTCGCTGCGGGTGCTGTGACGGCGACGGGTGTGGTGTTCGTGGCTGTGACGGTCTGGTTGCACCTGATCGAGAGGAAGGCATTCCGATGATGTCTCTCCTGATGGGCCTTGCACTCGGCCTTGCACTCGGACTCGCTACAGGTGCTGTGTTCATCGCCCTGCGTAGGAGGTCGCGATGAGTAAGCACGCCCAGATCGTTCTGCCGTTGTTTCCGCGGTCCACGTTCATTCCCCCGGTCGACACGGTCGACTACGAAGTAGAGGAGCAGTGCTCATGAGCAAGTTCGAACACGACGAGCTTGAGCGGCGACTGAAAGAGGCCCTCGCGGTCGCACTCGTTGATGTGGCCTATGACGACGAACTCGACGTGGACGTCGATGGTCCCTTCGCGATCCTCACGCAGTACTCGCTCGACACCAATGAGCCGGTCGCGAAGTTCGAGGTCCGTTTCGATATCCGCGAGGTGTCCCGATGAACGCCGCAGAAACCATCGCAGCAGCGATCGACAAGCTCGAAGCTCTTAGGGCGGAGAGCGATGCGCCGAAGATGGCAGACGGCATCTCCGCCCGCGCATACCGGGGGCTGGAACTGGCTGTCACCCTGCATCGCACCATCGACGCCCAACTGCGGATCCTGAACGGCGCACGCGGCGGAGCGAAGGACCTCGACGAAGGAACCACGCCGGACGAGCCCGCCTCAACCGTCGACGCGATTCACCTCGCTGAGGCGATTCTCGGGGAGTCGTGATGAGACACGACTACACACCTGAGAACCCAGGCGCTGGACGGGTGGCCGTGATCGCGGTCGGTGCCACCGCCGGGGTGCTCGTCCTCGCCGCCGCCTGGGTCGTCTGCACTGTGGTGAAGGCGGTGTGGGGATGAACGCCTACAAGCCCGGACGACCCGACTGGACACCCATCACCGTGTTCCTCGGCGGTGTCCTCCTCGCCGCCATCGCGCTCTCGCTGATCATCCTCCACATGTGCGGGGTGACCTGGAAATGAAGACCTTCCTGATCGTCACGTTCCTGACCGCTGTGGTGGTTGCTTTCGCCGGCGCCGCCGCCAACCTGACCATCCTCTACAACCTCGGCGCTGTGATCGCCGTCCTCACCCTGCTGGCGGCTTATGGGGTCGACCAGCTCAACACATACCTCGAAGGAGAAGAGAAATGACCAAGTACCGCGTGTACCTCGTCGCCGTGGCGAGTGTCGTCCGGGAAGTCGAAGCCGAGGACGGTGATGAAGCCGTTGCTGCTGCCCTCGACACCAATCTGCCCCGCACGAACCCGTTCGACGGCTACGACCTCGGCGACTGGATGACGGCCAGCGAGCTCGACCGCACCAACAAGCCCGAAGACGACTACGAGGAGATCCGCTGATGACCAAGTTGAAGACGAACCTGGATCGTGTTCGTGCCGCGAAGGAGCAGGTAGAGACCGCTCTCGCCGGCATCCCAGCCAACTCGACCGTGCACCCCTACGTGGACGCTCAGCGGGCTGTGCTCAACGCGGACCTGAACGACAGGAGAACCGGCATCACCCGGGAAACCGAAACCACCCCGGGCCTCACGTTGGCACTCGACGTCCTGAGCGGGGGTCGCTGACATGGGTGACATCGGAAAGCCAGTTCGTCACATCGAGCTCGAACCGCTCGAAGAACCCATCGACGTTCCCAGCACCATCCCGGCCCCACAGGAGGTGCCCGCATGAGCGCCAACGAGTTCGCTGGGCTGGAATTCGCAATCGGCACAGTTCGCGGCTTCCGCTCCTGGAACGTGACCGTTGATGGAAGGCTTCAGGCCCTCCACCAGACGGGCATTTGGACTCCCGGGGAGAACGTCGCCGAGTGCCTCGGGAGCCCGTCAAAGGACGTCATTCCCCCTATCGAAGGTGAGGACTGGAAAGAGCGTCAGGCGAAGGTCGACGAGTGGCGCAGCAACCACGAGATGGTCGAATGCCAGCACGGGTTCTACGCCTACTTCTCCTCCGCCCACATTCAGGCCGGGTACAGGCCCGCCGTTCACGGGGTCATCGAGGGGTACGGAGAAGTCCTGATCGGCACCAAGGGATTCCGGGCCGCTAAGTCGCGGATTCTAGCGATCAGCGTCGAACCATTCGAGGGGATCTGGAACCTCGATTCGTTCGTCACCGACAAGATCAGGCGCAACTACCCGGGCGTGCCGATCTTCGAGTCGAACTTCGCCATGCAGTCAGATTTCCCCGTCGTGAACGGGCTCATCGACGAGGGGGTGACCTCATGACTGACCCGACCCGTGTGATCGCGGACATCCTCTACGGTCCCGAGTTCTCAAACCGTGACCTCCCCACACGCACACCCACCCCGACCGCACCCGTCCTCCCCGTGTTCCACACACAAGCACCCGCACACGACGACGACCTCGCAGCAGCAGGTGACGAACTCCGCGACCAGGACGACTACCGACCCACACCCGAGGAGCTGTGCTGATGCCGAAATTCAAAGACGGAGCGGTCGTCGAGTGCACCAAGGGAGACACGCTCATCCGCGGGCGGCTCAATACAAAGGAATGGCCCGGACAGACATGCCAGTACGTCGGTGATTGCGGCGACGTCTACCGCTACATCCGGGATGGATGGACCGTCACTGTCGTTGAAGAGGCCCCAGAACCGCAGCCTGTCTACGCGCCGGGCGTCTACCTGCCCTACCTCTACTCCTGGGCGACCGAGGAGACACCCAACGTGTGGCTACTTCGGGGCTCGACATGGTACGAGCTCCCGAATGGGGACGGCTACACGACGCGGGTGCTCGAAGCGTCTCGGGTTGAGGCGTGCGCTGCAACGATGGTTCGCCTTGAGGCTCCGTCCATCATCGCCCGCCGCGTGCTCGAACGGCTTGCGGTCCGCTACGGCGAGGACTACATCCACAACACCGAGTCCGGGTGGAACGACGTGGCCCGAGAGTTCGGAGTCGAAGGATGACCACCAGATTCGGTTCTCTCTCTGACCCTCTCGAAACCAACCCGTACGACCTCGACGACTACGACACCTGGGACTTCGACAACGACACGGAGGACCACGAATGAGCGACACGCTCGAAGGAATCGTGGCCGACCTGCCCGACAGCGTTTATCACGCCCACCCTGCCCTGTCGTCGACCGGCGCCCGCCGGCTCCTCGACTCCCCGGCGAAGTACCGGTACCAGCTCGATCACCCGGAACCGCACAAGGAATCGTTCAGCCTCGGGACCGCCGTACACACCAAAGTGCTCGGCGTCGGAGCGAACGTCATCACCTACCCCGAAGAACACCTCACCCCATCAGGTGCGGTGTCCACCAAGGCCGCAACGGTCGTATGGGCGGAGGAGAAACGAGCGGAGGGGTTCGTGATCATCGGGACCGCGCAAGCCGCTCAGGTCGACGGAATGGCTGAAGCCGTTCTCGCCAATCCGGAAGCGCGCCAGGTGCTCGAGACGATCGGCGGCCGTGAGGTCAGCCTGTTCACCGAGATCGATGGTGTCCCGATGCGTGCCCGCTTCGACATCTACGAAGGCACCCGCGCCGGCGACCTGAAATCAGCCCGAGACGCATCACCCAAGGGCTTCAACACCGCTGTCGGCAGGTACGGCTACCACATCCAGGACCGCTGGTACTCGGAAGCCCACACCGCCGTCACCGGAACCGAACTCGAGTCCTTCAAGTTCATCGTCGTGGAGTCCACAGCCCCATACCTCGTCGGCGTCTACGACCTCGACTTCATGTGGGAAGACCTCGCCAAAGAACGAACCGCCAAAGCACGCGACCTCTACCGGCGCTGCACCGAAACGAACACATGGCCCGGCTACCAGACGGCAACTCTGACCCCGCCGACCTGGGCCGTGTACGACAACGAAGAAGAGGAGATCCAGCTATGACGACGCACTACGTCGACAAGAAGCACCCCCTGCTTGGGTCCTACCACGAAGCTGCCGCCTGGCGTGACGCTGCAGATGACTGGGAGTCGAACGGGGACTCGAACAACCGGCGACTGACCGGAAACATGCGCGCGACCGCCACCCGGCTCGAGCGGGAGATTTGACCGTGGACATCTCGGACACCCTGGCGCCCAAGAGCGACCAAATGGACTACGAAGACATGCTCACCGGGCCGAAAACACTCACCATCACCAACGTTCGGAAGGGCCCATCTGCGGAACAGCCCATCCAGATCGACTTCGAAGAGTTCGACCGGCCGTGGCGGCCCGCCAAGACTGTCCGACGCGTTCTGGTCGCCTGCTGGGGGCCTGACGGCAGCGCCTACATCGGCAGACAGGTGACCCTATACGGAGATCCCACCGTGACATGGGCAGGCGAAGCGATCGGCGGAATCCGCCTCTCTCACGCCTCCCACATCGCAGAGCCTGTGACGGTGACCCTGACCGTCCGGCGTGGGAAGCGCGCACCATTCGTGGTCCAGCCGCTCACCACGACACCTGTGAAGGACACGTCTGGTCGTGACTGGTTGACCGAGCTCGCAGCCGCGGACGGAAACTCGGACGCGATCGAAGCCCTCGGTGTAGCTGCGAAGAACGCCAACGCCCTCCCGGCCGTGCTCGCGGTGATCCGTCAGGCGTACAAGGACGCGAAAGAGGGAGACGCATGAAACGAGACACCCTCTCCGCATACCGCGCCCGTCAGAAGGCGACAGAGTCCCTCGTGGACGAGGCGGTCGCGGAGGTAAAGGCAGAGCGAGACGCCGCTTGGACGGCCGCTCAGGAAGCATCCAAGGCTGCCGAGGCAGAGCGCCACCACTTCACCCGCGACGAACTCCTTACAGCTGACTTGATCCGCACCCGCTTCGGCTGGTCCCGGGTCGTGAAGGTCAACCAGAAGTCAGTGACCGTCGACACCGGCTACTCCTGGACCGAACTCGTCCCCTTCGATCGGATCCTCGAGGCCCACACCCTGCAGACGAAGGGGGCGAAGCGATGACCGCGGACCCGTTTGACCTGATCGCCGTCACCCTGCCCGACGAAACCGCACTCGACTGGCAAGACCGTGCAGCATGCGCCACCACGGACCCCGACATGTTCTTCCCAGAGTCATCGATCCACGGTGCCGACGCGAAGAAGATCTGCGCCACCTGCGACGTCGCCACCCAATGCCTCGCCTACGCGATCAGCAACGGTGAACGGTACGGCATCTGGGGCGGACTCAACACCAAGGAACGCACCCGCACCATCAACGGAACACGAGGTGCAGCATGAACCGGAACAAGCAGCGCGGCACAGCATTCGAACGCCTCATCGCAGACGGACTCGCCCACGCTCTCGACGACGACCGAATCGACCGCGCCCCACTCCGAGGCAACGCCGACCGCGGCGACATTGCTGGTGTTCGTTCCCCATTCGGGAAGGTCGCCATCGAAGTCAAGAACGTGTCCCGTCTCGACCTCGCCGGATGGGTCGACGAATCCCAGGTCGAGAAGGGCAACGCTGACGCCATCGCCGGCATCGTCATCGCGAAGAGGCGCGGAAAGGGGCAGGCGCTCGATCAATACGTTGTGATGACCGTCCGCGACCTAGTCGCACTGCTCGGGGGTGACGCGTCGTGAGCCGGCCAATGAAGGAGCGTTCGATCGTTCTTCGTCCTGACGAGCGAGAGCGGTTCTGGTTCCTCGTCGAGAAGACTGACAGCTGCTGGATCTGGCGAGGCACACTCCACAACCAGGGCCACGGACGGTTCTCGGCGCGCTCGACCATGTACTTCGCTCACCGAATCTCGTACGAGATGGTCAACGGTCCGATTCCAGACGACCTCGTGATCGATCACAAGTGCTGGAACCGAGCGTGTGTTCGCCCTGACCACCTCCGCGCGGTCACCCAGATGGAGAACATGCAGAACCTCTCGGGCCCGCACGCGGACTCGAAGAGCGGCGTCCGCGGTGTCAGTTGGGATCGCACCAGGAACAAGTGGCGCGCCGATATCTGCGTCAACTACAAGCGGATCGGTCTGGGGCGATTCGACCGGATCGAGGACGCGATCGTTGCTGTCGAGCAGGCACGCGCTGAGCATTTCGGAGTCGTGTCATGACGGCCCCGACCAAGAAGGTACGCGACGCAACATCCCTTCGAGACGGTCACCGGTGCATCGCAGGACCCGCCGGCTGTTTCGGTCGCCTCGAGTGGAATCACCGCGAATCGTCCGGATCAGGTGGTCGAGGGAGCAAGGCGCCCAAGGTCACGCCAGCAGACGGGGTGATGCTTTGCGCTCATCACAACCAGTTGCTCGAGGCTGACGCGGCATTCCTCCAGACCGGTCTCCGCATGGGCTGGAAGCTCAAAAGGAACCGGTTGATGGCAGCCCATGAGGTCCCGTTCTACGACCGCAACCTGGGTGGCTATTTCCTCCCTGATGTGGAGGGGCGGGCGAAGTCCATTCCGAAGGCTCTCGCGGTCGAACTCATCGAAGCGGCTGGCGGATACACAACGAAAGGAGGGAGACCATGAGCACCCCGTACTACCAGGACGACCTCGTCACGCTCTACCTCGGCGACTGCCGCAAGATCACGGAGTGGACGGCCGCAGATGTGCTGCTGACCGATCCGCCGTACGGGATCGACTACAACACGGGTGCACAGCGTGAGTCCCTGCCGACATCCATTGCCGGCGACAAGGACACAACTGTCCGCGACGCCGCCCTCGAGATGTGGGGACCGACGAAACCGGCCCTGGTCTTCGGCACATGGCGGGTACAGCGTCCCCTGCTGACGAAGTCTCTGCTGGTCTGGGACACCAAGGGCGCTCTCGGGATGGGTGATCTGCGGATCCCGTGGAAGCCAGCCCACCAGGAGATCTACGTCCTCGGTGACGGCCCGTGGAAGGGTGTCCGATCAACGGACGTCCTTGTCTGCCCACCCATCCAGGCGACGGCGAAGAACGGGCGCCTCCACATCCACCAGAAGCCGGTACCGCTCCTCGCCGAGCTCGCCGAAGCCACCAGGGGTGTGATCGCGGACCCGTTCTGCGGTTCCGGGAGCACGGCTGTTGCGGCCCGCATGCTCGGTCGGAAGTGCATCACGGTCGAGACCGACGAGGCAACAGCCGAGATCGCAGCGATGCGGCTCACCCGCGAGACATCCTCCGGACTGGACTTCGGAGGTGCTGCCTGATGCCTAGAGATCAACGTCTCTTCATGACGTTCCCGATTGACTTCCCGGATCACCCGAAGGTGCGCCCCCTGACCCCGTTGGCGAAGTGGACATTCGTGGAGATGAACGCGTACTCGAGAAGGCTCGGACTCGATGGTGTGATCCCTGTTGTGGCTGCTCGAGCGATGTGGTCGCAGAAGGCTCTGGGTGACCTTGTCGCGTCGCATCCGACGCGTCCTCTCGTGCAACTCGTTGAGGACGACTACATCCTCCGTTCGTACGCCGATCATCAGCTCACGAACGGTGACATCGAGGATTTGCGGGAGAAGCGCGCGGCTGCTGGGGCGAAGGGTGGCAGGGCGAAGGCAGAGCGTCGTCAAACGTCTGGCAAGCCGGTAGCAAGTGCTAAAGCAAATGGGAAGCAAAACGTACCAGAGTCAGAGTCAGAGTCAGAGATAGACCTCTTGACTGACATGAGTACTGAAACACAGTCAAGTCCTGTCTCTAACGCGGGAGGCCGAGGACTTGACGAGGTCAGTGAGATCGTCATCCAGAAAGCCCGTAACGCTGGGGTGCGGGACATTCGGAAGCTGTACCCGATCCTCGCCCGCACCGTGGATGGCCCTCTCACGTCGGCGGCGGCTGTGGAGTTGGCTCAGGTGATCGCGGACCGGTCTCAGCATCCCGTGAAGGACGTCGACGCGTACGTGGCTACTGCGTGCCGGAAGTCCCCTGACGATGTGCAGCACTGGTACGACACCTGCGACCTGGGGGTGGCGTGATGCGTCGTGAGGATCGGGCAGCAGCGGCTCGGCTCGAGGCGATCATGCGACGTCACGAGGACCGGGAGAAGCAAACCCTCTTCGAGCTGTCGCAGGCGGGCTTCCGGTTCAAGACCCTGTCTGACGCGCGGCGCCGGCTGTCCCTGCAGCGGAACATGCCGGGCTTCACGCAGGAGCAAATCGATATCGCCATTCGTGTGGCAGAGAACAACCCGAAGGAGAGCAACTCATGAGCGCGACGGTCACTCACCCGAAGTGCGGGAAGTCGTGGAAGCAGCATGGCAACCGGACCGGGCACTGCGCCCGATGCCACGAGACGTTCGAGGGCGTCACTGCCTTCGACGCCCACCAACGGATCAGCGACGACGGGTCCGTAACCTGCCTCGATCCCCGAACCATCAAAGTATCCGGCGTGTTTCTCGCCCACCGTGACGGGTCATGGCGGGGACCCGGAATGCCCCAGACGCTTCGCGACCAGTACGCATCGAAGGAGGTCATCTGATGCATGACCAGGAGCACACTCGTCCGCCGGCACCCGAACTGTCCCCGACCGAGATGCTTCGAGCCATCGAGTTCGAGTTCCTGCCCGGCGCATTTGAGGAGCAGGAAGCATGAGCCGCGGAGTGCTCGAGAGCACGATGTGGGCGATCACTCTCGACGACGATGGCGACACTGCCGACATGTTCACGACCCGTCAGGAAGCCCTCGCGTACCGGGTTGATCCGCGGCAGAAGCTCTTGCGGGTCGAGTTCTGGGACGTCACACCAGACGAAGGGCACGTCTGATGAGGTCTCGTATCGATCTGTCTCCTCGCCCTGAATGGGCACCCACACCAAGAGAACGAACCACCACCCACGGGGAACGGTGCTGCGCCCGTTGTCGTCGCGGCGTCCCCGGGTTCGGTGACCTCCCATGCGGGTACAACCGTCGCTGCCCGAACCCGAAATGCGACCACGCAGAACACCCCGAACCCAAGAAGGAGAACCAGACATGAGCGACGACGGAATCAGCATCGTCCGCGACTACCGAAAGGACGGCAAGGGCTACTACATCGAGCACGGTTTCAGCGGTTTCCGATGGTCATACACAGAGGCCGGTGAGACGGACAGGGGACCTTGGTGGCAGCTCGAATCCCACGCACTGCGAGACGCGGCCGACGACTGGGACGACAACGGTGAGGGCTACCGCGTATCGGCAACCCTTCGTGCTGTGGCGACGCGATTGGAGAACCAGCGATGACCGACGACCACACGAAGCTGGTCCGGGAAGCACAAGCGGAAGCACTGACCGCAAAAAACCCGCTCGTGCAGCGCCTGGCGGATGCTGTTGACGCTCTGGTCGCTGGTGAACGGGAACTGCGGGCAGAGCGACTCGACTTGATCGAGGCGATGAGCACGGCCCGCAAGGATCGTGATGCTCTGCGACTGCGGCTTGAGGGTGTCGAGTTTCAGCTGAGTGGCGACCCGGCGCTCTGGCCGCGGGAGCAGGTTCTCTCGTTCGTCCGCAGCGCCTTGACTCCGGTTGAGGGGGAACAGGCATGAGCGGAGACGGGGCGTTCCGCGCGGCGTTCCCTCTCGGCAACAAGCAGTGCGCGACGCTTCGCGAGGCGTTTGAAGCCGGATTCAAGGCTGGTGCCGAGTGGGAGCGGAAGGAAGCACTTCGCGAAGCCGCCGAAGCGCTCCGCGGTATTTCATCGGCTGTCGACATGTCCCTCACGGCATTCCCGTCTCATTGGGCCATCGATGAGCGCGAAGCGACTGACGCCATTCGTGCTCTCGCGGAAGGAGACGGCTGATGCAGATCCCAGACGATGTGTACGACCGCGCATATGACGCGGGCGAGTTCAACATGGCCGACTACAAGGTGATCGCTGAATGGGCGCGCAAGCAGGCTCTCCTGGATGCTCATGCTCTCTGCACTACGACCGCGGATGCGGCCGCTATCAGCCGACTCATCGAAGCAGAACGACAGGAGGGGAACGCATGAGCGACCCGGTCGAGGATGCGATCCAGGACGCGATCACAGAGGCCACCATCTACGAAGAGATCCGCGCCAGCTGGCCCCACATAGACGCACAAGCCCGCGTGACAAACGAACTACTCCTCAAAGGCAGGACCGAAGACGCGATCACATCCGCGAGGTCCTACGCGGCCATGTGCGCCCACCAAACCGAACTCGAAGAACTCGCCGCCATGCTGGCTGCGAAGCGGGAAGGAACCCGATGACCGAGACTGATCCGCTCCTGGCAGCGGTCGAAGCACTCACCAAACCCGTAGTCGAGCACCTCGCTCAGAGAACTGACACCGGCAAATGGGTGAGAACCCACACCGTCGAACACCCGGCCTTGCTTGAGCAGATGCACGAAGCCGTCTGGCCTTCCACCGGCAACGATGGGAACTCGAAGAGCTCGCCCCGCGAACGGTCCCTGGCGGACAACAACATGCTGTTCGAGTACGCGAAGATCTGTGCTGCGATCGCCGACTGGGTACGCATCGCCGGCGGGAAAGCCGGACGCGACCCCATCCACAACCTCCAGCAATGGTCCGCCCTCCACATGGCCGACCCCGACCGCGACGACGACTGGTACATTCGCGCCCTCCACGGATGGAAGTACGCCATCCGCAAGATGCTCGACAAACCCGTCGCATTCACCATCAAAGGCGCATGCCCCGTCTGCGGCGCCACCGAATGGGGCAACTGGAAAGACGGCGGCGGGATGCGCGTCCTCAAAGTCGAATACGTCCGCGACGAACACGACGACCCCACCAACGTCAACGCAGTCTGCCAAGCCTGCCGCGTCATCTGGGAAGGCCGCGAAGCAGTCGAAGAACTGGCCGACGAACTCAACGAGAAAGTAGGGTGACCACATGATCGACTGGGCTACCGTTCTAGCAACGCTAATCATCACGGGGGACATCACCGAGGAAGAAGCCAGCGCCATCGCGACCGACCGCGACTTCCTGAACGCCCCCGCCGATGTTCATCCCGTATTCGCAGCCCGAGCCATCCGCGCCGCACTCCAACGAGTCCGCGACACGCCCACAAACGGGGGTACCACGAACGAATGACAACCGTGTAGTTCGTTTGATATGCTTCTCACGCGTCGGATAACTATGCCCGGCGCCGGACACTTCGAAAGGCCCTCGCCAAGCGGGGGCCTTTTCCGCGTCCAGGGACAAGAATGCTCCCGCGGTGCTGGTAACACCCGGGAGCGTGACCGACTTTCAAGGAGTCGATATGGGCAATGCTATCTCCAACCCGACGCGATACGTCATCATCGCCGCCGTCTGGAACTCATGGGAGCGCATGGTCGCGCTCACGAACTTCGCTGGTCCGAACGGATGCTGGGTGTACACGGGATCCCTGAACCCAGCCGGGTACGGGGTATTCAGTCACCATGACCACGGAAACGTATTCGCCCACCGGCTAGCGCTGCACCTCGCCGGGCGTCCAGTCCCTGCCGACATGACGGTAGACCACCTCTGCCGAAACCGGGCGTGCGTAAACCCAGCACACCTCGACATCGTTACGTCAGCTGAGAACATCCTCCGCGGCGAAGGCTACATGGCTAAGCACGCCCGCAAGACCCACTGCGTCCACGGGCACGAGTTCAGCGCCGACAACATCCGCTGGTCCACGTCGCCCGCGACAGGAAACCCCACGCGCACCTGCAAGACGTGCGAGCACGAGAGGTATCTCAAACGACGCGCCGCCGTCGCCTAGGCCCGAAGATAGCCCCGACCGGAAACGGCGGGGCTTTCCTCGTACATAGACCGTGGGTTCGCCTGCCACCCCGACATGCGAACATCTGGCCCCGCACCTAAACGGCTGACGAAGCATCGACGGATGCAGAAACCGCTTCGGCGGTCCCGTGGAGTCTCCCCAGCGGGGGAACAACTGGAGACCTAGGGGTGGCGAAAGCACCAGCACGGGAGCAAGCGCCCGGCTGGTGTGATGCTCGTTGGTGTAACGGCAGCACGATCGGCTCTGGACCGGTCAGTCGAGGTTCGAATCCTTGACGAGCAGCGAATGTATCAGGTGGACAGACCTGACCCAACACCTATCAGGCCACCACACCTGACCGTCTTCCCTCCTGGGCCCGATCATCTCACCCCCTCAGAACAAGGTTGCAGACTCCTCACCAAGCATGCCGACCGTGCAGGCATCAAGCGTGACCGGACCAACCCCAACGTTCACCCAGACGGGCCCAGGACGGAACCAACCAACGGAGGTACGAGTGCCCATCCAACTCGGCCCCGCCTTCGAAACAGCCGTACTCACCCTCGCCGGAATAGACCCCACCACCATCGACCCCGGCTCACTCGACATCACACTCCTCAACCCAGCCGGCGACACCACCGTCCGCTGCACACTCGTACTAAGCGTGGACACTGCCGATCTGAAGGCAGCGATGAGGGACGCACTCGGAGAGTAACCGTGTCCAACACACCACGGAACACCACCCAACGAGACCGGGACCGCGCCCGCATCCGCGCCACCACAGCGAACTGCGGCATCTGCGGCGACCGCATCGACTACTCACTGCCACACACAGACCCAATGAGCTTCGTCGTAGACCACATCATCCCCCTCGCCAAAGGTGGACCAGACACGCTGACCAACAAGCAGGCAGCACACAGGTCATGCAACTCCACGAAACGCGCACGACTCGTCGCACCAATCATCCGAAGATCAGGATCACTCAACTGATCCACCATCCCAAGGCGACCCACACCCCAGGGGGAGGGCACCCCCAGCGCCACCTCACCGTACCTCCGGGGCCAGGCATGCTCTCTCTCCTACGTTTTTTTCTTTCCCGCAGGGCGGTGATCTGATGGCCACGAAGGTTGTTCTGCGGGCGGTTGAGGCCGATGAGGTGCCTGAGCCGCCGAAGATCCTGACTCTCGTTGAGGCGATTGAGTCGGGTGATTATCTGCAGATCCTGATTGCGCAGCGTCGGGAGATTGTGACTGATCTTCCGAACGAGAAGGGGCCGGCGAAGGCAGCGATGCACCGGCAGTTGTCTCTGTTGTCGAAGGAGATTGAGGCCCTGCAGCGTGGCGAGAGTCACGAGGGCGAAGGTGGCGCTGATGTCGAAGACGGGGAGTTCGACGCCGAAGCTATCTGAGGTTGCCCGTCATGTGGTGTATCCGAAGGGCATTGTGTCTACGGCGTGGCCGCGGGTGGTGGCGCAGTGCGCTGCGATGGGTGTCGAGTTCGATGAGTGGCAGCACGGTATCGGGCGGATTGCCCTCGGCAAGACGGCTGACGAGAAGTACGCTGCCACGATCGGCGGTGTCGTCCTTTCCATTCCGCGACAGGTTGGGAAGACTTTTCTCGTCGGAATGATCGTCATCGCACTGTGCATTTTGTCTCCGAAGGTCACCGTGTTGTGGACTGCGCATCGGACGAAGACTGCGACGAAGACGTTCCAGACCATGCAGGGCATGGTTCGGAAGAAGAAGATCCGCTATCACCTCGCGCCGGGCCGTAACGACGGGATCCGGACAGCGAATGGTGAGCAGGAGATTCGGTTCCGTAATGGTTCGGTGATCATGTTTGGCGCCCGTGAGGGTGGCTTCGGTCGTGGTTTCGATGAGGTCGATCTCGAGGTGTTCGACGAGGCGCAGATCCTCAGCGAGAAGGCGCTTGAGGACATGGTTGCGGCGACGAACCAGTCACGTCAGCCGTCTGGTGCGTTGCTCTTCTTCATGGGTACTCCTCCGCGGCCGTCTGACCCTGGGGAAGAGTGGCTTGGCCGGCGGAACGATGCGCTCGAGGTGAAGCCTGAGCAGCAGGTCGTGGGCCTGTCTGAGGACATGGTCTATGTGGAGTTCTCGGCTGATCGTGATGCTGACCCGGATGATCAGGAGCAGTGGCGGAAGGCGAACCCTTCGTTCCCGTCGAGGACTCCGATTGAGTCGATCAAGCGGCTGCGGAAGAACCTGAAGAACGAGGATTCGTTCAAGCGTGAGGCCCTCGGGATCTACGACGCTGCTGATTCTGCTCGAGTGATCGATGAGGAGTCCTGGCGTCGGGTTGCTGACCCTGCGTCGATGGCGATTGAGCGTCTTTCGCTCGCGGTCGACGTGGCGCCTGACCGGTCTGTCGCAGCGGTGAGTTTCGCCGGCAAACGGGCCGATGGGTCGTGGCATGTGGAGCTCGATGACCATCGCAAGGGTACCGACTGGGTGATTCCTTGGATCAAGAGCCGTGCAGAGAAGAACAAGCTGCACTCCGTGGTTGCGGATGAGATGTCGGGCCTCGTTGAGGAGAAGAACGGACGCTTCTACCTGATCGGTACGAAGATTCAGGTCACTTTGGCGGCTGCTGAGGGCCGTGACATGGCGATCGCGTGCGCCAAGTTCTTCGACGGCGTCATTGACGGCTCCGTGAAGCACACCGATCAGCCGCAGGTGAATGTGGCCCTGTCCGTAGCCCGCAAACGTCCTCTACAGGGCGCCTGGGCGTGGAACCGCAAAGACGCCGAGTCGGATATCACGCCGATCGTGGCGGAAACGCTCGCCCTGTGGGGTGCGCAGAACGAAACAGTGAAGCGTCCCGGTTCGGGGCGGACTAGTTCAAGGACGGCGGTGGTTTTGTGAGCGAGACCCTGCGCGTCAAAGGACTCTCGTCTGACGAAACCGTGATCCTGAATCTCCTGATTGAGCAGCTTGCTGCTAAGGAGCCGCGTAACCGCCTGCGTTCCGCGTACTACGACGGCCGTCGCGCCGTCAGGCAGGTCGGCACTGTCATCCCGCCGCAGTACACGAAGCTCGGGCTTGCGCTCGGGTGGGCGGCGAAGGGCGTCGACGGGCTGGCGCGTCGCTGCAACCTCGACAAGATGGTGTGGACGAATGGCGATCTCAACAGCCTGGGGATGCAGGAGCTGCAGGACAGCAACTTCCTCCTTTCCGAGATCGCTCAGGCGCGCACGGACTCTCTCGTGCACGGCGTCTCCTACCTGATCACTACTCGCGGTGATGAGTCGGAGGGTGAGCCCCGTGCTCTCGTCCACGCGAAGGATGCACGGAACGCGACCGGGCAGTGGAACAACCGGACTCGTCGCCTGGACAACCTCCTGTCGGTGACGGATTGGGTTGATGGTGCCGTTGCTGGTTTCGTCCTCTACCTTCCCGATCTCACGATCAGCGCATCAAAGGATGGCGCGAAGTGGACGGTTGAACGTTCGGTGCACCCGTGGGGTGTGCCGGCTGATCCGCTGGTTTACCGGCCGCGGTCGTCTCGTCGCATGGGTAAGTCTCGGATCTCGCGCCCTGTGATGTCGCATCAGGATGCTGCGCTGCGGGCGCTGGTGCGTCTTGAGGCGCATATGGACATCTACGCCATCCCGAAGATGATCCTCCTGGGTGCGGATGAGTCGATCTTCAAGAACCCGGACGGGTCGATGAAGGCTTCGTGGCAGATCGCTCTTGGGCGTGCGCTGGGTATCCCGGACAATCTCGATTCGGACCAGGCGAACCAGCGGGCTGATGTGAAGCAGTTCGATGCACAGTCGCCGGCGCCGCACCTTGCTGACCTGAACGCGTTGGCGAAGCTGATGGCGCGGGAGACGGACCTTCCCGATGCAGATTTCGCTCTGACGGATTTGGCGAACCCCACGAGTGAGGGTTCGTACATCGCAGGCCGGGACAACCTGATCGCTGAGGCCGAGGGCGCGATGGATGACTGGTCCATCTCGATTCGACGTTCCACGATCCGTGCTCTCGCGATCCAGAACGGGTTCGACAAGATCCCGAAGGACTGGGCGTCGATCACCACGAAGTGGCGGTCGCCGTTGTATCTGTCCCGCTCGGCGGCGGCTGATGCTGGGTCCAAGCAGGTCGGTGCGGTCCCGTGGCTGGCTGAGACAGAGGTCGGGCTCGAGCTTCTCGGGCTGGATGAGCAGCAGATTCAGCGCGCTCTGGCGGAGAAGAAGGCTGCTGAGCAGCGTGCTGCTGGACGTGCCGTCATTGCGGCGCTGAGGGCGCCGCGGGCGGCGCAGACCGATGCCGTCGGCGCGTGAGTCTCGGGCGGCGCTCGAACTCGTCACGACCGAAGCGGTCAGCGACGGTCAGGAGTTCCTGCAGCGTCTGAACGGGACACCGGAGGCGCAACGCCTTGCGCTGCTGGATTCCATCCCGGGTCTGATCGGGTACTACGCGGATGGGTCGGCGGCGTTGGCTGCTGACTTCTATGACGAGTCTCGAGCGTTGGCCGGCGTGAAGGTGCCGTACACGTCAGAGTTGGTGATCGCCGATCGGGTTGTGAAGATCCGGCGTGCGATCGCCTGGTCCGCTGAACCTCTGTTCACCGGGGATGGTGATCCTGCAGGGCGGCTTGCCGAGGTGATCCAGCTGGAGACGGCTCGACCGTACCGGGACACGATCGTCGGGAATCGGCGGAAGGACCCTGCGTCGGTGGGGTGGAAGCGGATCGCGAATCCTGGGGCGTGCCGGTTCTGTCGGTTCCTTGCCGCTCGTGGGGCGATCTACAAGCAGGACACCGCCACGTTCGCATCTCACCCGCACTGCTTCTGTTCTGCCGCGCCTGTGTTCGAGGGCGGTGAGCCGGGCCCGGAGGCGACCGCTGAGCAGTACATCGCCTCACGTCGGAAGCGGACCGCGAAGCAGCAGGACGCGATGCGGAACTGGCTCGACTACTTCGACGAGACGGGCAAGACGTCTCTCACATGACTTCCCCGGTTGGGGAGAACGCTACGGCCGCGTTTCAAGGCCGGTCTGATGTCCGACGGGACAGAAACGGAAGATACCGATGAACAACCTCCCCACCTCAGCGACCGCCGAAACGGAATTCGCACGAGGACCGCTTTTCCCCCCGCTCTATCACCGACCCGGCCTTCGGTACATCGAAGGTGGCGCCGAAGGAGCAGCCGCCGGCGCCGAAGGCGCTGGTGCGGCAGCGGATGACGGCAAGCAGGGCAAGACCTTCACGCAGGCCGAGCTGGACCAGATCGTTCAGGAACGCGTGGCGCGCGAGCGTGCCAAGTACACGGACTACGACGACCTGAAGGCCAAGGCAGGCCAGGCGAAGACGCTCGAGGAGCGTCTCGGAACGGTGGAAACCGAACTGAGCACCACGAGAGCCGCAGCTCTGCGTGCCCAGATCGCAGCAGAGTTCGGGATCAGCACGAAGAAGGGGCCGAAGGGCGAGCCGTCCGATGCGGAAGTCCTTCTCACCGGTACCGACGAAGCCTCCCTCACCGCGCAGGCCACGCGCATCGCTGGTGTGGAGGCAGACCGGAAGAAGAGCGGCAACGTCGCCCCGAAGGAGGGCGGCACCAAACAGACCGGCAACGGTGGCGACTCGGATCTGCGTGAGTTCACGCGCAACCTTTTCGCCGGCGCCAACGCCGAATAAACCAGAAAGGAGCAGCTCCTCATGGCTGCACTCACCTCCGGAAGCCTCAACCTTCCGAACCAGATCCTCGACCCGTGGCTGGGCAAAGTTCAGGGCGGCTCTACCGTTGCTGCACTCTCCGGCTCGACCCCCATGAAGTTCGGCGCCGGTCAGTCGATGACCTTTGACATCGGCGAGGCCGAGTATGTCGGAGAGGGTCAGGACAAGGGCGCCAGCACGGTAACCCCGACCCCGCAGACGGTGACCCCGTTCAAGTTCCACAAGACCATCCGTATGGACGAGGAGGTCATCTGGGCTGACGAGGACGCACAGGCGAACGCCGTGCAGTCGATCCTCGATCTGATCCAGCCCGCCCTTTCGCGTGCGCTCGACTTCGGCGTCATCCACGGCATCAACCCCACCGGTGGTGCCGCCGTGGCGGCCATGACGCAGAAGCTGTCCGCAGCGACGGCTCAGGTCGAGCGCGTCAACACCGACAAGCCGTATGCGAACCTCGACGCGGCCGACGCGCTCGTGCTCGCCAACAGCTTCGTCCCGTCCGACATCGCACTCGATACGGCCCTGGCTGGCAAGTTTTCGTCCCTGCGCGGCACCAACTCGGAGCAGCGCCTCTACCCGAACTTCAAGCTCACGACCGCTGTGTCCGAGCTCGACAACCACCGCGCCTCGGTGTCCCGCACGGTCCAGGCGCTCGGTGTCGCTGCCACCGCCTCCAAGCTCCTCGGCGTCGTCGGAGATTTCTCCGCGATCCGCTGGGGCATCCAGCGCCAGATTGGCCTCGAGCTGATCAAGTACGGCGACCCGGACGGCGGCGGTGACCTGAAGCGCAAGAACCAGGTCGCGTTCCGTGCTGAGGTCGTCTACGGCTGGGGCATCGCCGACCTGAACGCGTTCGCGCTCATCGTCGACAAGGTCGCCGGCTGATGCCTCGCCTGAAGAGTGCCGTCAGCGGTGTGGTCGTCTCCGTCAGTGACGAGACGGCCGCACTGCTGGACGCCGAATGGGGCGACGAGGACGCACCGGTCAAGCGTTCTCCGGGCCGGCCGAAGAAGACCGAAGAGGACAAGTAAGGGAAGGGGCGGTCATGTCTGTGACACCCGACATGCTCGCGGTTGCTCTCGGGCAGACCGCCCCCGACCCTGGCTCTGTTCAGGAGCAGCAGTGGCAGATGTGGATCGATGACGCTGCCATGCTGATCCAGAACCGCAAGGACCAGCTGAACCTGACCGATCCGATCGATCAGGCGAAGCTGGACTACGTCATCCGCGAAGCGGTGGTGGCGCACATCAAACGCCCTGAGGATGCCACTCAGGTCACTGTCTCGGTGGATGACGGATCGTCGTCGAAGACGTACAAGTCGGGCAAGGGTCGCGTCACCATTCAGGACGACTGGTGGGGCCTTCTGGGGCTCACGGATCCGTCTGGTGCGTTCGCGATCGACATGATCGGTGTCGGGAACCTGCACCTGCCGTGGTGCGCCCTGAACTTCGGCGCCACGTACTGCTCCTGCGGTACAGACATCGCCGGGTACCCGATCTTCGAGGGCGGCGAGGACTGGTGACCCTCAACGACGACATCGGCCGTGTCCTCCCCGAGCTGCAGGCCGCTGCAGAGTCACGCATGACCGCCACCGCGGATGTGTTCGGGCTCCCGACGCGCACGTGGGTGGAAGAGACCGCTTCGTACGAGAACGTCGCCCCCAAGGTGTACTCGGGGCCCTGTCGTGTCCGGTTGACTGACACTCTCGCGCGGGACGTTGACGCGCAGGGTCAGCTGTTAGTCGTGCAGCGGAACACTGTTTCGTTTCCGGTCCGGACTGACACCGCGTTCGAGAAGGACTTCACCGTCCTTATCACGGCCTCGAGTCGTGACACGGCGATCGTCGGAACCAAGCTGCGTGTCACCGGGCCGTTCGCCCAGTCTGACTCCACGGCCCGACGATACCTGTGCGAGGAGGCATCATGAGCGACTCCATGGACTTCGACTTCTCGGAACTCGACAAGCTCGCCGCTGATCTCGGAACCGCCGCGGATGTTGACGGCGGCAACCTTCGCAAGATGATGCAGGTGGCGGCCACCAATGTGAAGAAGGGGTGGGCGAACCGTCTCAAAGGCTCTGCCTATGCATCCGGCACACCTGGCTCTATCACGTACGACATCGAAGCCTCTGCCGGTGCGGTCTCCGAGATCTCGGCCGAGATCGGGCCGGACTTGAGCAGGAGTCAAGGCCCCATCGCTGGCCTGATCGAGACCGGATCGCCGAAGAAGAACCTCGCCCCTCATGGGTTTGGTCTCGCTGCGTTGAACGATGAGCAGGATGACTTCCAGGACGGTGCGGAGAAGGTCGTCAAGGACGCGTTGAAGAAGGCGAACCTGTGATCCGGGATCACGCGGCGGCGGTCCGGGCGCGCCTCGAGTCCGATTCCGTGCTGGCGACATGCACGTTCGAGGGCCTGGTGACGGACAAGCCGCAACGGTATTGCTCGTTCTTCCTCAACTCAGGGATCCGCTTCACGGATCGGCTCTCGGGGCCGGATGTGTCCGCCGATTTCACGCTCACCGTACATTCCGTGGGGGCGGACCCTTTCGGGGCGCAGGCGGTCGCTGAGCGGGTTCTCGCTCAACTGCTGAACTACACCCTCACTGTTCCCGGCCGGTCGTGCTCCCGCATGAGGCACACGATGTCGGTGCCCACTGACCGGGACGATGCGATAACAGACCTCTATTACAGCGTGGACGAGTTCTCGTTCACCAGCGACCCCATCTGAGCGGGTCGCCTCATGCTCCCTTCGGTCTCCCCGGAGGGCTAACCGAAGACCCCGGTTTGTCGGGGAGAGAAAGGAGCCACTATGGCTGACACGCCTGAAGGAATTGTTCCTCCGCCCGCAGTGGATCAGAAGGGCAACCTGACCCTCTGGTTCGTCAAGACGATCGCTGACGTCAGTGCGCCGAAGGCGGCGACCGAGATCGGTGCTGCGACGTCGTATCGCATCACTTACAGTCTGACCGCTGACGGGTACAACCTCGCGGGTTCGCAGGGCACAGTGAAGGACGAGCGTCTGACGCTCGCCCAGCCGCTCGAGTCCCTGGACACGAACGAGGTCACTCTCGATCTGAAGTACGTGGACTCGGCGGCGGCTGGCTCCGCTGCGGTCGTTCTTGCTCCGGTGGCGCCGGCGACGACCGTGGATGGGTACATCGTGGAGCGCGCTGGTGTGCCGAATGCGACTGTCGCTGCGGCGGGCCAGAAGGTGCGCGTCATTCCGGTCACTCTGGGCGCTCAGAACCCTGGACCGCGAGACGGGCAGGGGAAGTTCACGATCGTTCAGAAGGCTGCGATCACGGGCGTTGTGAGCGCCCCTGTGGCGCTGGTCGCCTGATCTGACTGCTGGGCGGGATGCCCCACCGATCATCCCGCCCAGCTCATCTCTTATCGGTGGAATCGGTGGAAGGACTTTGCTATGCCCTCGATTGAGGAGATCCTGGCGGCACGGAAGAACGCGAAGCCGAAGACGGCCACCGTTCAGGTGCTTCTAGATGATGACACTGCCGACCAGATCGCACAGCTCGAGGCAGAGGTAGATGCGATTGCGTCGAACCCTGACCAGCGGCTCGGGCTCCCTGACGGCTCTGCTGAACTACAGGAACGAATCAAGGCGCTGCGGGTTGCGAGCGTTGCTCAGCTGGTCACGTTCGAGTTCGAGCGTCTGCCCGGGGACTTCTGGAACTATCTCACCGCCACGAATCCTGTGCGCCCAGACTCGATCATCGACCTCTCCTATGGGTACAACCTTGACGCGGTCGTGCAGAAAGCTGCGAAGGCTGAACGTGGCGGGCACTCTTTCGCCTGGCAGGTCGACGACGGCAAGCCTGTAGTGCTGACAGGTGAGCAGTGGGATGACGTGTTCGGGATGTTGTCAGGCCACGATGCCTCGGCGATTCGCGACGCGGTATGGAACCTGAACGAATGGGGTCCCGCACAGGCACTGGCTGAAGCAAAAAAAGCATCAGCCGGCATCGAGACCGGCTCGAACTAGCACTCGAGCTCGGTGTCTCTCCGCGGCGCCTGCTGCAGTGGGAACCGGTGACCGTCACCGAGTACACCTACGACGCGGATGGCCGACTCCTACGGGCCGTGGAGCAGCGTGAGCCCGAGTTCGACGAGGACGACGTCAACCAGCTCCTAGCGCTGCAGGCTGTGCGACGTGATACGGGACGATACGGAGAATCGCTGGCCGATGCGATGTCGCCGCAAGCCGATCCGAACTACAACGAGCCTGACGCTATCCGGTACATCGCCCATGAGCGGGTCAACCAGGCAGAAGCGGCGGTCGAGCTCTACAAGGAGCAGAACAAAGACGAGCTGCCTCGGGGTGCAGTCTTCTGGGTTGAGCGAAAGACGTACGAGTAGCTATTCGTCGCGCTCGTAGAAGAAGTACACGTATCCGCCGGCGCACGCGATCACCGCGGCGAGGCATATCCCCACAAGCCCGATGGCAGTGGCGAGGGATGCGGATGCCATCACGCCGATACCGAGGACGAGGAACGCCAGCAGTGCGACAGCGCACGCCGTTCCTAGGCATTTCGGCCATGCGGCCGAACGCGGTTTCTGCTGCTTCGAGGTCGCGAACTCGTGATCGAACAACGCCATGCGCTGACCTTACAACTCCACAAGCCCTGACGGGAGGCCAAAATGACCGACCGCACAGTAAAGGTGTCGCTGGTTGCTCAGGTGCAGGGCTACATCCAGGGGATGGAGAAGGCATCCAAGGCCACCCAGGACACCGGCAAAGAGGCTGAAAAGCTCGCGCAGAAGAAGGAAGCATTTCAGCAGATCGGCACTGCGGCGCTCGCGATGGGTGCGGTGGCTGCGGCTGGTGTCGCGATTGCGGTCAAGAAGTTCGCTGACTGGGATGCGCAGATGTCGCAGGTTCAGACGCTTTCGCACGCGACCGCTGACGAGATGAACCAGCTCCGTGACGCGTCGTTGAACATGGGGCAGGCGATCGGGTTCTCAGCGACGCAGGTTGCTGATGCGGAGACGGAGCTCGTCAAGGCGGGCGTGTCGGTGAAAGACATGCTTGGCGGCGCCCTCACCGGTGCGTTGAATCTCGCCGCGGCGGGCCAGATCAATGTTGCCCAGGCGACTGAGATCGCCGCTGTTGCTTTGACTCAGTTCAAGCTGCAGGGCAAGGACGTCCCTCATGTCGCGGACCTTCTCGCCGCCGGTGCCGATAAGGCACTCGGAGGAGTGGATCAGCTCGGTCAGGCCCTGAACCAGGGCGGTCTTGTCGCCGCGCAGTTCGGCCTCACGGTCGATGACACGGTGGGCACCCTGTCAGCGTTCGCGAACGCGGGTCTTCTCGGTTCTGACGCTGGTACGTCGTTCAAGCAGATGCTGCTGTCTCTGGCGTCGCCGTCGCAGAAGGCGGCGGACACGATGAAGCAGTACAACATTCAGGCGTACGACGCTCAGGGCAATTTCGTCGGCATCACGAACCTCGCCGGTCAGCTGCAGAAGAACCTGGGCGGTGTGTCTCAGGCGCAGCGTGACTCTGCCCTGTCGATCATCTTCGGCTCCGATGCAATCCGTACCGCGAACGTGCTCTACAAAGAGGGTGCGAAGGGGATCCAGGGGTGGATCAACAGCGTCAACGACACCGGCTTCGCGGCCGAGCAGGCGCGCGGGAAGATGGACAACCTCAACGGTGATGTCTCCAAGCTCGGTGCCGCTCTTGACACGGCCTTGATCAAGACCGGGTCGACTGCGAATGACATCCTCCGAGGGACGGTTCAGGGAATCACCGCTCTAGCGCAGTCCTTCGGTGATCTGCCAGGGCCCGCCCAGGCGACGATCCTCGGCGTGACTGCCCTTGTGGCAGCCGTGGGTCTTCTTGGTGGCGGGGCCCTCCGCCTGGTCCCCATGCTCGCCAACTTCCGCACGGCCCTCGACGTGCTGGGGACCTCAATGCGCACGGTGGGGATCGCAGGTGGAGCGGTAGGTCTAGCCATCACGGGTCTCGTGGCGATCGTCGCTGCGGTCGCTTCGGCGCAGGCTGAGGCTCAGGCCCGTACGGACGAGTTCACGGCGTCGCTTGATCAGAACACCGGTGCGATCACGAAGAACACTCGGGCGACCGCAGCCAAACAGCTTCACGACAATGGCTCGATCGAGGCGGCGAACAAGCTCGGGATCAGCCTGAAGTTGATCACAGACGCTTCACTCGGCAACGCGAAAGCCCTTGATGAGCTGAATACGAAGCAGGACGCGTTCAACAAGACCAAGCAGGAGATGATCGCTGCCGGCAAGGGCGACTCGAGCGACCTATCTAACCAGATCGGCTCCTGGACGGTCCTCATGTCTGGTATCGGCGCGACGTCGAACTCCTTGAAGGATGCCAAGCGGGAGTTGGACAACACCAACGAGGCGATCGGAGAGTCCGCTGACGCTGCGGACAAGGCGACCTCGAGTGTGCAGTCGGCGTCGCAGAGCTACTTGGATGCCGCAACCAGCGCGGGGCAACTGACGGATCAGATTTCTCAGCTGGTGGACGAGATCAACAAGGCCAACGGCGTCGGCCAAGACGCGATCTCGTCGAACGCCTCTTATCAGGATGCGTTGGCGAAGGTGCAGGACACCATTCAGAAGGTCAAGGATGGAGCGGACGGGTACTCGAGCTCTCTGGACGAGAACACTCGTGCGGGCGCGGACAACATGCAGATGTTCGCTGACCTCGCTTCGCGCTCACAGGATGCGGCCAAGGCTCAGTTCGATGCGGACCACAACACGGACGCCTACATTCAGCGCCTTCAGAGCGGTCGGCAGACCCTGATAGACAACATCACAGCTCTCACCGGCAACGCGGATGCAGCAAAGGCAATCGCTGATCGGGTGTACCAGATCCCAGATCAGAAGGCGGTTAAAGTCCTCACCGATACCGCGGAAGCGCAGAGAGCCCTGGATGACTTCTCAGCACGTTTGGCTGAGGTCACCAAGACGCGAGTGGCGAACATCATTGTCAACGCAACGAACCCGAATGTTGGGTTCGGGCTGGGTGACGGTCACGCGGACGGTGGATATATTCGCGGACCCGGTGGGCCGCGCGAGGACCGCATACCGGCGATGCTTTCGAACGGCGAATTCGTGGTGAATGCTGCGGCGACGTCCCGCAACCTGGGCCTTTTGCACGCGCTCAACTCTGGTGGCGTGCAGGGGTATGCGAGTGGAGGGCACGTCCAGCCGACCTATGTGCCGGCGTCGTCGTTTGCGTCGGCGCCCACGGTGACGGTGAAAACGTCGGACCGTCCGATCTACATGGATGGGCAGCTGTTCGGGATGCTGCGGGAGATGGCGAACGGGGAAGCCCAGATCGTCGTCAACCAGAACGAGCGTGCTCAGGCGCGCAGGACCGGGATGGGGTGACGAATTGGCGTACGCACCGACCCTGAATGTGTCCACTGATGCGGCGCCGTGCCCGCGTGTGGAGGTGCTGTTCAGCAGCTTCGCCGCGGGCACGACCGCTGTTGACGTGTACCGGCTGGCCGGGGACCGGGAATACCTGGTTCGTGGTGCTGTGAAAGCGGTCGTTGCTGGTGCGTTGTCGCGGATCGATTTCGAGATCCCGTTCGGTGTGCCGGTGCAGTACCGGGCGGAGATGTTCGACTCGGGTGGTTTGTCGCTCGGGTTCACGGACACGGCTTCGGTGCAGGTAGATGTTGCGGAAACGTGGGTGCATAACCCGTTGGATCCGCAGGGTGCGACGACGGTTGCTTTCCGGGCGAACGCGGCACGAGAGCTGCAGCGCCCCACTGAGGGGTCGGTCGTGTACCCGGACGGCCGGATTGTTGGCGTTGTGGTGAGTGGTCAGCGTCGCGGGATTCAGGACGCGGTCCTGGACGTGATCGTTGATTCCATCGTCCAGGCTGACGCCCTGCAGGCCATGTTCGGTACGTATGGGTCCAGGACTACCCCCGTGGTTTGCTTCCGCATTGGTGCTGCTGACCGTGTGCGCCTGCCGCGCCCATTCTTCGCCGGGATCCTGACTCTGTCGGAGCAGGACCAGAACTATGCCATCGGTACGGGGGAGAAGATCGCCTTCGGGATGACGGGGTCTGAAGTGTCCCCACCGACACCGGCTCTCGTGGTTCCTCTGCTGACGCGTGCGGACCTGAATGCGGCGTTCACGACTCGGGCGGCGTTCAACGCCTACTACCTGACCCGGTTGGCGGCGAACCGTGACTATGCGAAGGCGGGCACGGCCTGATGCGGGCACACACGACAGCGTTGGAGAACGTCCTCCGCGACTCGCATAGTCAACGGCTCATCGTGGATGTGTTCCATGGTTCCGACCGGGTGATGCAGGGTCTCGAGTTGACGGATTGGGAGATCGAGTTCGACCTGACTCGGGATGTGAAGATGTCCGGCGGGGCGACGATCGCATACCAGTCGGTTTCTGGTGAGTCCCTGGTCCCGACCGGGACTGAGGGTGTCCTGTCTCCGTTCAAGGCGCGGCTGCTGTTGACGATGGAGATCACCGCTGGTGATTTCACCGAGCTGATCACGATCGGGTGGGCGAAGGTGATTGGCGCCCCGTCAGGTGTCGACTACCACGTGACCACCACGTTCGGCCGGTTTGTGACCGCCTCGGTGGTGCAGATCGAGTGGCGTGGCCTTGAGGAGATTGTGCGCCGGCGCGGGTTCCGTTCCCCGGAACAGCCACCCTCTCTGACGTCAACGTATGCAGAGTTGCGACGCATCACAGGGATGACGGTCGTCAACACGGTCGCTGACGTTGCGCTCCCGTCTGGTATCACGTACGAAACCAACCAGGGCGGACGACTCGCTGGGGTGCAAACCCTGTGGGACAACCTCGGCTGTGTCGGGGTGATCGACCAGTCCGGTGCATGGGTGGGTGTCCCGAAAGTTCCCGGTGCGTCGGTGGGAACCCTGAGTCTCGGGAAGACGGGAACTGTTGTGGATGTCGGCTACGAGGTAGACACGGACACCGTTTATAACTGTGTGGTCGGGACGTTCGAGGACACTGACAGGAACCCGATCTATGCGGTTGCTGAGGTGAAGAGCGGCCCGCTGGCAACGACGGGGCTGTACGGGGAGAACACCCGGTACTACTCGTCCCCGCTGGTGCAAACGCAGGCGGGTGCGGACAGTGCCGTGCAGGCGATCTTGTCGCAGTCGATCGGTGGGCAAACGTACTTGGTTCCCATCAAGTGCATCTCCAACCCGCTGTACGAGCTGGGCGATGTTCTGACGTTGGCGAAGTGGTCTCGACCTTTGCAGGGCCGGATGATCACCGCCCGGTTGACCCCTGATGCGGTCATGGAAGTGACGCTCGAAGTGCAGAGGACGTTCTGATGAGGACCGCAGCAGATATCCTCGCTGACCGGTTGAATGATGTGCCCGACGTTTCGAGGCGGACCGCTGTGTTCGTGACGATGGTGGGGAACCTGGCACGGGTGAACACGGGCCCGACAACGATCGACGTGCCGTGTGTGGGGTTCTATCCGCCCGTGCCGGGAATGTCGGTTCAGATGGAGCGTCTGGACGGGCAGTGGAAGGTCAGCGGTCCTGCTGTGTCTCTCCCCGCGATTGGCACCATTTCCGGGACCGGTTCACCTCAGGCGACCGTCACCATCGGCGGGAAGACGTACCCGTTCTACTACCGCACCGGGTACACGCCAACCAACGGCGATCAGGTCGAAGTGAATTGGGCCACCGGCGTCATCCAGGGCAAGATCAACGGTTCCAACGGTGGCACCGACCCGGGCACGAACCCGGGCGGTGGCCCCACACCTCTGCCGACAGACCCGGTCCTCGCCTACAACTCGGGCCAGTTCCGGTCACGGTGGCAGGCGAATGATGTGCGGGCATCCGACAGCGTGTCGGGGGCATGGGTTTACAACGGCCGTGTGGCTGCTGCACTGGCCGGCGCCACCGTCGCGAAGGTGGAGATATACCTTCCCCTCAGGCAGCAGTTGGGTGTGTGCAACATCGGCACGCACGGGTACGCCGACCTCCCTGCGGGGTGGGTGGGGATCGCGAACAGCACCCCGTTGAGTCCTCGAGGTGGGTGGGTGCAACTGCCCAACAGCTTCGTCAGTGCCCTCGCCTCTGGTGGGGGCATTTCTGTGACATCCGGCAATGGTGACAACCAGTGGTCCGGCACCCAATCCGACGCCCTCTCAGGCGCTCTGCGCTTCCAAGGAACCCGATAGGAGCATCATGGCTGCTGAAACCTATGGCACCAAAGGCAATCCCCAGTTCTCGGCGTCCGGTGCCCCACAGGTCGACGTCGACCCGCAACAGGCGGGTGAGTATGCCGCGGTCGTCGGTAACAACATTGTCGGCACCACGGCACAGCGCACCGCGAACGTGGTTCCCAACGGTTCCGGTAAGGCCGTGTGGACTGGCCTGCGCTGGTTCGACTCGTCCCTGAACGCTGTGTTCGAGTACATCGGCGGGTGGGTGCGCCGTCAGGTCATGCGTGTGGGCCGTGCACGACTGACGACCGCAACAGTTGTCACCGCGGCCTCCCCGTCGTGGATGGATATTCTCACGGTCACCGCGGACAGCACCGGCGGTATCTGCATGATCGATGTCGCTGCGAACGTGTACAACCCGAACTCGGGTGGTGTGCGTACCGCGGGCTTGCGGGTGGTGTGTGACGGAACGCAGGTGGACGACATCTGGCAGCTGGACATCCCGAACCCTGGCGGCGCCTCGGCTGGTGTGCATGGGGTTGTGCGGGCGGAGTCCACCCCGGGCGTGGGGACTCACACGTGGAAGTTCCAGGCGAACGCGTCTGCCGCATCTTCAGTCTCGATCCGCTCTGCCGTGATGACCGTGCAGGAGGTGTGATGTGAGTCTCATCGACGGTCGAGGGTTGGTCACCTGGGAGGGTGGGCTGTTCGAGCCGGGAAGTGATCTTCTGCGCCGCACCCAGTGGGCGTTCGGGAAGATCCGCGCGGATGGTGGGCGGATCATCCTCAACGAGGCTGGGCGCCCGTATGGGGTGCCGGGTGACCAGTTCGTGAGGAACGCATCACAGACCGCTTCTGGTATCTCCACCGTGTACTTCCAGTGGGGTCGCTACCTGCGCGGGGAGACCCCTTCTGCAGCGAACCCGGCGCTTGGGCCTTTGGCATCCGAGCACACGCAGGGCATTGCAACGGACACCAATTCCCCTTCGGTGTTCGACATGACTCTGCGGGCGAAGTACTTCGGTCAGGCGGGGTTGAAGAACACGATCTCGTCCGAGTCGTGGCATTGGGCGATCCGGGGGAACCCGACTGTTGCTCTCACGTCTACGGCGGGTGGGAACGCGGTCTCCCTGACGAGTAACAGCATCAAACCGACAGAAAGCGGATTCGACATGCCTCAGAACTGGAACGTGAACGGCACGATCGTGACGATCGGGGAATCGTTCGCGAAGGTGTGGGGAAACACCACTGATTTCTCGTACCTGACGAACATGGCGGCGTGGGGTGCGCCGGTGGTGAAGAACATGACCCCGGACCAGCTGACCACGATTGTGAACGAGTGCAACGCCCGCGGCGCGTCGTACCGCAAGTAGCCCCCTCGATCCCTGAGAGGGGGAACTGATGCCCGAGCTCCCCGGATTGTGGAGTCTGACTCCGATAGGCGCTCTCATCGGTGCGATCGTGCTCCTGTACTGGATGCTCGCCACTGGGCGACTGGTGACCAAGTCATCTCACGAGCGCGAATTGGCCCTCGCAACCACCCGCGCCGACGAGTGGAAAGCCGCACACGGCCGGTCAGAAGACGCCCGTGCTGTGGCGCTCGAGCAGAACTCGGCCCTTCTCGCCGGTGTACGGATCGCGGACAAGTTCTACAAGGACTTTCTGCCACCGCAACCGGACGAACGCACCATCCCGCGAATCACGGGAGGTCACGATGCGGTGGTTTAGGAAGCGTCCCGCGATCGACACGGAGATGGATCCGGAAGTGCTTGAGGCTCGAGCCGCGCAGGAGCGCGCCCATGCGGCGATCCGGAAAGTTCACTCGCAGGAAGTCGAAGTGATTCAACGCGTCAACTCGCTCGAGGAGCGGCGAAAGCTCAACAACTTCGGGCGCGCGCTCGAGGTGGCCATGGAGGGGCGCCGATGAACCACAGCATTCAACCGTTCTCTCCGCTGGACCTCGTCCCGAACCTGCTCGCGGCGGGGACCTTTCTCGGGGCGATCGCGTTCGTGGCCATCTATGCGACCTTCGCGAATTGGCGTCTCACGGGTCCGGGCCGGGCACTCATGTATTGGGTTGGCTCGTTCGCTCTCCTGGTCCTGATGAACACCATCCACCTCGCCACCGGCAGGTATCCGGGCATCGAGTTCGTGCGCATCTTCATCTACGGGCTCCTGTTCTTCACCATCTGGCAGTTGGTGTGGACCCTGATCCGCACACTGCGGGCGGGGAAGCCGATCACGATTCAAACCTTCATTGACCGTCGAACCAAGGAGAAACAGAAATGACCCCCGTCCTTTTCCAGCCCGACCTGCTCGGCGCTCTCACCTTCCTCATCTCGTTCCTCCTTCCCCTGCTGGTAGGACTCATCACCACGAAAGTCACCTCGGCCGGGGTGAAGGCGGTACTGCTCGCGGCCGCGTCTCTGATCACCTCTGTGGCTACGTCGTGGGCTGCGGCCCTGCAGTCGAATCAGCCATTCGATCTGTGGACTGCACTCCTGACGTTCGGTGGCGTGTTCGTGGTCGCGGTGGCGTCTCACTTCGGTGTGTGGAAGCCGGTTGGTGCGTCGGCCGCAGCTCAGGCTGTTGGCGCCGGCGAGCACGTCGCAGGGCCCGAAGTCTCGACGAAGGATCAGATCCTGGCCGCGCACGCCGCCCTCTCCACGTCGGAGAAGGAAGCGTCCGAGCAGGCCGCCCTGTCCCGTGTCGCCGGCAACGTCTGAGTAGGGGGAAGTCATGGCAGTCACGACGAAGGTCTATGCGTCCCTTGCCGCCACGGTGGGGAACAAGGAGGTCGCGTTCGGTTCGGACACGTTCAAGGTCATGCTGTGCTCGAGCTCGTACACACCGAACCAGGCGACCCACAAGTACAAGTCCGACGTGACCGGGGAGATCACCGGAACCGGTTACACGGCCGGCGGGGTCACTCTCACCGGTGTCACATGGTCCGGGTCTGGCAACGTGTGGTCGTTCGGGTGCTCGAACATCGCCTGGTCTTCCGCGTCGTTCACCGCCCGGTACGCGGTCGTCTACGACGCCACCCCGGCGACGGACGCCACCCGCCCTTTGGTGGCTGTGATCGACTTCGGTGCTGACACGACGGTGACCGCTTCAACGTTCCAGATCAACCCGACCGGTGGGGTTCTCTTCACCGAGACCGCTGCGTAACAACTGAGGGGCCGGCCGTGACGGAGCAGACGTTCGACTTCGAAACCGCAACGGCCGGCACCCAGGTCACCACCGCGTCGACCATCGGGGCAAGCTCGGTCACAACTTCGGGCGGCACAGTCAAGATCGACAACACCTGCATCGGGAACGGGACCCGCAACATCCTGATGACGGTCACCACCGCGAATACGGTGACCATCGCCCGCTTCAACGTGAACGCATCTCTGGTGCAGTCGTTCGGTGGATGGTTCACCACCCCCACAACCCCGACCGCGAACCTCACGATCCACGCACCCCGCTACTCTGGCGGGCCAGTGTTCCGGGTCAACTGGGGGACGAACAACGCCCTCACCACAGGTGACTTCTCCGGTGCGACGGCGAACCCAATCACCATTGCCACCGGCCTCACACCCGGTGCACGGTACTACCTCGCCTACCAGCTGACGATCGCTACGACGACAACCGGGCAGATCGCACTGCAGGTGTACGACTCGACCGGTGCGCTTATCGGGTCTGGGACGTCGTCGAGCTACAACCTCGGCACAACAGCCATGTCTGCCATGGATGTGGGTGTTGTCTCAACGATGCCTGTAGGTCGCTCTGTGGCGTGGGACTACGTGCAGGTCAACGACGGGTCCACCACCCCGTACGCGCCGGCCGGGGGGAGCGTCACGGTGACCGCCCCAACCGGGACGACCATTCGGGGAACGTCAGGCGCGACCGTGAGCGCGGGAGTTGTTCTGGCGGTGCCTGTTGGTACGGCAACCCGTGGCGGCGTCGGCACAGGTGTGATGGCGGGCGTGTCTGTGGTCGCACCCACAGCCACTCTCAACCGGGCCGGTGTGAACCCGTCCCTCGGTGCAGGAGTGCTTCTCTCGGCGCCGAGTGGTGCGGTCACCAACTGGGGTGTTCCGCCTACCGTGTCGGCGGGATCGCAGGCGACCCTAACGCCACCCGTTGCAGCCATCACGAGGGCCGCGGTGGCGCCGAACCTCCTCGCAGGCGTCACCCTTGCCGCCCCTGTGGCGTCCAGAGTGTGGGCGGCGGGCAGCGTATCCGTTCTCGCAGGAGCGACGGTCCAAGCGCCAACAGGTGGTGTCCTGCGTCTCGGCGTGCCACCAGCCATCGTGTCCACCCCGGCACGCGACATCACCGTCTACGTTTCGGGGCCGACCCGGCACCAGTTCAAGGATGCGTCCCCGCTACCGAATCCGCTGCGCGTGTCAGGAGGCACCCGATGACCTATCTCCCCAGGGACGGGAAAGAGTACTTCCGGTGGACGTTCACTGGTCTCCCGGATGATCACGGCGCCGTGGAAGTTCAGATCGGTGGTCAGTGGCGTGCCCTCACCATGGACGGACCGGTCGGTCGTCTCTTGGTCGCTGGCCCGGACGCTGACCCGACTGGCGCCGTCGTCGTCTCCGAGGACACGGATGTGAAAGTCCGGGTCACCGACAGTCCCGAGGTTGTGGTTCGCGGTGGTGGGTGGATCCGCCTCACGTCCTAACGCTCTGGCCCACCCTCGATCGTTCCCGTACCGTGTGGTTCGGGTTCGATCACCCAGCACCCCCAGTTCAGGTTTCGGCCTGTGCTGGGGGTGCTTTCTGGGTTTAGGGCGCTTTAGGCCTATCTAGTAGTCCCGCGGTGGTTGTCCGTCTCGTGCCCGCAGGTAGGCGACGACGCCAGCGGCTGCACCGTCCGCGTAGGTCCCGTCCGGGTTGTCAGGGAGGGTAACGGTGATCACGCCGAGGTTGGCGTCCATGATGTTGATGTTGATGAGGTCGGTTGGTTCGTCATTTTGGGTCATCAGGGCACCTGCGCTTATTTGGGTTCGACGAACGCTTCGCACGCGCAGACGCCCGACTTGCGGCGGCGATCCCATCGCTCACACTCGTGGCTCTCCTCACGATGCGCAGGCGGTGGGCCCGGCACGATGATTACTCGGCGATGCCAGTGCCGCTCGTGATTGCACCCGACACACTTCGTGGCGGTGCTCGGAATGCCCAAGAACGCAGCGATGTCATCTGAGTCGAAGATGACAGTGCTACCACGGCGCTTCATCGCTGCTCTCCCGTCTCAGGGTCCGCCGATTCGAGGAAGTGCCATTCGATGTAGTCCTCGCACCAGAGCGTGGAGATCTCGCCCGTGCGTGCCGCGTTCGGTGGAATGGAGTAGCCGTCGGCATCCTCCTCCGCATCGTCGCCGGTGTACGAGCAGTACTCCGTCACGTCGAACCACGTCGCGATCCAGCAACGCTCGTGATGAACCTCGGGACCGTCCCAGGAGTCCTCACCATCGCGGTAGGTGCGGCACTTCGCATCCGCCCCCGCGCTGCATTCGAACACGACCTTGGGGCCGTCGGCGTGCTCGATCACGGTCACCGTGTGGGTCATGATTCGCTCCTTGTCTCAGAATTCGCCGATTTGCGGATCGGCGAGGTGGTCCGTTAGATCGATCTCAGCGTTGGTGTGCAACCATCCGCCGAACATGTTGAGGTGGATGGTTGGTTCACCGCACTTCTTGCACGACGACCGGCACGGCCGGTCCTGCATGCTTTGGGATACCTCTGGGCTGTCGGCAGGGTTCCGCTTCTCGCTCGGTATCTTTCGTCGTGTCGCGTCACACGCCGGGCATTCACCCACGGGCTTCAGGGTTCGCGTGACGTGGTTGTGATGAAGACGCGCATCCAGCCGTTCGATATCAATCACCACTGTTCTCCTGCCTTGACGGTCGGATCATGCCGAGAACCCCCGACATGTCGAATCGGTGTCTTTACACCAGCATAGCGAGAACGTACGATGGTGTAAAGACACCAGGGCGCCTACTTGAAAAGAACTCGAAAGGAACGCGATGGACATTAGTGACGGCCGACCCGGCTACGAGACACACTTCAACACCATCCATTTGAAGAAACACATGGACGAGGCGCACCGGCTCGCTCGAGAACAGGCGGCCGAGATCATGGCGCGCATCACCTACGAGCCGGTAAAGACACCCGATACTGTGGGTACCGTGCCCAACAAGCCCAAAACACCGGTAAGCAACTTCCGCATCCCCGAGGACGTGAAGGAAGCGGCCACCGCGAAGGCTAAGGCTGAGGGCAAAACACTCACCGACGTTGTTGTCGAAGCACTCCGCCGCTACATCAAGGCCAAGCCGCGTGGCTGAGTTCATCCCCGACCCGATCGACCCGGAACAGGCGATCACCGACACCGGAAAACTTGCAGCCCAGATCTATATCGCACCAGCTGGCACGAACCCCTACGCACCAAAACTGACGGACGAATGGGTCCACATCGGATGGACCGAACCACTCGAACGTCCGTAGCTTGGCCAATCGGGTAAAGCGGACTTGGACCGTCACCCCGAACATGCAAGCGAAACGCGATTCACTTGCATCGGGGTGGATCATCATGGTGATCATCCTGATGATGAGCCCTGACGGTGTTCCCGCCAGAACTTCACGAGCTCGCCGGCGGGTGGTTTCGCTGCAGCCATCACACTGTTGTCCGCCCTTCGCGCAGCCATGTGATGCCGCCACTCCTCGAACGCGATCCGGTAATCCCACCCCAACTGACACGCCTTGTCGAATGACCGCACCCATCCGATCAGCTCCCGGGCCTCGCTCGTGGGCGCAAAAGTGACGACCCGGAACCATTCCTCTGGCCGGTTCGGGTCACCCTTCAGGAACCGCCTCACGACCGCGTACGGCACCTGAGACTCCGACACCCGCAACAACCACTCAGTCGGGCGCGCATACGAAGAAGGGGACCAGTCGGCTGTCATATGCACCTCCGCTCGCGGATTTCGGACCTCTTCGCTAGAACCTTTGTTCTATTAGCGTGTCGATTCACATTCGTAGATATGTTCGAATTGTGCCCGAGAGCCGGGTGCAGTTGCAACGAAAGGAGGTGCGGATGGTCAACGGACCCTGGGGTGGTTACTCCAACGGCAGGATCCCCACTGAGGTGCTGACGCGCATCCAGTACCAGGGCGTGAACTACTGGGTGTGGTCGACGAACCCTGCAGATGGAGCGCTCGACGGCGTCTACCTGGAGCCCAGCTGCGCCGTAGCGCTGCTAGCCATGCTGAAGCTTTATCACGACCAGACGGGCGATTATCTGCCGGTCAACGAGGGCTACCGCACGTACGACGGGCAGGTCTATTGGAAGAAGCAGGACTCGCGCAACGCGACACCGGGCCAATCGAATCACGGTTGGGCCAAGGCTGTCGACATGGGCGACACGCTGACGCTCGCTCAGTACAACTGGATCCACGCGAACGGGCCGGCCTTCGGCTTCACCCCGCTCGGAGGGGCATTCGGTCAGTACGACTACATCCATTACGACTACAGCGGCACCTACAACCCGCCGACGCCGCCGGCAGAAGAGGAAGAAGACATGTCCTACAGCATCGTTCCCAGCAGCGACGGCAACATTTACGTCTGCTCGCTGGTCACGGGGATCAATGCACGAGTCGGTTCCCCATACCACGTGGGTCTGCTGCAGCGGTACAAGAAGAACAACTCGAACGACAACATGCTGGCCGCTGAGATCAGCATCGTTCAGGGCTACCTCACTGCCATCCGGCCGTAAGCTCCAGGCGCCACCCCGGCCCCGTCCCTGCTGACCGTAACAGCAGGGACGGGGCTTCCTGCATGTTAGGCCGCTCAAGACACTCGCGAATGGCAGGCAGGCGTCGACATCGGTCAACTGGCCCGGGATGACGGGGAACCTCGCTTCATGGAGGTCGTGGCGGTCGCCCTCCTTTTGGGGTGCTCGCCGGCGCAGTTCTTCAACTCGGAGGCGTCGGATACACCTTCGGGTACACCGCGTGTTTCCGGGGCGGAATGACAAATCCCCTACCTCGTAGACGAGAGTAGGGGAGTAGTCTTGTGGCTCCGACCGGCATCGATCCGGTGACCTTTCGATTTTCAGT
>Ga0153921_1000217_pt1 | contig 40963 bp, 30 predicted proteins | sample TSNJ005MetaG_FD_104691 | JGI IMG/M metagenome (GOLD analysis project Ga0153921, IMG submission 104691) | Attine ant fungus gardens microbial communities from New Jersey, USA - TSNJ005 MetaG | ecosystem: Host-associated > Fungi > Mycelium > Unclassified | place: USA: New Jersey, Brendon T. Byrne... | reverse complement strand
ACGCATGTAGTACCGACAGCGGAGTACTGGCGGACGGGGGTTCAAATCCCCCCGGCTCCACCACTTCATCATCTAAAGACGTCCACGGACGTCTTTTTTTGTGCCTGCGATCCAGTAAATCCGCGGCCTCCAGCGCTTTTTCGGTCTTTTGAGAGTTTTTGAGTTCCAGCCATTCGGGTATTCCAGACAGTATTCCAGCTCATCCGGTGCTAATCTTTGGAATACCGAATCAGTGCCTGAGGACAATCTCATGCCGGCTCAAAATCTCCGCCTCTCCGATCGACAGCTCAAGGGAGTCAAACCCGCGTCCAAGGATTACGTCCTCACCGACGGTGACGGTTTGCAGCTCCGCGTACGCAGCAACGGCTCGTTGCTGTGGAATTTCAACTACCGCGAACCGGTGACCAAAAAGCGCATCAACATCGGCTTCGGGACCTACCCCGAACTGTCACTGGCGAATGCACGAAAGATGGCAGTCGATGCGCGCGAGCTGCTTGCACAGGGCATTGATCCGAAGGTGCAGCGCGATACGCTGAATGAGGCGAAGCGCGCAGAAACGGAACATACCTTCGAGAACGTGGCCACCGCCTGGTTCGAGCTTAAGAAAGACTCGGTCACCCCGGCCTACGCCGAGGACATCTGGCGGTCGCTCACGCTGCATGTGCTCCCCGACTTGAAAACGACACCACTGGTGAAAATCACCGCGCCGATGGTGATCGGATTACTGCGCCCTATCGAAGCGAAAGGCAGCCTGGAGACGGTCAAACGTCTTAGCCAGCGGCTTAACGAGATCATGACCTACGGGGTGAACTCCGGTCTGATCTTCGCCAACCCACTCAGCGGCATCAGGGCAGTATTCAAGAAGCCCAAGAAAGAGAATATGGCTGCGCTTCCGCCCGAAGAGCTCCCCGAACTCATGCTGGAGATCGCGAACGCCAGTATCAAACGCACCACCCGCTGCCTGATCGAATGGCAGCTGCACACGATGACTCGCCCCGCCGAGGCGGCGACTACTCGTTGGGCAGACATCGACTTCGAGAGGCGTGTTTGGACTATCCCACCGGAGCGGATGAAAAAACGCCGCCCTCACAGCATCCCGTTGAGTGATCACGCGGTCGCACTGTTGGAGTCACTGAGGACTCACAGCGGTCATCGCGAGTACGTCTTCCCGGCCGACAGAAATCCACGCACCCACGCCAATAGCCAGACCGCCAACATGGCGTTAAAACGTATGGGCTTCCAAGATCGGTTGGTCAGCCACGGCATGCGTTCGATGGCAAGCACCATCTTGAATGAACATGGCTGGGACCCGGAGCTCATCGAGGTGGCCCTGGCGCACGTCGACAAGGATGAGGTGCGGAGCGCCTACAACCGAGCCGACTACATCGAGCGACGGCGCCCGATGATGGCTTGGTGGAGTGAGTACATCCAGAAAGCCGCGACCGGCAGCATGCTCGCCTCTGCATACGGCCAAGCCAGAGACAAGAACGTGGTGCCGATCCGCTAGCGCTGTACAGGCTCAATAACGGTAGCAACAACAACTGAGCGCTCGAGATTCAGGGCAAGCAGTCTCGTTTATCCGCTTGTAAGCGCGGGTCCTTCCAAACAGGGCTGCAAAGCCGCCCTGTTTGGAAGGACCTCACTTTGAAAAACTAAAAGCCACGACGTTGTCCGGGGTTTACCACGGAATTCCATATGTGGATAACCTCACTCCAAGTCCAGAGTAACGCTGAATTTCGGCCCTTGACCGGATTTATTCACAAGCGTAGAACTGGCCGTGCAAGCGCTGTCGTTGACAGCACCCCAGGTGGCCCGAACCTTCAAGGTCACGCCGCTACCGCGGTGGTTCTCCCCTAATGGCGATTCGCGTCCGGCAGCTCGCCCGGTCACCTCCCCGGTGATGGATGCCTACTTCAGATCATGGCCCTCATGCGCCAGACGACTACTCCGCTGCCCTGCAGCAACCTATCCGCTTGGCCGAATCTTGCGCCAACCTGCGCCCGTCTCTTTCTCCTGGAAAGAGACGGGCGCTTCTAACACTGCTGCAGCCCACATCGCACTTGGCTTTGCGGCAACTCCCCTCGTGACAATTGGCGTGACAAACGCCGATGTCACCAGCAACAGCCATGCAGATGATGGTGCCGCGGACCACGGAATGGACTGTACCTGACTGACAGTCAGGCATGCCCCGGTCATCGCATCGCTGCTTTCACCCGGCTCAGGATCTCGCGGCACTGGTCTCGTCAGCCAATGCAGCCTCCACCCGCCCACCTGTAACGGTGCTCAGGAGACCAGATCATGAGATGCCCTTGCTCCCGGTCGTAAGGAGCCGCCAGTCCTGCGTGAGTGGACACCCCCACAGGCCGCAGGGGCCTTGATCCCTGATAACACTCAGCACTCTTGGCGGGAAGACGTGGGGTGAGGACGGGAGAACGAAACGTGAGGTGACCGACATGGCATTAGTGGGTAGGCGCGATGGTCGTAATTTCGGTTACGGCAGGCAGTTGAGCTATGCAGCACCGCAGGCGCTAAAAGATATGTTCGGCTGTGGCCACTACGGCACGGTTAAAGCGCACTGTGATCGGTGGCTGGCATTCGTGAAGTGGTGCCGCTCCGAACAGGGGCCCGGTATCAATGATGCGCGGCAGATTGATCGGAAGGTGTTGGCCGACTATGCGGCGTATCTTCGCGACGTGGTTAGGCGCGGTGACCTCGCCGTCAGCACCGCTCAAAACCGGCTCTCCAGCGTTAACAGGACCATGGCAGCGCTACGCGGTGATCAGTGCGTGAAGTTGCCCAATCCGAGCAAGGCGTTGGGTATGCAGCGCACCGGGGTTCGTCACACGATCCCGCAGGGCCAGGATCGCGAACAGGTTAAGCAGATCGTCGATGCGCTTTGCCGCCACCATCAGCTACGCGCCGCCGCTGTCGTCCTATTGGCGCGAGCCACCGGCATGCGCTTACGTGAGGCCATCTTGGCTGACCTGCCACGGTTGAGCCATGAGGCTAATGTCCTAGGCAGGATTAACATTCAGGATGGCACCAAAGGCGGTCGCGCCGGCGCCTCGGCACCAAGTTGGATTGCGGTGGACGACCATGTTCGAGGTGCACTTGGGTTTGCACGGCAGGTGTCACCTGCGGGTAGCCGCAACCTGATTGCACCAAACGAACGTTACCTGGAGGTTCTGCAAGAATTCGTCCGACCTGCGCAGGGCATCCTCCATGAGCACAACCTCAAAGGCTTTCATGAGCTACGAGCGGCGTACGCATGTGAGCGCTACGAGCACATAACCCAATACCCCGCGCCAATCAATGGCGGCCAATGCTGCCAGGTAGACAGGAACCTTGATCGAGAGGCCCGACGACAAATTAGCTATGAGCTGGGGCACGGGCGGATCGACGTGGTCGCTGCCTACATTGGAGGGTGCGCATGAGCAAGTCATTCGACATGGAGCTGTTCTTGTCTGCGGTGTTGACGGGCTCGCACGCAACTCGACAACGCCATGTACGACAGGCGAAAATCATTCAGGCTGAGATTGCAGAGCGCTGGCAGCGAGAAACGCCTTGGACTTGGCAGCGGAAGCATGTGATTTGGTTCCTAGAAAAGCGTCTAGCCCGGCGCAGCAATGCAACGCGGTATTACTACCTCCTAACCCTGCGACTGCTCGCTCGTCGCTTAGAAAAGTCATGGGTATGAATATGGTAGGCAGCGCGTTGAGATCAGCAATTTGGCTCACTAAGACAAAGCGCAGTCGCTGAGCTGCTACGTTGGACTAAGCCTCTCATCAGGAATAGAAAGAGCCATGTCAGTCCCGACCTACGACCAGTTCATAGAGCCCATCCTACGTTTTCTCGCCACACTCCCTGACGGTTCCTCCGCGAGCGAGGCTCACGAAGCCGCCGCCATGTCTCTTGGCCTGAGCGAGTCACAGCGGCAGGAGACCATCGCAAGTGGCCAGGCCACCTACAAGAATCGATCAGGCTGGGCGCATGATCGGCTAAAGCGTGCTGGCTACTCCAGCAGCGCCAAGCGTGGCTACTGGCAGCTGACCGACACCGGCCGCGCATTCGCCCAGGCCAACCCACCCCCGTTGAGCCCAGAGCAAGTCGAGCACCTAGCTGTGAACTTCATGAGCGTGAAGCTGAAGACAGCACCGGACGCCGCCTCGCTGGATGAAAGCAGCGACACGTCAGAGCCTATTGCCAAAGCCGGCCTCGCCACTAGCAGCCCGCAGGAGCGCCTAAACCAAGCCATCCTTGAGCTGCGCACCAGCGTCGCGGGAGACCTGCTGGACAATTTGCTGCAAGCCAGCCCTACGCGCTTCGAGCACATCGTACTCGACGTGCTGCACAGCCTGGGCTATGGCGCGAACCGGCAGGCTCTGCAACAAGTCGGCGGCAGTGGCGACGGTGGCATCGACGGCGTCATCTCACTGGACGCACTGGGGCTGGAAAAGGTCTACGTGCAGGCCAAGCGCTGGCAGAACACTGTCGGGCGTCCCGACCTGCAAGCGTTTTATGGCGCCCTGGCCGGGCAGAAAGCCAAACGCGGTGTATTCATTACCACCTCTGGCTTCACCGCCCAGGCCGTTGACTTCGCGCACTCGGTCGAGGGGCTGGTACTGGTCGACGGTAAACGCTTGGTAAACTTGATGCTCGACCACGAGGTGGGGGTCAGCTCGCAGCTTTGCAAAGTGCCCAGGCTCGATAGCGATTACTTCGACGAATCGCTCGTCTAAGCCGACGCTCGACAGCCCAAATCCATTGTAAGCAATTCATAGACCCCGTTACATGAAAAATCAAAAGAGGCAACTTCAAAAAATAGGGGACAAGATTTATTGCTCATCATCAAGCGCAGACCAAATAAAACTCTCCCGTTGTTGTTCCGTCATATTACTTTGACCTGGCCATTCATTAGCATAGGGAGAAGCCAGTCGCGAAGTCTTGCCAATCCAGCATTCTCTCTTTGGTTCATTATTATTGCTTTAATCATGGAGTCTAATTTTTCGCCAAGAGCCTTAGCCACTTCGAGATTGAACGGAACTGGAAAGCGCATCATGACACCTGGATTTACCCGTTTATGGCTGTTGGAGGTGCCCGTTGCTGATTGTGTACAGTGCGCGATAAATTGTGGCGACGTGGCCACCATGTACAGAAAGTTCTTGATATTACTACTTGGTGTTCGCCACACGACAAATTCCGTGGAACAAATCAAGCCCTCTTCTTCCATGGCGTAAATAACTCGGCTGAACCACGGATTCAGCTTTGAGACCAAAACATCACTATCTTTGACAGTGAATTTGTTACTCCCAATGGTTTCGCCAGCCTCAATTCCAAAGTTATTAGTGGCGTCATATACTGGGATACTAAAGTGCCTGAAGACCTTATCAGGATAGTTCGCTGGATTTACTGACTGACTGCTAACAGGAGTGATTTTCGACAACGTTGTGGCATCCCATCCCTCCGGGATTTCCCGCTTCAGAGTTTGGTTGTAGGCCATTTTGCCGCCGGAGGTCTTGTAGGGCTTGCCATTAATGTCAGGGAAGTCGAACTGAACAAACCAGTAGTCGTAAAGTGTTTTGACAATAGCTTCTAGCTCGGAGTTGATGCGATTGTTCGTCTTGATCTTGTCAGTAATTGCTTTTAGTGCTGCCGCAATATTGCTAGTATTTTCTAAAATAGGTATTTCTAGCGCTCTCAGATCCGGCAGACACAAATTGCTAACAGTCGAGCCGGTTCTGTCACTCTTCCTGATTTGTTTCTGCACAAATTCAGACTGTAGCGCAAAGAGCAAATATTGGCTCGATATTTTCTTTTGGTTGACTTTAAGCAACACCATGCGTTGGCCAAGGCAACATTCTAGACCAGCTGGGATTAAGCAAACCTCTCCCATTGGGGCCTCTCTAGTTATAATTATGTCGCCTGGTTCTGGCGCGGCTCTTTTAACCCTCTCTTTAAATGAAATTTGGTCTGTAAAGGACGGCGAGGACAGATCAAGCTCACCGCCCTTTATGTTAAAGTTTCTTATGACGATCGCACCTTCATCAGCCCACTTAGGGGTTGAGTGAGGGCAGTCCGTAATTGAAGTGCACAGATCATCTAATGGAATGGTTTTTCCTGGAAAACCTTTTAAATACGACGATACTGGATGACTATTACTCATACTTCAACCCCGCCAGCTGTTTCTTTATTTCAGCCTCCAGCTCATGTGACTGCCCAAATAGGCTTTCTAGATTTACGGTAAAGCTGTTCATCTTCTCGGCGAATTGATCTGGCGTGATATCAATATATTCAACCTTAACATCGAAATACTGACCTGCACTCAGACTGTAGTTTTTATCTTCGAGCTGCTCATAACTAACAGTCACGGAAAAATCTTCTACGGCCTCTCTGGAGTTAAAGGTATCGATAATGCACTGCTCTTCCTTCGGACTGAGAACGGTCCTCTGATTTTTACCGTCCTTGATTTTTCCGCCGAGATTAGACGCGTCAATCAGCACTACCTTGTCTTTGCTGCTGGCATCTATAAATAGAATGGAGACGTTTGTGCCGGTGGTAGCAAAAATATTGGAGGGCATGGATACCACACCGGCCAGCATCTTGTGTTCGACAAGATATTGTAAGATGCCCTTGTCGATACCTGATTTCGCGGAGATAAAGCCGGTGGGCACTACCACGGCAGCCTTTCCACCGGGCTTGAGCGAATAGATGATGTGCTGCAAGAACAACTGGTAGATTTCCATTTTGTCCGTTGCTTTCGGTTTTACCTTGGGAATACCGGCAAAGAAGCGTGACTTGTTTTCCTTGCTGTCCAACGCATCGCGAAAATCGCTGAAGTCCAGTTTAAAGGGAGGGTTGGAGACGATGTAATCAAATTTCTTCAGGTCTTTGCCATCACGGTGATAGGGGTGCAAGACGGTATTGCCCTGAATCACATTGGGGATGGAGTGCACTAGGTTGTTCAGAATCAAGTTCAACCGCAGCAGGCTGGAGGATTTTTGCGAAATATCCTGGGTATAAATGCTACAACGGTTTTCACCGATGGCATGTGCGACGTTCATCAGCAAGGTACCGGAACCTGCGGAGGGGTCGTATACGCTGACGTTGCGTACGTCGCTGCGGGTGCCCTCCGGCACCAAGATTTCCGCCATGATGCGCGCTACCGCATGGGGGGTGAAGTATTCGGCGTATTTGCCACCTGAGTTGCTGTTGTAATCCTTGATCAGGTATTCAAACAGGGTGGCATAGAAGTCAAATTTCTGAGTGAAAATACGCTCGAAGCTGAAGTCCACTAGCTTGTTGATAATGGCCCGGCAGAAATCATCACGCTTGGATTCGTCGGCAATGTACTGGCTCAGACGGTCAAACAGCACAACTTTTGTCCCGCGATCGGTTTTTACTGCGAACACGTCGTTGTTGCTGATGGCTATATCCAGCAGGGTATCGTCAAATAGCTTGGCGAAATCAGCGGTGGCCTGCCTATTGTAGAGGTAACCGATGAAGTGCACTGGTTTCAGCCGAGCCGTGTCACCGCCCATCCGCCGTTGCAGCATTTCCAGTTCGTTTTTTGGCATCTTTGCCAGTGCGTCCTCCAAGCTGGCTTCGGCAACCAAGATAGGTTTGATTCGTTTCGCCTCGTAGGCGAATTTGTCGTTGAGAAACTTGTACAGAAATGCTTGGGTGATGATCTTGAATTCGTTGCCATCATTGCCCAAACCATAGTTGGCGCAAATACTTTTCAGGCTGTCGATCAATGCCTTGGCTTTCTGTTGAAACTCAAACTCTACCACGAACGTGCTCCACTGTTGTATTCATTCAGGTATTCGGTGACGACCAAATGATTGATGTAATCTGAGGTGTCGGGGTTAAGTTGTATCTGTTGCTCATCCAGGAATCGGACTATGACTCGTGGCATCATTTGTCGCTCAAAGTAGTTTTCATTGAGCAATATCTGATGGTTATTCAGCGCCTGTTCGTCGGCGTCCTGTTTTACCCCGGTAAGTGCCGCAAATATTTTGCGTTCTGATTCATTTATGTCGTTTTTACTGTTTTGACGCTCTTGCAAGCGCTTATGGATGCGGGTGTATTTGGCATCGCCCAGATACTTCTGCCGGAGTTGGTTATTCTGGCGGTTTAGCTCTTTTACACGTACATGTATTTTTTCCAATGCGCCGATATTGGCGACCATTTCATCTTGGGTGACTTCGCTGAGGTTCTTTTTCTTGAACAAGCGTTCCAGCTCTTCCTTGAGACTGATGAACTGCGGGTCTTGCTGGTCAAAGTTGCTGGCCAGCGCCTCGCGGGTTTGGCGCAGGGTGTTCTTCAACTGGTCGGCCAGTACCAGTTCTTCTTCGCCGATCTTGATGAATTTGAAGATGACATCCTCAAGGGCGACATTCAGCAGGTTAGTGGTGTCCGCACCTTGCTCGATGCTTTCCTTGAGGTTGAGCATGTCCAGGTGGTTGCAGGTTTCCCGATACAGAATGTTCAGCTTGGCAAAATCCAGCTCATCAAGAGCGCCATACTCGCCTTGCAGGCGGATCAGGTTATAGAGGCTTCTGGCATTTTCCAGTGCCTTTTTCAGTGCCAGGATGGTGTGCCGATCTTGTATCTGGTTGATCTGGTCGGCAAAGACTTCGGCGTTTTCAATATCGAAGCGGAACAGCACATCTTTGATTTGCTCAATTTCCTGCTGAATTTCTTCGCGGGATTTGAACAGCTTGGAGTAGTGCTCCATTTCGTCGCCGAGTTCATCGTTCAACTCTTTTAGGTAGCGTTGGTTGGTTGCCTCGAACTCTTTGCTGATGTCGGCAAAGTCCACCACGTAGCCATAACGGAAATCCTTGTAGGTGCGGTTGACTCGGGTTAACGCCTGCAGCAGGTTGTGTTTGCGAATCACCCGGCCCAGATACAGCTTTTTCAGGCGCTTGGCATCAAAGCCGGTGAGGAGCATGTTGTAGACGAACAGGAGGTCTATTTTTCCTGCCTTGAAGTCTTCCACCCAGTCTTTGCGTTCTTCCTTGGTGCCGATGTCGTGCAGGATCAGCGCTGCGCTTTTGACCTTGTTATCCAGCCTGACTCTGGCGGCATAGCTGTTTGGTTTGGCGGCAGCAATCAGGATTTGTGCGGAGTCCTTGACTTCATAAGGTGCGCTGGAAGTTTGTGCATAGACCGCGTTGAAGATGTCGAACATCTGCTTGGCTTGTTCCGAGCTGTCGCAGATCACCAGGCCACCAATGCTGGCATCGTTAAGCGTGCCCCGGCTTTTTTCAAAGTCGGTGACGATGTAGTCCAGCATCGGCTCGACAAAACTTGCATGGGCATAGATGAGCTTGCGGTCTACGTCGCCCATTTTGACTTCCACGTCTTCCAGCGCCTGTTGCAGCACCATTTTGTAGTTAGTGGCGATCTCTTCCCGGATCAGGCGTAGCGTGTAACCGTCGGCAATGGAGGCGTTGTAATAGTATTTGTGGATGTAGCCGCCAAAAAGCGCCCGCGAGTTGTAGTCGTCGCCCAGCAGTGGTGTGCCGGTAAGACCGATCTTGATGGCGTTGGTGTCCGACTGGCCAAGGTTGGCAAGGAAACTGCCCGTCGGGTTGTAGCTGCGGTGTACTTCATCAAGAAAGTACACGCGCTGGATGGCGACGTCGTAGTCATTGGTCGAAACGACATCCGGGTCGTCCTTAAATTTCTGGATGTTGACCACGGTGATTTCCGGTTTGCCCGAATGGTTGTGGATCACCTGGGTTGCCTTGATGGCACGGGTAAAGGCTTCGCGCGAATCGATGGTGTAAACCGTCAGGCCGCGTGCGATGAATTCCCGCTGTGCTTGTTGTAGTAGATCAAGCCGATCGACGATGAAGTAGAACTTGGGAACGATCTGCCGCTTCTGAAAATGGTCGGTCAGAAAGCGAACGTTGTAGAAGGTCAGTGCGGTTTTGCCGCTGCCCTGGGTATGCCAGATAATCCCCTTCTTGATGCCGTTATCGAGTGTTCTTTCGATGGCCTTGGTGGCGAATAGCTGCGGGTAACGCATGATGTGCTTGTGCAGCCCGTCAGCCTCCGACACATAGGCGAGCGCGTAACGCAGGATAAATGCCAGCCGCTCTTTGCCAAGCAATGAGGTGCAGATACGGTTGGTTGGCCGGTTCGGATCTTTGTTGGTCTGGAACTCGGGATTGTTACGGATCACTTCGAGGTTGTTGTCTTTCAATACCCTGATCTCTTCCGCTTCCGGCAGCGGCTTGAGCAGGGCCGTCAGGTTCAGTACTTCTTCTTCGCGGAAGTAGTTGAAGACCGGCTTATGGTAGGAGCTGCTGGCATAGAAGGCACCTTGTACAGGCTCCGGGTCGCCGTCGTCGTACTCCATGTTGTTGGAGAAGATCATGAACTGGGTGGTGTTGGCAAAGCGTCTGAATTTGGGGTTTTGAAAGCGCTTGTTGATGCGATCACGCTCGGCCAGTATGCCTTCCCGATTGTTGGGCTTCTTCACCTCAATAAAGACCAGCGGAATGCCGTTGATCAGCAAGGTGATGTCTGGCCGGAATTCTTCATCGCCATTCTGGCAGGTCAGTTCCGTGACGACATGGAAGCTGTTGTTGTTGAAGTTTTCGAAATCAATCAGCCGGATATTGGAGCGAGCGCTCAGGCGTTCAAAGAAAGCGCGGCCGAGGTCTTCGTTATCCAGCAGCAGTTTGGTGTCTTCCAGCAGGCGATGCACATCATCCGGTTTGATGCCTGGGTTGATTTTGCTTATGGCGGCAAAAAAAAGCGTTGGGAAGATATTGGTATTCTGATCCCAGGTTTGATCCTTGAGTGACAGGTACTGATAGCCCAGCCGCATCAGATGGAGGATGACTGGGATTTTGACTCGGGTGTCTTCATTGAACTTCATGCTAAGTCCCTATTTTTTACGTCGTGCGACGCCATTTCGCGCCACGCCCTTTGCCAGTCGATTCGATCAACTCCTCCGATTTCATTGTCGGCAGCCCCAGCCGCACCACGTCCCGGCTGACGCCTGGGCAGGTTTCCTCGATCTCCGAAATAGAAAACAGCAGGGCTCGATCCAAGATTTCCGTGCGAACCCGGTGGCATTTGCTACCTCGAAAGCGCTCAATGGTGCCGACGCTCTTCAAACTCGCGGTAGGCCCGCAGCAGAGCTCACCAGAAGTAGTCGAGTCAGAGTTTGACGTCGTGTTGCCCTTGATGCCAGCCCTGTGAGCTTGCTTCCAGTGTCTGGTATAGCCTTCCTTGGCGTCCTCGAAGATGCGCTCTAGGCTGATATAGCGACCCACGGCGTAGTCGAGTTGGTAGAGCAGCACAGACTCAGCAAGCGAGAGATGCGGCCATTGCCGTCTTGGAAGGTGTAAATACATAGGAGGTCAAGTATCGCCAGCGGTATTGGCCCCAGTGGGTCGGCCAGGTGCTGATCCAGTGCGGTGGAGAGTACCGAGTCAAGTCGGCCACGGCCATCGGCGTCAAATGAGCGGCTACTGGCTGGACGCGCGGCCGTGACGTGCCGTCCGGAAGGTGTTCGATGATATCATTTTTTGGCGGCTTTCCAGCGTCCGCTGGGCAGCGGCATGCACCGATACATCATGCTGTGCAGTTACAGCGCCGCGCCTTCGTTGAAGGTCATGTGTGCGGCCGATTCGTGGATCAACGCCAGGGCATCGCGGTAGCCGGCGATCTGCTGTTCAAAGCGACTCTTCGGTGCTGCATTGCGGATCCAGAGACTTCAGTCGTGAGGACGCGACAACAACACCTTCCAATCGGTTGCATATCTTGCTGAATTCGACCAAGGCGATCTGGTGCAGGCCCTTGAGGGCTTCGGGGGACTGCGACGTATAACTGTTGCTTGCCCTGAAACTCTGTTACTGCCACCAAACCTGAGCACTCAATCTTCTCACTGGGGAGAAATGGTAGCACTGAAGCATTCCAGCTGGTATTCCAACCGATCACTATAACCAGAGTTTTTATATTAAAAACAATACATTACGGATTTAATTCAACTTACCCCGACACCAAATCCGAAGCACCGCCAAAACCCGCCTTGTGCGGGTTTTGTTGTTTCTGTTCTCCTGGAAACACACAGCAGATTAGCCCTTCGGATTTTTCCCGCAAGACATCGCGCCCTTGGTGAACTGGTGCTCATCAATCGACACGACTAGCCTTGAAACGTCGCTGCAAAATCAGCGACCGGGTTTAGCAGCTCGGTTAATATCAAGGCATGCAATGCCACCATCCGTTCAAGCGAAGCATCTTGCGTTCGCTAGTCCACGTTATGGCGGCTGTGCGTGGGGCACTTTCGAGTGCGCTGGGTTCCTTGATTCCTGGTCTGCTAACCCGCGTACAGTCGCCACCCTTTTCGTTTAGCAGCGATGTCTGGCGACTCCACCAATCAAGGAGTTGCAGTCATGAAAAAGCACAGCCCCAACCCTCCAAGCCCCAGCCAATCCGGCACGGATATCTTCTGTATCGCCCAAAACATCGACCCCGAAACCCTGCTCGTACAGGCCTGCGAAACCCTCGCCTCACTGAACGCGCTCACTACCGACCTGGCTTTCGAGTTCGATGGCGCCTTTCGCCATAAACTCCTGGCCACCCAGCAATTGAGCGTCCTGGGTGAGTTGCTGGTGACGCGCGCACTGGACATTCTTGCGCCAACGGCAGACTCAGAAGCTGCGGGAAGGACCGTTTCCTGACAGAAAACATGACGATCCGTTTGAGCCCCCCCAAAAGTAAGAAAAAGGTGAAGGTCTATTTTCTTTTAAAATAAACCCCACCTTTTTTGAAACATAAGGATGTGTGCCGCAGTGAACAAGAATTCCTACGCCTACCTGATACCTGTCGTGCTGGGCGTACAGCTTCTGTTGGCCGTGCTGTTTATATGGCAGTTCAGCATCTCACCGGCCATCCACTTCAAACCGGTCGCGGAGAAAGCCTGTTTATCCGTATCTCTCGTCCTGACCCTGGCTGCGTCCGTGATTGTCTGGCGGGTAAGAAAACCTCAGCTGCGGCTCGAAAAAAAATGGACACTGCTTAAGGCGTTTGCCGGGATGTTCATCCTATGCACGCTGTTCTCGGTGACGCTGTTTTCGTTGGCCATTTTATGTTCGGGCGGCACCCGCAGCAGCTATACAGCTCACTACGAATATTCGTCAGGCGGCAGTAAAAGCTGCAGCGGAATCACGGTCTTCGATGCTGAGCTGAATAATACGATTAAAATCTGCCGCCCCACGTGGATCGGTTATCGCGATGAAGTGAGGGTGGTGAAAGTCAGCAATGACCTGGGGATCGTTGTGAAAGAGGCCGTTATCCTTTGAGCGAGAAAGCCCTCCAGACCCTGATCAGCAGCGATGCCCAACGCTGGCACCTACTGGACATCGTCCGCTCCCTCGCCCTCCCCGACTGCTGGATCGGCGCCGGCTTCGTACGCAACGCGGTATGGGATCACCTGCACGGTCGCCCCCTATCACCACCGACCGGCGACGTCGACGTACTGTGGTTTGACGCCTCCTGTACCGACCCCAACGAAGACCGCCGCCTCGAAGCCCTGTTACACGCAGCCGAACCCTCCATCATCTGGTCCGTCAAAAACCAGGCCCGCATGCACCTGCGAAACGGCGACGCACCTTACCGCAACGCCAGCGACGCCATGCGCTTCTGGCCCGAGACCGCCACCGCAGTAGCCGTCAGGAGAACCGCAGAAGACCTATGCGAAGTTTCAACCCCTCTCGGCCTGGAAGACCTGTTCAATCTCCAACTCAAACCCACGCCCCGCTTCACCCAGGAAAAACACGCCATCTACCAACAACGCATCACCTCCAAACGCTGGCTAACCCACTGGCCATTGCTGAAACAATCCTGACCCTACAAAAACCTCACATTCATTCACGAATTATTAAGAATCGCCCTCGTATACTCGCCGATCGCCCGGGCCGTTCCCCCGAATGGCCCCCTGCCCCGGTAGCCAGAATCCATGACGCGTTCCGCTCCTCTGCTGCTCCTGCTCGCTGCGCTGTTGTTTTTCTTTGCCCTTGGCAATCACGAGTTGCAAGGCTCGACCGAGGCCCGTGTGGCCGGGATCGCCATGGCCATGCACCTGGATAACGACTGGGTGGTGCCGCGACTGTTCCGTGAACCCTTCCTGGAGAAACCGCCGCTGAGCCTGTGGCTCGACGCCGGGGCGATCCGGCTGTTTGGCGGTACCACTTGGGCAGTGCGCCTGGCGTCGGCGTTTGCCGGGCTGTTCAGCGTGATGCTGCTGTACGGGATGCTGCGCAAGTTTGGCCGGCCCAAGGCGCTGGCGTTTGTCGCGGGCCTGATGCTGGCGACCATGGCCAGTTACTGGAGCAATGTGCGCGGCGTCGGTGAGGATTCGCTGCTCACCCTCGGGGTTACCATGGCCCTGCTGGCGTTCTATCAGGCCAACCGCCCCGAGTCGGAGCGCGACCGTTCCAACCTGAGCACCTGGTTGCTGTTCACCTTTGGGATGGTCATCGCCACCTTGAGCAAAGGGGTTCTGGGCCTGGCCATGCCTGGCGTGGTGATCTTCGTCTATCTGGCCAGTACCAGCCTGATGGACAAACAATTCAAGCTGGGCGACTGGATCAAGCCCGGGCTGTTCACGCTGCTGGCGCTGGTGCCGCTGATGATCTGGCTGGGTTTCCTGTACCAGCGCGACGGGTTGCAGGGGGTACGTGAAGTGCTGCTGACCAATAGCGTCGGGCGCTTCAGCGGTTCGTTCGTCGAAGCCGGCCACTACGAGCCGTTCTATTACTACATCGTCAAATTGCCCGAAGCGTTTTTGCCGTGGAACATCCTGGTGTACCTGGGGCTGTGGCACTTCCGCAAAAGCCTGGTGCGCAACCGCTACCGGTTGTTTTTCAGCGTATGGCTGGTGGCGCAGTTCACCCTGCTGACGTTTGCCTCCAGCAAGCGCACGGTTTATCTGATGGCCTTGACGCCCGCCGCAGCAGTGCTGGCCGCCGAGTATGGCGGCGTGCTGCTGGGCTGGCTGAAAAGTCGTGGGCAGGTTTCACACGTTGCCGAACACGTTTATGAAAACCGACGGGGTCTGGTAGGTGGCTTCTTCACCGTGGTAGTGGCCTGCTACCTGATTGCAGCTTTCTGGTTCGCGCCCAAGGCCGATGTGCGCCAGTCGTTTGTGCCGGTAATCAGCCAGATCCAAGCGATGCAGGCGCAGGGCAAAGAGGTGGTGTTGTATCAGGCCAACGAGCGGATCGCCGGCGCCGGGGTGTTCTACATGCAGGGTTACTTGACGATCCTGCAGACGCCGGAGGAGCTCAAAAGTTACCTCGCGGCCAAGCCCGGCAACGTGGCCCTGGTGGACAATACTGACCGGCTGAACGTCCCGGTGAGGGTGGTCAAGGAGATGGCGATCAACCGTCAGCCGTACTATTTCGTCGAGCAGTAGGGCCTGTCACCACAGTGCCAGGTCGTACGTGAGGTAGATCCGGTAGTTGTCACGATCGCTCGCATAGGTCGAGCGATACGTGGCCTTGCGCAACTCGATGCCTACGCCTTTGAAGGTGCTGTCCTGGATCACGTAGCGCAGGTTGGTGTCCGACTCCCACTCACGGGCTTCGCGGCCCTTGAAGTCACCGTTCTGGCCCTTGTAGTAACGGGTCATGAAGGTCAGGCCCGGCAGCACGGCGGCAAAGTCGTAGTCATAACGCAGCATCCAGGTTTGCTCACCGGCCTGGATGAATTTGCCGACACCTGCGTTGCTGAAGGAATACACCGTCGACACGCTGGCGTAGGGCAACGCGGTATTGCCGGTGACTTTCTGATAACCCACGCCCAGCGCCTGCGGCCCTAGCCGGTAGGTGAACAACCCGCTGAACATGTCGCTGTCGACCTTGCCGTTGCGTGCCTCGCCCGCTTCGTTGCTGATGAAGTAACGCAAGTCGCTGGTCAGGCTGCCGGCACCCACTGGCTGTTTATGCACCAGGCCAAAGAACTGCTGGCGATAGAATTCACGCATTTCGCCGTAGTACCAGGTACCGCTTAGCTTGGGCGTGAAGGCATAGGTAGCGCCGGCAAAATCAAAGTCGCTGCCCTTTTTGCCGCTGTAGCCCTGGGGATAAATGTCCACGCTGTCGGTCGAGTTTCGCAGCTTGAACTTGTCCAGGTGCCCGGCGTGCACGTACAGGTTACGGACGCCGCTGTACTCGACTTGAGTGCCCTGGAATGTTTGTGGCAACAGCCGGCCATCGTTGTATACCAGCACTGGAATCTTCGGCAGCAGCGTGCCGGTTTTCACCACGGCTTCACCGATGCGCATCTTGGCGGTCACGCCCAGGCTTGAGAATTCGCTGGCCGCGCGGCCATCGTCGTGCACGGGCAATAAGCCGGTGCCAGCATGGGCGCGGCTGGAGTCGAGCCGGATCCCCGACAACCCCAGCGCATCGAGGCCGAAACCCACCGTGCCTTCGGTATAACCCGATTGCAGGTTGAGCAAAAAGCCCTGGGCCCACTCCTTGCGGTCCTCGCCGCCGTCGCGGTAACCGTCGTTGAAATAGTAATTGCGCAAGGTCAATTTTCCGTGGGAATCCTCCCAGAAACCCTGGGCCATCAGTGCCGGTGACAGGCTCGCCAGCAAGCCCGTGCACACCACTGCTCCCCTCGTGAAAAGCTCACGCATAACCGTCTCCCGAATGCCGTATTGTGATTTTTTATGGGCAGTTGCTGCCTGCGACACGCTGGACGGCGCCTCGCATTGCGGCGGACACTAACGGCTCCTCGAACGCCCGGCAACGTTATGCGAGAAGCGCATCAGGCTATGCGCAAAGCCCTCAAACCACAGGAAAATCACGGTGAATCTCAAGCAGCTCGAAGCCTTCAAGGCGATCATGTCCACCGGTTCGACCATCGGTGCGGCGACCCGCATGGGCCTGTCGCAATCGGCAGTCAGCCGGTTGTTGAGCCAGCTGGAAGAGGCATTGGGTTTCGCGTTGTTCCTGCGCAAAAAAGGCCGCTTGATGGCGACCCCGGAGGCTGAAGAACTGCTCGCCGAAGTGGCCGGCCTGGTCGACGGCATGCAGCGTATCCAGCGCCTGGCAGATGAGATGCGCGTGGGCCGTTCGCGCAAGAGCCTGATCAAGGTCGGGGTGCCCACCAGCATGACCCAGGAGCTGCTGCCGCGGATCGTCGCCGAGTTTCTCAAGGGCCGGGAAGACATCGTCGTCGAGCTGCTGACCGGTTCCTACGACATGATCGAACGGGCCGTGCTCGACCGCTCCGCCGACCTCGGTTTTGTGCGCTTGCCTACCGAGATTCCCGACTTCGAGATTGAACCGGTGCTGGAAACCGAAGGCGTGTGCGTGATGCCCGCTGACCATCCGCTGACCCGCCACGCCTGCATCGAAGTGCAACACTTGCGGGACGTGCCGCTGGTAATGCTGGGCCGGCAACGGGCCCTGCGGGCGGAGTTGAACCAGGTGTTTCGCGCAGCCAACCTGACGCCACAGGTGCGGGTGGAAGTGCACTCGGTGGGCGCCGCGTGCAGCTTTGTCGCCGAGGGGTTGGGGGTGTCGATCGTCAATGGTTTGCTGGCCAGCCACTTCATGCATTTGCCGATTGTGGCCCGCCCGTTTCGACCGGCATTGCCCTATGCATTCGGCCTGGCGTTTCGCGCGGATGAACCCAGGTCCAAGGTGGTGACGGCGTTTGCCGAGCACCTCAAGCACCGCCTGGCCGCACAAAACGCATAGCCCAACCCAGCCCGCGCATAACGTTGTCGCCGTTAAAACTTTGCCCTAGTGTCCACTCCACAAGTGTCACCCGACACAACAATAACAGCGCACACCGGGGCAACCAGCATGACCGAACCGCAGATCGTCCGTACCCACTCGCCCACTGAAACGCCGGTGGAAAAACCCGCGCAGCGCAAGCAGATCAACCCGGCCATCATTCTGTTGAGCATCGTGCTGCTGGCTGTCGCCTTCACCTACGCGGTGAACTCGGGCAAGTTCCAGCGCCAGAACGGCCTGGTGGTTCCGGGCTCCTATCAGGTGCTGGAAAAGCACGACTCCCTGGGCCAACTGTTCTCCCTCGAACCGCGCAAGGCCAGCGATATGGTCGCTCGGCCGGTATCGTTGGTCGAGGGCTTCATGGCCATTCCCCAAGGCATCGAAAAACGCGCCGCGCTGATTTTCATGGTGCTGTTCATCGGTGGGATGTTCGGCGTGTTGAACAAGGCCGGTGTGATTGATGCCGGTCTTGAACGCCTGCTGGGGCTGACCCGGGGCAATATCTACGTGCTGGTGCCCAGCCTGATGCTGGTGTTTTCCGCCGGCAGCACCTTCATGGGCCTGGCCAAGGAATTCATCCTGATCGTGCCGTTGATGGTGGCCATGGCCAACCGCCTGGGGCTGTCGAACCTGATCGGCCTGGCCATCGTGACCATCTCGGTGAAGATCGGCTACCTGGCCTCCATCTCCAACCCGGTGGCGTTGTCCGTGGCACAGCCGATGGTGGGGCTGCCGATTTTCAGCGGCCTGAGCATGCGCGTCCTGGCCTACTGCACGTTCCTGCTGGTGGGCATCGCGTTCGTACTGTGGAGTATCCGCAAGCACGGGTTTGATGCCAGCGCGCAGATCACCTTCGAACGCAAACCGCTGCCCCTGCGCCACCTCCTGAACCTGATCGTGCTGGGGGCCGGCATTGGTTTCCTGGTATACGCCTCGAACCGCTGGGAGTGGAAATACCACGAGCTGTCGGCGTTCTACCTGCTGCTGACCGTGGTGTTCAGCGTAATCGCCAGCCTGGGTGCCAGCACCGCCGCCAGCGCCTTTGTCGACGGCATGAAAAAGGTGCTGATCGCCGGTGTGTTGATCGGCCTGGCGACCGCCGTGGAAATCATCCTCAGCACCGGCCAGGTGCTCGACACCATCGTCAACAGCCTCGCCAATCTGGTGGGCGATCATGGCCCGGTGGTCTCGGCCTACGGCATGTTCTTCGCACAACTGGGGCTGGATGTACTGATCCCGTCCACCTCGGGGCAGGCGGCGGTGACCATGCCGATCTTCGGGCCGCTGGGACAGCTCTCCGGCGTCAGCCCGCAAACCACGGTGTTCGCGTTTTTGCTGGGCAACGGCCTGACCAACATGATCACCCCGACCTCCAGCGGCCTGCTGGTATTACTGGCCACCGCCAACGTCGGCTGGGGCCAGTGGGCACGCTACATCCTGCCGCTGTTTCTGATCTATGCGGTGCTGGCGATGGTGTTGTTGGCCATTGCCGTAGGCACCGGGTACTGAACCCATGAGTGTTTTTCCCATGCAGACGTTGCACAACCAGATGATCGCCATGCGCGACGGCATCCACCTGGCCACCGATATCTACTTGCCCCACGGTCCAGGCCCGTTTCCGGTGGTAATCGAACGCACCCCGTACGACAAGAGCAAACCATCGCGCTCGGAAATCCAGCTCGACGGCCAGCACATTTCCCGCGAGCAAATGGCCGCGCGGTTCGCAGCCCAGGGCTTTGTCGCGATCTTCCAGGATTGCCGCGGGCGCTACGCCTCCGAAGGCGTGTTCACCAAATACACCGCCGAGGGCGAAGACGGTTGCGACACCCTGGCCTGGATCGTCGAGCAGCCGTGGTGCAACGGCAAGATTGGCAGCATGGGCCTGTCCTACGCCGCCCACACGCAACTGGCGATGGCCTGCCTGCATCCGCCGGGCCTTGCCAGCATGGTGCTGGACAGCGGCGGCTTCGCCAACGCCTACCAATGCGGGATTCGCCAGGGCGGCGCGCTGGAGCTCAAGCAGGCCACCTGGGCGTTTCGCCAGGCCAAGGAAAGCCCGGCGGCACTGGCGGATCCGAAGATCCTCGAAGCCCTCGAACAGGAAGACATCCACCAGTGGTTCAAGCGCATGCCGTGGCACGCCGGGCAATCGCCCCTGCGGCATGTGCCGGAGTACGAAGCCTATCTGCTGGAGCAGTGGGCCCAGGGCGACTTCGGCCCGTACTGGCAAGCGCCGGGCATCTACGCCGAGGGGCATTACCACGATCTGCCGGATATCCCGGTGCTGTTCATGTCCAGTTGGTACGACGCCTATGTCAGTTCGACCCTCGCCAACTACGCGGCGTTTTGCGCCGGCAGTACGGCGCAGCATCAGTTGATCATGGGCCCTTGGCTGCATGGTGATCGCAACATCACTCACAGTGGCGATGCGCAATTTGGTGCGCCAGCGGCCTTCGACGGGCAGGTGGCGAAAGACTGGTTGAGCTGCCGCCTGGACTGGTTTGAACGCACCCTCAAGGGTTCGCCGCTGCCTGCACCCGCGGCGGTGAAGGTGTTCTTGATGGGCGGTGGCACCGGTGAGCGCGATCAACAGGGGCGCTTGCAACATGGCGGGCACTGGATCGACAGTCATCAATGGCCGCTACCGGATAGCCGGCAACTCACCCTGCACCTCACCGCACAACGCCAACTGCAACCTGAACCGCCGACCACCGAGGGCCAGCTCAGCTACTGCGCCGACCCGGCCGATCCGGTGCCGACCATCGGTGGCGCCCTGACCTCCGGCGCGCCGATTTTTGTCGGCGGCGCTTTCGACCAACGCGAGCGGGCGGACTTCTTCGGTACCCGTGGCGACCAGCGCCCCCTGGCCGAGCGCAGCGATGTCTTAAGCTTCCAGACCGAGCCACTCAGCCACGACCTGATCGTCGCAGGCCCGCTGCGCGTGGAACTGTGGATCGACAGCGATGCGCCCGACACCGACTTCACCGCCAAACTGGTCGACGTCTACCCGGACGGCTACGCCATGAACATCACCGACGGCATCCTGCGGGCCCGCTACCGAAACACCTGGGAGCACCCCACCCTGCTGACCCCGGGTGAGCGGGTCAAGGTGGTGATCGAACCCTTCGCCACCTGCAATCTGTTCCAGCGCGGCCACCGGTTGCGCCTCGACATCGCCAGCAGCAACTTCCCGCGCTTTGACGTCAACCCCAACAGCGGTGAAGCACCCGGCCAGGCAGAACATCCCAGGGTGGCGCGCAACACGCTACACCTGAGTACCGATTGCCCGTCACGCCTGATACTGACCGTGGTCGAGGCCTTGAGTAACTAACTACCGCCATCCACACGCCGAGACTGCGCACCCTCAGGGACCATTGACTCCCTGAGGACCGGCCATGCCCGCCCAGCCCCCGAACACATCACCACTTACCCCGGAACAACTGAACGGCTACCTGCTGCAAATCGGTCATCGTCTACAGATTTTCCCCAACGGCCACGCACCGGCAGCGCAGTCTTCTACCGAGTTGCTGGAGGTGCAGGCATTGCACGCCGCCCTGGCAGAAGAAAGCCGCTGGAGCCTGCAGAACGCACAGGTGCATTACACCGTCCCCGGCGACTGGCTGATCCAGGGCGAACCCGGCCGGTTGAACCGCACGCGCATCAGCCAGGCATTGCACAAGAAGCTGGCCGCCCTGGAAATCGAACGGCGGCCCAACGGCCATCTACGCAAGAACTGGATACTCGACAGCCACCAGCCGATGCTGGAGGCCGAGGCCAGGCTGAAGGTCAAGGATCGCCTGCTCAGCCCTGCCGACCAGCTGCTGGTGACGAATATCGTCAGCGGTCCCGAGCTGCGCCCGGGCATCCATCGCCTGACGTTTCGCTACCGCCAGCAGACCATCGAGTTCGCCGGGGTGTTCGTCCTCACCCGCAGCCAGACACCGGCCACCCACCTGGAGATCGAGGACGGCGATGTGTTGCTGTTCACCCCTTCCAGAGGCCTGGAGGCTTTCACCTCACTCAAACACCTGGATCGCACGTTGCAAGAGCGCATGAAGCAGGCGGCCTGGCGCCAGGAGCTGCTGCAACACTTGCCGCGCCGTTACCAGCACTTGCGCGCGGCAAGTATCTGGCCGCTGGTGCCAGAGCCTATCGACAGCCTCCCGCTGAACGAACACACCTACAATGCCCTGCAGGACAAACAACATCAGGACATCGCGTTTGCCCTTGGCCTGGACGGCCACCCCGCGCCGACAGACGTCGCCAGAATGACCCTCGAACTGGACCAGGCGCTGCGCTGCTCGCCTTGGGACCTGGCCTCGCGCCTGGAACTGCGCGCGCAACAGTTACTGGAAAAACTGCTGCACGAATCCGCTCCCGACTGGTACCGCAGCGCCAATGAGGCCCAGCGCAAAACCCTCGCCGAGCACCTGCGCACCTATGAACACCTCAGCCTGCAAGTGCTGGCGCTGCTCGGCCCGGCGGCCTCGCCCGAGGCCATGGCGCGCCTGCAATTGCTTGAGCACCTGGACGACGACCTGGATATCCAGGGCCTGATCCCCGAGCAACTGCAGATCAGCACCGAGCGCACCCTGAAGTCAGGCAACTCGTACAACCAGCACAACAACCTGGTGCAACTGGCGGTACGTGGCTTGCACCGTGGCGATGAACACGCCGGTTCCGAGTTTCTCAAGCACACCCAACTGACCTACGGCCAGCAGCCATTGCCGCCCGAGTTCCAGGACGTCACCCCGGCTTACCTCGCCGAGCTGCTGGCCAAGGTTCAACCAAGCCTGACCTTCGCCGAAGAACAAAAGCGCGCCCACAGTTTGCCCGCCGTACAGGAAGCCATGCAGCAGATGCTCGACAGCCGCCTGCACGCGCTGGCCTACAGTGCATCGTTGCAAAACCATATCAGCGCGGACGACTACGCACTGCTGCAAACCCTGAGTGAAGGCCCCTCGCCCACACTCACTGCCTGCTGCCTGTTCCTGCACAAGGCTCCGCTCAAGGACCTGTGGGTGCTGCGCCAGACCGATGCAACGGGCGCGGTCAAACGCTTGCTGCTGTGCACGCCACACGCGCCACGCGCCGAACAGTTCCAGGCCTTTGGCAGCGAGCGGGAATTGCAGGCGCATATCCTCGGCTGGAGCCAGGAGATAGCGTTCGCTCCCGGTTCGCGCAGCATGAAAGACTACCTGCTTGAACAGTTGGTCAGCCGGATCCGGCCCAAATACAGCGCGATGCTTTCCGCCCTGGGTTTTGCCCCGGCCAGCCTTGAGTATTTGATGATCAGTTTCGGCGCGCCCTCCACCTATGAAGCCTGCCTGGTGGAAATGAGTACCACGACGCTGGCCATGCAGGCCGATGAATACCTGCATCAGATGCCCAAGTGGCTGAGCCAGGCATCGGCAGCCGACCGACAGAAACTCGCCGACCTCAAGGAACAGGCACTGGGCGCGGCACAGGCCTACGCCGCAAGCCCGGGTAGCCCACAACAGTTTCCCGACTTCGACAGTTACTTGCACAAGGCGGCAAAAGCCGCCCTCAACCAACTGCTCGGCAACCCGATCCCGGCGGTAGACCCAAACCTCGTGGGCGTGATCACCCCGCGCGAACGCGTCAGCTACACCACGCTGTACCGCAACGGCTACGACGCCAGCCTGGGCTTTATCAACCCCGACGCCAGCACCACCGCGCAGTTCAAGGGACCGCCCGGCGTCGACCTGAGTCGACTCACCGCGCAAACGGTGAGCAACTCGGTCAGAGGCACCTGGATCGGTGACCGCTATGTCGCCGAGGTCGAGAAAACCCTGTTGGACCCGCAAGGCCCCCACTATGCATGGCGCCGCAATATGGCCCTGGAGGTTGCCCAACTGCACATGCACGTCGCTGCGCTTGAGTGCTGCCTGCAAGGCTGCCTGGCAACAAGCGACCTGGCCTGGCTGGAAAAAAGCATCGACAGCCTGGCCGATAACAGCGATGCCGTGCGCAATCGGTATCGGCTCTATCCCCTGCACATCAGCGGCCAAGTGATCGATGGCTGCTACCTGTTCCACCACGCCAACGACCTGCCCCTGCTCTACACCCCGCACGCACCGGATGGCATCGCCTTCAGGCCGCAACGGGAATTCAACGAACGCCTGAAAAACCTTGAAGGCATGGACACCTACTACATCAGCCGGGTCGCCAGCGTTGAGCGCGCGGCGTTCGAGCCGAGGTTGCATGCGTTGGTGGCCGGCCTGCCGGCACAGCTCAAGGGGGTGTATTCCAAGCCGGTGTTCGACGAAGTGCCTCGCACCGCACTGCCGCTGAAGAACCTGCATTACCACACCTACGACAAAAAGCTGCGTCACCGTATCGACGAAGTCAAAAGCACCACCACCGGGCGCTTGCAGATGATCATGGAGCTGGTCAGCGTGATCGGCGAAATCACCATTGCCGCGCTGACCGCGCCCTTCCCGACACTGAGCCTGGCCTTGGGCGGCTTGCTGGTGTTCAAGGATTCGATGCTCGCCCTGCATGCCTACAGCCGCAACGACACCGCCGCCGCGCTGGGACATTATCTGGGCGCGCTGCTCAATGCCGGCGGGACGTTGTTGACCGACCTGCGGCCCCTGCTGTTCGCCCCCGTCAAGCTCGCCCGTCCGCCGTTGCGCCATATTGCCCGGGTGACCAAGGACCAACAGGCCATGAGCTTGATCAAGCAACTGCAACCGGAGCCCCCATTGCCCCAGGGCATGCAGCCTGTGCTGTTTGCCGGCGACAGCCTGTGGGCCTCGCACACCCCGGACAGCCTGGGGCGATTCCTGTTGTTTCGCTACGACAACACCAGCGGGCAATTGCGCTCCACCGGCAAGCTGGTGAACCAGACGGTGGACGGCCAGTGGCAGCGCTCCGGTGTCATCGGTGGCATGCCTGGCCCGGAAAGGCTCGGGCAGCCCTATGAATTGTCGGAAAAGTTTCGCCGGGACGTAGCGGCCGTCATCGCCCCCGAGGACAGGTCGGCGCTGTTCCTGCAGATCGCCTACCTGGATCGAGACCTCAATACCCACAGCATCTGGATCTCGCGTCGGCAACTCGCCCCGGCACTCAAACAGCACCTGGACAATGTCAGGGCCCTGACGGATGACGCCGACGCGTTTTTTGCACGGTTGCCCGCCGTGGTTCCCCGGGCCGAAACCCTAAACCCGGCGCCAGACATTGCCCTGCGTGATTTGCTCAAGCTGCTGATCGATGACGCGCACCACCTGGTGGTAGGCGAGGCACCGTTTTCCACCGTGGCTAAACAGGTGCTGATCGAAAACATGCAGTACCTGCGCGAACTGAAAGTCACGGTTCTCTATATCGAGCCACTGTGGCGCGACATTCATCACCTGAAAACCCATTCAAGGTTTTCCAGTGGTCTCTCCAAACGGGCCGAGGGCCAGCTCAAATCCATCGACAAGGAAAATTACCGCGACCCCGAAGGGTTGTACGGCCACTGGATGCTGGTAAAGACCGCGCAACAGCACGGAATTGAGGTCAGACCGTTGAACGCCTCAAGCTCCTACGACCTGGAAAACACCCTGTGCCTGTTTGATTCACGCCCGGCCCCGATTCGCGCCAACCGGCTGACCAACTTTTACTCCCACACCCTCATCAACGACGACCAGGCGAAAAAACCGGGCGAACGCTGGATAGCGTTGGTTGATCAAAAACGCATGAGCACCTATCGCGGCACGCCGGGCCTGGCCGACCTGCAAAAGAGCATTGCCCTGCGGGTCGACGACGCCTTCGACCAACCCACCCGAGTCATCGCGGATGTGGCCGGCGGCATTCCCGGCGATGCCCTGGCCAAGGGCGACCTGAAGCTGTCGCTGCACACGGCACGCCAACCGGCGCCGCACCCGGGGCCCTCGGTGGAGCGCTCACACGCGCTACGGCCAACGCGCCCTCTGCCTGTTGAGGCGCCGCGCCACTTCAGCACCTTTGACCTGCCCCATGAACACCTGGGCCTGATCAGCGAGGAAATCACCTTGCCGATAGGCACGCGTGAAGCGCTCTTCGCCACCGCCTACAGGGAGACCGCCAGCAGCCGTCGCGCAGCGCAAACCACCTTCGACCAGACCCGCAAAAAACTTCAGGATCAGGCCCAGGCGTTTTTTACCGAACACACACCGCCTGCTCGGGGAGCACTGCCTGTGGTCGACCCGGCCCTGGATGAGGCGAAATTTATCGATCAACTGCTGGACACCGCCGATGGCCTGGTAGTCGGCGAAGCCCACGCCGGTACGTCGAGCAAAGGCTTCCTCAGCCGGCACATGGAATACCTGAAGGGCCCGCGAGAAGTAAAAACCCTGTACATGGAGCAACTCACCACCGAGCTGCATCAAGCCGACCTGGATATCGTCCACAGCCTGGGCTTTATGCCAGATGAACTGTGGAGCTACCTCAACGCATTGGACAAAGGCCACGGCGTACCGGCCGACAGCCCCTACGGTTTTGTCAGCCTGGTGCAGGTGGCGATGAAGCATAACGTGCGGATCCGCGCACTCGACTGTGTCGCCAGCTTGCGGGTGGACGGCATGCCCGCCTCCAGGACATCAATGTTCAACTACTTTGCAACCCAGGTGATCCGCGCCGATCAGCTTCAACAGGGGCCACACAAGTGGGTCGCGCTGGTGGGCGAAACGCACGCCAATACCCATCGCGGCGTACCGGGCATTGCCGAGCTCAACAACGGCATCAGTCTGCTGCTGGACGATGTGCCTCCCGGCTCGGCCAGTGGCTTTGTGCGTGAGCCCGCCAGCGTCCAGGCGCTGCCGCGCGAGCAGCAATGGCCACTGGTGCGCCACGACTTCAAGAAAAACGTCGAAGTCGCCGGTGCGCCATTGCCGCTACCTGCCACGCCCGCACCACCCCTCAGCCTCGAACAACGCCTGCGGCGCAAAGGCGACTATCTGCTTCAGCGCACCCTGGACGATGGGTTGGAGATGGTCCATAAAAACCGCGACGGCGTACTGGTCCACACCGCGTTGCAGCAGGATGCCAGGGGGCACTTCGTCAATCGCTGGAACCTGGATGACCGCCGTTTCAGCAGCAGGGAAGCGTTGATCGACATCATCACCACCAGCAAAAGAATGCGCCAAGTCCACTGATCCTCGCACCGCCCTCTGCATGAGGGCGGTGCGACCGCTCGTCGCTCACGTTCCATAAATCCTGCCCTCACGAAAAAACCGTTTCAGCTCTCGCCAGGGCTGCCGATACCTCCTGACTACCCATCGGCTGGTCGCTACTTCCAGCAACCGGATGTACCCGCAAATCTGTTCCTGGAGGAATGCGATGAATAGTTGGTTCGGCAACATCAGCGTCAACATGAAACTGGGCCTGGGCTTCGGCCTGGTACTGGTCCTCACCTCGATCCTCGCGCTCACCGGCTGGACCAGCCTGGGCGGCCTGATCGACCGCAGCAACTGGATGAGCGACATCACCCAGCTCAACGCTTCGCTGACCAAACTGCGCATCGTGCGCCTGCAATACATGTTGGCCAACGGCGACGAAGCCGTGGCGCAAAACGTGCAGACCAACCTCGACGGTTTTGTGGCCCAGCAACAGAAGCTGCTGGACAGCTTCAAGAGCCCGGACAACCTCAAGCTGCTCAATGAGCAAAAAGCGATCATCACCGCTTACCAGCAGTCCTTGAACAAAATGCGCGAGGCCTACCGCAACGGTAACGCCGCGCGCCAGGTCATGGGCGACAAGGCTGACATCGCCAATGCGCAGATCAGTGCCCTGGACGCCAGCGTGCGCCAGATGCCCGAGAGCACCGAGCGCTTTGCCCAGTTCGAGGCCGTGACCAGCGCCAAGGAACAGTTCCAGTTGGCCCGCTACGAAGTGCGCGGCTACACCGGTAACGTCAACGCCGAGACTGAAGCCCGCGCCGCCGCGCAGATCGAGAAAGCCATCGACGGTCTGAAAGGCCTGCACGCAGCGTTTGGCGCCAGCCAACAGCCTGCACTGACCGCCCTGGAAACCGCCCTCGGCGCCTATCGCAGCGCGGTGCAGAACTACAAGGCGGCCAACGCCAACATCGTCTCGGCCCGGGCAGAAATGACCACCCAGGGCACCGACATTGTCACCATCAGCGACAAGCTGTACGACATCCAGCTGCAACGCCGCGACGCCGAAAGCGCCCAGGCCCGCAGCCTGCAACTGATCAGCACATTGCTGGCCTTGCTGGTGGGCATCGTGGCTGCGTTGATCATCACCCGCCAGATCACCCGCCCACTGCGCGAGACCCTCGCCGTGGTGGAGCGCATCGCTTCCGGCGACCTGAGCCACAACATCCAGGTGACCCGCCGCGACGAACTCGGCGTGTTGCAGCAAGGCATCCAGCGCATGGGCACCACCCTGCGTGAACTGATCAGCGGCATCCGCGACGGCGTGACCCAGATCGCCAGCGCCGCCGAAGAGCTGTCGGCCGTGACCGAACAGACCAGTGCCGGGGTCAACAGCCAGAAGATCGAGACCGATCAAGTGGCCACCGCCATGCACGAAATGACTGCCACCGTGCAGGAAGTCGCACGCAACGCCGAACAAGCGTCCCAGGCTGCCTCGGCCGCCGACGGTGAAGCCCGTGCCGGTGACAAGGTGGTGGCCGAAGCCATCGCCCAGATCGAACGCCTGGCAGCTGAAGTGGCACGCTCCACCGACGCCATGACGCACCTGCAACAAGAGAGCAACAAGATCGGCAGCGTGATGGACGTGATCAAGGCCGTGGCCGAGCAGACCAACCTGCTGGCGCTCAACGCCGCCATCGAAGCAGCGCGTGCCGGTGAAGCCGGTCGCGGTTTTGCGGTGGTCGCCGATGAGGTGCGCGGCCTGGCCCAGCGCACCCAGAAATCCACCGAAGAAATCGAAGGCCTGGTGGCCGGTTTGCAGAACGGCACCCAGCAAGTGGCCGCCGTGATGAACAACAGCCGCAGCCTCACCGACAGCAGCGTCGAACTGACGCGCAAGGCCGGTGTGTCACTGGAAAACATCACCCGTACGGTGTCGAATATCCAGTCGATGAACCAGCAGATCGCCGCAGCCGCCGAGCAGCAGAGTGCCGTGGCGGAAGAGATCAGCCGCAGTATCGTGAATGTGCGGGACGTGTCGGAGCAGACGGCAGCGGCCAGTGACGAGACGGCCAAGTCGAGTGTGGAACTGGCGCGTTTGGGCGGGCAGTTGCAACAGATGGTCAGCCATTTCCGGGTGTAAATCCCAGGTACAAAAAAGCCGCCCCGGTCGAAACCGGGGCGGCCCACTTCTCAGACCTTAACGGTCATCAAAGCTGTCCCGCAGGAATTTCCACACGTGATAAACACGCAGGGAGTTCACTACGAGGTCCCACGTACGTCGTGCAAACTTGGACATACTCGGCCCTCCATCAGTTGGGCCTACCTCCAGCGCACTTACCGGAACACGTGAGCCTTCGGACGCAGGTCAATGCTTCCAGTGAGGCGGCCGGGCTTTGGGTCCTCCCGCATGAATCCGGCACGGATTACTAGCCCGTGGCGTTCGGTCCATAAATTCGCGCGCGTACCCAGCCCACCTACAAACGACATACACAGAACGGGGGCGATACTAACCAACATCCCGCTCAAAGGTGTGACCTGGGAGAACTAATCCACCGGTAACGCTCCAAGAATTTATTGCCAGTTTTTGCAGTCGTCCTTAAATAGCGTAGATCTCAAAGAACTGAAAACACCGAGTGTCACCAGGCCTTGCGTGATGCCTGAACCGACAGTAGTATCCGGTCAGCAGGTCAATGCTTCCGGTGAGGCGCAACCCCAGCCGCGAACTGGGATTGCAATAAAAAACCGCCCTACTAAGGCGGTTTTTTATTGCCTGCGATTTATGCGCGCAGCCTCATCTGCTGACTTCTTCAACAAACACCAACCGGTTCCCCGACGGGTCGCTGATGCTCATCTCGCGGCTGCCCCATGGCGTGTCTTCAATCCCCGGCTTGGCGTTGCGGTAATTCCTGGCCAGCAACTGTTGCTGGTACGCTTCCAACCCTTGAGCCTGAATCCGCACCGCCGCACCTGGCGTGCAATCGCCATGGTGCTCGGACAAGTGCAGCACGCAGTCCCCCAGCGACACCTGCAGGTACAGCGGAAAGTTGTCTTCAAACCGGTGCTGCCAATCGACCTTGAACCCCAGGAAGTCGACGTAGAACTCCAACGTTTTGGCCTCGTCGAAACTGCGCAAGATGGGGGTGACTTTTCCTAAGTGCATGGCGATTGCTCCGTGTTTGAGAGCGGCCACTATACGGCCGCAAACCCGTTTCGCAAATCCCCACTGCGCGCCAGGAATCGTCCGGGACGCTGCCCGTTGGCCTGCCCGTCGCTGTAGCTGAGCACGCCGTTGACCCACACACCGTCAATCCCTTCCGCCGCGCGCTGCGGCTCTTTGAAGTCCGCCACATCCCGCACCCGCAACGGATCAAACAGCACCAGATCGGCCCAGTGTCCTTCACGGATTTCACCGCGCTCGGCCAAGCCAAAGCGCGCTGCCGACAGTCCGGTCATCTTGTGCACGGCGGTGTGCAGCGGGAACAAGCCAAGGTCCCGGCTGAAATGCCCCAGTACCCGGGGAAACGCGCCCCACAGACGTGGATGAGGAAACGGATCTTCCGGCAAACCATCCGAGCCAATCATCGACAGCGGATGCGCCAGGATGCGCTGCACGTCGGTCTCGTCCATCCCGTAATACACCGCCCCGGCGGGTTGCAGGCGGCGGGCGGCGTCCATCAGCGGCACCGCCCACTCGGCGGCGATATCCTGCAGATCCCGCCCGCCCATTTCCGGATGCGGCGCAGACCAGGTGATGGTGATGCGAAACGCATCGGTGACTTGCTTGAGGTCCAGGGTCGAAGAGCTGGCCGCATACGGGTAGCAATCGCAGCCCACCGGGTGGGTCTTCGCCGCGTGTTCCAGCGAGGCCAACAACTGCGGACTGCGCCCCCAGTTACCGGCGCCCGCGCACTTGAGGTGGGAAATGATCACCGGCGCCTTGGCATGCCGGCCGATCAGAAAAGCCTCGTCCATCGCCTCCAGCACCGGTTCGAATTCGCTGCGCAAATGGGTGGTGTACACCGCGCCATACGCCGTCAGTTCTTCACTCAACTGCAGCACTTCATCGGTCTCGGCGTTGAAGGCGCTCGCGTATGCAAGCCCGGTGGATAAACCCAGGGCACCGTCCGCCAGACTCTCCTGCAACTGCACGCGCATCGCGGTGATTTCACCCGGCGTGGCGGTACGGTGCAGGTCGTCCATATGGTTGCTGCGCAGCGCGGTGTGGCCGATCAGCGCCGCCACATTGACGGCCGGGTGGGCATTTTCCACCGCCGCGCGGTAATCGCTGAACCGTGGGTAGGCAAAGGCCTCGGCGGTGCCCAGCAGGTTCATCGGGTCCGGCGGATCAGCCTGCAAGCTCACGGGCGAGGCGCTGATGCCGCAGTTGCCGACAATCACCGTGGTCACGCCCTGGCTCAGCTTGGGCAGCATCTGCGGGTGACGGATCACCACCGTGTCGTCGTGGGTGTGCACGTCGATAAACCCCGGCGCCAATACGCGCCCGGCAGCGTCGATTTCATGCTCGGCGCTGTCCCGGGACAGGTCGCCGATCTTCTCGATACGGCCCTCGTGCACTGCCACATCGGCGACATAGCCGGGGGTGTTGCTGCCATCAATGATCAGCGCCTGGCGGATCAGCGTGTGGTACTTCATCTCAATCTCCAAGCGGCAGGCTGTCAGGGCCGCCGCGATAATCGTCCAGGGCCAGCTTGATCCGTCGCAGGCGTTCCTGGTTGTCGTCCGGCATGGCCAAGGCCAGCTCGGTAGCGAGCACATCGATGGCCAACAGCATTCCGTAGCGCGCCGCCGTTGGCTTGTAGATAAAACTGGTTTCGGCCGGTTGCAGCGGCAGCAGCACGTCGGCCAACTGCGCCAGCGGTGAATCCGGCAGGGTGATGGCGATGATTTTTGCGCCGTAGTTGCGTGCCAGCGCCACCACGCCCAATACCTCCGGGGTGATGCCGGTCAGCGAGCAGACGATCAGCGCATGCTCCGGGCCCAGGGTGGCGGCGGTCACGCGCATCATCACCGGGTCGTGGCAGGCGTTGATCGCGTAGCCCAGGCGCACCAGGCGCACTTGCAACTCGTCGCTGCACAGGCTCGACGGCCCGCCCATGCCGAACGCGTGGATCATCCGCGCATTGCCCAGCAGGCTCACGGCGTCGACAAAACTGCGCTGGTTGAAACCGGACAGGTGCCGGCGCAACGTCGCCTCGATATCGCTGAGAATCTGCCGGTGAAACGCCGACTGCTCCGGCAGGCCCGCCGGGTCGAGGAAACGGCTGCCGACGCCGCTGGCCTGGGCCAGTTGCAGGCGCAGGTCACGCAGGTCGCGGCAGCCGACGCTGCGGGCAAAACGCGACAAGGTGGCGGTGCTGACCTCGGCCCGTTGGGACAATTCTTCCAGGCTGGCGGACGCTGCAAAGCCGACATCATCGAGCATCAGCCTGGCGATACGCCCTTCGCCGGCGCTGAAGGAATCCTGGCGGGCGCGGATCTGGTAGAGGATGTCCATCGGTTCGGCTCCGGGTTACAAGATGCAGGACAAACCATAAGTCAGACCGAAGGCGACCACCGAAATCAGGGTCTCCAGCACGGTCCAGGTCTTGAAGGTCTGGATCACCGTCATATTGAAGTATTCCTTGATCAGCCAGAAGCCGCCGTCGTTCACGTGGGAAAAGATTACCGAACCCGCGCCGGTGGCCAGCACCAGCAATTCCGGGTGTGGATAACCCAGGCCCATCGCAACCGGTGCGACCACGCCTGAGGCCGTGGTCATGGCCACGGTGGCCGAGCCGGTGGCGATGCGCATCAGCGCGGCGAACAGCCAGCCCATCACCAAAGGCGACAGGTTGAAAGCGTGGGCCAGGCCGAGGATTTCATTGGTGACCCCGGCGTCCACCAGAATCCGGTTCAAACCACCGCCCGCGCCCACCAGCAAGGTGATGCTGGCGGTCGGTGCCAGGCATTCGTTGGTGAACTTGAGGATCGATTCGCGGTTGAAACCCTGGGCCAGGCCCAGCGTCCAGAAGCTCACCAGGGTCGCCACCAGCAGCGCAATCACCGAGTTACCGATAAACAACAGGAACTGGTTAAAGGCGGTGCCCGGTGTGGAAATCAGGTTGGCCCAGCCGCCGATCATCATCAGCACAACCGGTAACAGGATGGTGCCCATGGTCAGGGCGAAACTCGGCAGGCGGGTGCGCGGCTCGCGGTCGATGAACTGGCGCTCCAGCGGGTTTTCCGCTGGCAGGTGAATGTGCGGCACGATGAACTTGGCGTACAGCGGGCCGGCAATGATCGCGGTGGGTATGCCGATCAAAATTGCATACAGCACCGTCTGCCCGACCGAGGCGTTATAGGCCAGCACCGCCATCATCGCCGCCGGATGCGGCGGCACCAGCGCATGCACCACCGACAAGCCGGCCACCATCGGCAGGCCGACCATCAGGATCGACACGCCCACCCGCCGCGCCACGGTAAACGCGATCGGCACCAGCAACACAAAACCGACCTCGAAAAACAGCGGCAGCCCCACCAGGAACGCGATACACACCATTGCCCAGTGCGCGTTACGCTCGCCGAACCGGTTGATCAGCGTGCGCGCCACCTGCTCGGCGCCACCGGACTCGGCCATCATCTTGCCGAGCATGGTGCCCAGCGCGACCACCAGCGCAATATGCCCCAGCGTCTTGCCGACGCCCGCCTCGTAGGAGCCCATGATCGTGTCCGCCGGCATCCCGGCCAACAGCGCCAGGCCGATAGACACCAGGGTGATGACGATAAACGGGTTGAGCCGGTAACGCGCGATCAATACGATCAATGCAATGATGGCGATGGCGGCGTAGATCAACAGCCAATACCCCGGTGATGCGGCCATGCGGTACTCCTCGGAAAGGGTCACGTCGAATAGGTTGTGAAAGTCATAAATCATTACCGAGGTGCATTTTCAATTTTTATGAAAGTAATTTTCGCCCACAGACAAGCCCTGTCGCGCAGGGATATGCCCAGGGTCAGTGGATGAAAATTCGGGGGGCGTTCTTACATGAAGATCGCCGGGGCTGGAAACTCAACTGCGCAGGCCGAGTCTTAGACTGCACACCGACTCATGACCAGGAAAACCCAGAATGAATCGTAACCCCCTGCTTGTTCCTTTCGCCGCCGGCGCACTGTTGCTGGCCTTGTGCGGCACGGCCTCGGCCGATGAGAACCCGGCCCTGAAAAAATGCATGGACGGCGCCAACACCACCGCCGACATGGTCGATTGCAACGCCAAGGAAACCAAGGTGCAGGACGCGCGCCTGAATACCGCCTACAAAACCGCGATGACGGCGATGGAAGGCAACCGCAAGCAGCAGTTGCAGGACGTACAGCGTCAGTGGATCAAGTTTCGCGATGCCAATTGCGGCTTCATCGGCTCGGCCACCGGCGGCACCATTGATCAGGTCAACGGCTCCGGCTGCGTGCTGGACATGACCCAGACCCGCGCCCAGGAACTGGAAAACCTGGTCGGACCATGATCGTTCCCACGCTCTGCGTGGGAATGCATCCTGTGACGCTCCGCGTCACGATTTTAAGAGCGGACGCGGAGCGTCCAAAGCGACGTTCCCACGCAGAGCGTGGGAACGATCATCGCACTTCAACAACGGTCAGTCGTGCTGCACCCGGGCGCGCTTGAGCAGTTTGCGGCAGCGCTCGGACAGGTGCAGCACCCGCAAATGCTTGCCGGCCTTGGTGTAGCGCTCGCGCAAGGTCATCAACGCAGCAATCGCCGAATAGTCGACGAAGCTCAAGTGACGGCAATCCAGCGTCACCTGGGCCGGGTCGTTGGCCGGATCGAAGCGATTCAAAAACGGCGTGGTCGAGGCAAAAAACAGCGTGCCGTGCACCCGATAGAGTTTGCTGCCGTCCGCTTCCATGTGCTCATCCGCGTACAGCTCGCGCGCCTGCTGCCAGGCGAAGTTCAGCGCCGCAATCACAATCCCGCACAGCACCGCCGTCGCCAGGTCGGTGAACACGGTAATCACCGTCACCGCCATGATCACCAGCACGTCGTTGAGCGGCACCTTGTTGATCACCCGCAGGGACGCCCAGGCAAAGGTCTGCTGGGACACCACAAACATCACCCCCACCAGCGCCGCCAGCGGAATGCGCTCGATCAGCGGTGACAGAAACAGAATGAACAGCAGGATCATCACCCCGGCAAATACCCCGGAGAAGCGCCCTCGCCCGCCGGAGCTGAGGTTGATCACGGTTTGTCCGATCATCGCGCAGCCGCCCATGCCGCCGAACAGGCCCGAGACCATGTTGGCGGCACCCAAGGCCACGCTTTCGCGGTCCGGGTAGCCGCGGGTTTCGGTGATTTCGTCGGTGAGGTTGAGGGTCAGCAGGGTTTCCAGCAGGCCGACCATGGCCATCAGGATCGCGTAGGGCGCGATGATGTGCAGGGTTTCGAGGGTCCAGGGAATCTGTGGCAGCGCGAAGGTCGGCAGGCCGCCGGCGATGTGGGCCATGTCGCCCAGGGTGCGGGTCGGCAGGCCGAGCAGGTACACCGCCAAGCCAACGCCGAGGATCGCCACCAGGGCTGGCGGTACGGCGCGGGTCAGGCGCGGCAGCAGGTAGACGATGGCCATGGTGGCCGCGACCAGCCCAGTCATTACGTACAGCGGCGTGCCGCTGAGCCAGGTGTCACCGCTCTTGAAATGCTCCAGCTGCGCCAGGGCAATGATGATCGCCAGGCCGTTGACGAACCCGAGCATCACCGGGTGCGGCACCATGCGCACCAGCTTACCCAGGCGCAACAGGCCGAAGGCGACCATGATCAACCCGCCCAGTAATACCGTGGCCAACAGATACTGCACGCCGTGCTGCACCACCAGCGCGACGATCACCACCGCCATCGAGCCGGCGGCCCCGGAGACCATGCCGGGCCGGCCGCCGAACAGCGCGGTGAGGGTGCAGATGATGAATGCGCCGTAGAGGCCCATCAGCGGGTTGAGATGAGCCACCAGGGCAAAGGCGATGCATTCGGGCAGCAAGGCAAAAGACGTGGTGAGTCCGGCCAGGGCGTCGGCGCGCAGACGGGTGAGGTTCATTGAAGTACCGGGGAGTTGCGGGGGATAAGGCTGGGGATGGTACGGAATTGGGCGGGGTAGGGCTAGTGTTGGGTAAGACCGTTGGACCGAGTCGCCCCTTTCGCGAGCAAGCCCGCTCCCACATTTGACCGCATTCCAAAGTTGGAACTCGGTTAAGTGTGGGAGCGGGCTTGCTCGCGAAGAGCTCGCCTCGGTCTCAAGCGAACATCACACCATCTCGTTGCGAATCCACTCCACTACGGAGGTCCGCTTCGGCGCCCATCCCAGCAATTCCCGGGCATGCTTGCCGCGAACCCGGCTGTTGGAGCCCAGGCCATAGTTGGCCATTTCATAACCCCACTCGGCCTCGGCATCCGCCAATGGCCAATCCTGTGGTTTACCCAGCTTCAGCGCTTCGGCAATCGCGGTGGTCATGTCGACAAACGCCGCTTCGCCACTCTCCACAAAGTAGAAAGTGCCCGGCACATTCTTTTCCAGCGCCAGCACGTACAACGCAACCACGTCTTCAATGTGCACGTTGGACCAGATGTTCTGCCCGGTGCCCACATGCCGCACTACACCGCTTTTGCGTGCCTGCTTGAGCAAGCGTGGCAACTGCACGCTGTCGCGCTTGACGCCCAGGCTGTGACCGTAGATCAGGGTGTTGCAGATCACTGCCGAGTTCACGCCATCTTTGGCGGCAGCCAGGATCAGATTGTCGATGGCCACGCGAGCGGCCTTGTCGACGGTCGGCTCCGGCAGGTTGTCTTCAAAGTAGATGACATCGCTGGACTTACCGCCCGACGCATCGCCAACGATGCTCGAACCGCTGGTGTGCAGGAAGGTTTTGTTGGAACCGCGCAGCGCGGCCAGCAAGGTTTCCACGGCGCCGCGATGGTCGCTGCTAGCGGCGTTGATCACCGCGTCAGCTTTCTTCGCCTGCTCGGTCAACAGCGCGCTGTCATCCAGCGTACCGATCACCGGCGTGATACCCAGTGCCGTCATTTCCGCAGCCTGTTCGGTGCTGCGCACCAGGCCGGTGACGTTATGGCCGGCCTTGACCAGGCCAGTGGCGATGGAACCGCCGATAAAACCGGCAGCGCCGGTGATGAATACGTTCATGGAGGTGTCTCCCTGCGTGAGTAATTGATGGCGTCAGTATTGCGGACCTATCCATTCCGAATAAGTCCGTATTGCCCAATTCAATCTTGCGCAGAGGTCACGAATCAGCTGGCGTAGCTGGCCAGCTTGCCCTGGATAAAGTCCAGGAAGCACTGGATGCGCAAGGCCAATTGCGAGTTGCGGTAGTACACCGCGTTGATCGGTTGACGATAGCCGCTGTTGAACTCGGCCAGCACCGGTATCAGGCGCCCGGTCTTGATGTCCTGGGCGGTCATGAAGTCCGATAAACAGGTGATGCCCTGCCCTTCCAGCGCCAGCTGGCGCAAGGTTTCACCGCTGGAAGCGGCGACACCGGGCTGGATTTGCCAGCGATCGCCGTGCACATGGCGCAACGGCCAGTGGTTGAGGGTTTCGGTCTGGGTGAAGCCGAGCAACGTGTGTTCGGCCAGTTCGGCAACGGTGGTGGGCGTGCCGTGCTGTTCCAGGTACGCCGGGCTGGCGAGGATATGCAGCGGGCTGCACCCCAGTGAGCGGGCGTGCAACGTCGAGTCGGCCAGGGCACCGATACGGATCGCGATGTCGGTGCTCTGTTCCAGCAGGTCGATGATCAGGTCGTTGCTGTTCAGTTCCAGCTGGATATCCGGGTACAGGCCACGAAACTCGGCGATGTACGGCACGATCGCATGCAGCATGAACGGCGACGCCGCGTTGATCCGCAGGCGCCCCGACGGGGTTTGCTGGCGCGACGACAGGCGTTCTTCCAGGTCGTCCATCTGCTCGAGGATCACCTTGGCCCGCTCGAAGAAATACTTGCCCTCTTCGGTCAGGTCCATGCGCCGGGTGGTGCGATTGATCAGGGTGGTGTCGAGCTTGGCTTCCAGGCGCGACAAGGTGCGGCTGACCGCCGACGGCGTCTGCCCGACCTGCTCGGCTGCGGCGGAAATCGACCCGCATTCAATCACGCAGACGAAGATCTGTAGCTCATCGGATCGGGCTTTCAACGTGAATCCTCTTTATAGCGGCTGCACGGATACTAGCCGCATTACAGACTCAGGTTAAACACCTGTGCCAGATGCTGTTCATAACGCGCCACGTCGGCTTCGATGGCCGGGCGTTTCATCACGTCCACACAGAGGAAGGTCGGCAGGCCGGTCATGCCGAGGAACTCGTTGGCCTTGTGGAACGGGAAATACACCGCGTCCACGCCCTTGGCTTCGAAGAAGTCGGTGGGGTCGTCGAACGCTTGCTGAGGAGCGTTCCAGGTCAGGGACAGCATGTATTGCTTGCCCTGGATCAGGCCGCCGCTGCCGTATTTCTGCGACGCGTCGGAGCGGGTGCGGCCGTCGCTGGCGTACAGGCTGCCGTGGCCTTCGGTGAAGACTTCATCGATGTACTTCTTGACGATCCACGGAGCGCCCATCCACCAGCCGGGCATCTGGTAGATGATCACGTCGGCCCAGAGGAATTTGGCGACTTCTTCGGCCACGTCGTAGCCGGCGTCGATGTGGGTTTCCTTGACGTCGATGCCGCCACGGTCCAGTACCGCCAGGGCGGCTTCATGCAGGGTGCTGTTGTAGCGACCGTCGGAATGGGCGAATTTCTTACCGCCGTTGAGCAGGAGTACTTTTTTCATAGGGGGTGCCTAAAGATTAAAAATGTCTGAAGGCAGGGTAACGGGGTCGGTGCTTTGGAATAAGCGTCCCGGCGGCAAAATACATTTGACCAAGGCGCACGAATCAACGGCATATTGTTAACCACTGATCAGCAGATGACCTCCCAGCGCGGCCATGCCGATAAAGAACACCCGCTTGAACAGCACGGCACTGATGCGCTGGCGCAGGGCCTGGCCCAGCCACATCCCGAGCAGCGCGGGAACCAGCGCCAGCAACGAGGCGTTCAATTCGCCGCCGCCCAGGCTGCCACGCCAGAACAGCCCGGCTGCCAGCGCCAGGGTCGACACGGTGAACGACAGCCCCAACGCCTGCACCAGCTGATCGCGGTTCAAGCCCAACGCTTGCAGATACGGCACCGCCGGTATCACGAACACCCCAGTGGCCGAGGTGATGACCCCGGTCAGCACGCCGCACAGCGGGCCCAGCCAACGCTCGGTGGCCGGGCTGACCTTGAACGTCGGCAGCAACAGCCCGCTCAAGGCATACACCAGCAGCGCGCCGCCCAACGCCCGCACCACCCAATGCCCGCCATCCATGCCCAGCCACACCGAGCCCAGCCCGGTGCCGAGGAAAATCAGCAGGAGCATCGGCCACAGGCGTTTGATCAACGCGCTCAGGTGACCGCCGAAGGCCAGTTGCCAGAGGTTGGTGACGGTGGACGGGATGATCAGCAACGCCGCAGCCTGCGCCGGCAACATAGCCAGGCCGAGCATGCCCATGGCGACGGTGGGCAGGCCCAGGCCGATGATGCCCTTGACCGTACCTGCCAGCAGGAAGGTGCCGATCACCAGCCATGTCAGGGCCGGGCCGAGGTTTTGGTAGAATGCGAGTAAGGTATTCATGGGTCGATTTTGCAGGTTTGGGTGATATCTGAAAATTCGCCATATACTGAGGCAGCCTCTTGTTTTGCATGAGGCAGATGGCCTCTTCGCGAGCAAGCCCGCTCCCACATTTTGAAAGGGTTCACAGATCTAAATGTGGGAGCGGGCTTGCTCGCGAAGAGGCCCGTACAGACACTGAGATCCCCAGCACATGCACTTTGACCTGATCGACCTGCGCCTGTACCTGCACATCCTCGACACCGGCAATATCACCGCCGGCGCCAGCCGCAGCCATTTGTCCCTGGCGGCGGCGAGTGCACGGATCCGGGCGATGGAAGCCTCCCTGGGCATCGAGTTTCTTGAACGTGGCCGCCGTGGCGTCACCCCGACTGCTGCAGGCAAAGCCCTCGCCCGTCACGCCCGCCTGCTGTTGCGGCAAGCCGATCACCTGCAGCAAGACCTCGCGGAATACGCCAACGGCGTCAAGGGCCAAGTGCGCCTGCTGTGCAACACCACCGCCCTGAGCGAATACCTGCCGGAACTGTTGGCGGACTTTCTGCACGAGCACCCCAACCTCGACATCGACCTGCAGGAACTGCCAAGCCTGCGCATCACCCACGCCTTGCGCCAGGGCGCGGCAGACCTGGGGATTATTTCCGACGCAGTAGACACCCACGGCCTGCAAACCCTGCCCTTTCGCGACGACCCGCTGGTGCTGATCATGCCGCTGGATCACCCGCTGGCCGGGCGCACCGTGAGTTTTATCGACAGCTTGCAGCACGACTACGTGGGCCTGGCCGCCGACAGCGCGCTGGCGGTGTACCTGGAGGAACAGGCATTGCACGCAGGCTTTCGCTTGCAGACACGCATCCGCGCAGATGGGTTTGACGGGCTGATTCGCATGGTCGCCCGGGGCGCCGGGCTGGGGATCGTGCCCCTGGCGGCGCTGGAACGCTGGCCGTTGGAGCGGCGCTTCAAGGCCCAACCCCTGAGCGAGGATTGGGCCTGTCGCAAACTGCTGTTATGCGCCCGCGAGTTCGAGCAATTGCCGGGTTATGCCAAAGCCTTGTTCGATGCCTTGGCCGCGCCCTTGCGGAAAAATACGTAGTACACCGCCGACAGAATCAGCAGGAACGGCACCCCGAACACCAGCGTCATCTTGAACGCATCGGTGAAAAACGTGGTGATCATCACCGCGCCCATCAGCACCAGGCCCAGCAGCGTGCTGTAGGGAAACAGCGCCAGCTGGAACGACAGCTTCGCCCCGCCGTGACGCTTGCGGTAGCGGCGGAAAAACAGGTGCGTGAGGAAGATCATGAACCAGGTGAAGATCGCGCCAAACATCGAGATCGCCATCATCAGGGTGAACGAGCTTTCCGGGTACACCACGTT
>Ga0153921_1000213_pt1 | contig 41317 bp, 42 predicted proteins | sample TSNJ005MetaG_FD_104691 | JGI IMG/M metagenome (GOLD analysis project Ga0153921, IMG submission 104691) | Attine ant fungus gardens microbial communities from New Jersey, USA - TSNJ005 MetaG | ecosystem: Host-associated > Fungi > Mycelium > Unclassified | place: USA: New Jersey, Brendon T. Byrne... | reverse complement strand
CGTTGGAGAGATGCCAGAGTGGCCGAATGGGACGGATTCGAAATCCGTTGTACCTTCACCGGTACCTAGGGTTCGAATCCCTATCTCTCCGCCATTACATAGAAAAAGCCCCGTAGCTGAACAAGCTACGGGGCTTTTTCGTTTCTGCGGTTTTGATCAGCTCGGCTGGGCCACCAGGCTATTACTCACACGACGCCCCAGTACCAGCACCGTCACGAACCCACAGCCCACCAACGCCGTGGCCAGGCTCAGCAGCACCGCGCTGCCCATCTGGTCGACAATCCGGCCGCCGAAGAACGAGCCCAGGGCGATGATCACCTGGAACAAGGCGACGAACAGTGGCATGCCGCGTTCGACATCCTTGGGGGCCACGACAAACATCCAGATACTTGCGCAGGCCGGGAAGGCGCCGAAGGCGAAGCCCCAGAGGGCGATCAGCATCGCTGCGCCGGTCATGCCGGTGGCGAAGTAGGGGAACAGGGCGGTGCTGGTGCCGATCATGAGTGCGACCAACAGCAAGGTGTGGCGCACGCTGCGGTTGGCGGCGAAGCCGGCGAAGACATTACCCATGACCCCGGCCACGCCGTAGAGCAGCAACAGTGAGCCAATCGTCGGTCCGTCAAAGCCCGAACTGTTTTTGAAGAAGGGCGCTACGTAGGTGTAGGCGGCGAAGTGCGCCAGGCCGATCAGCAGGACGGCGATCAATCCGACCCGTGCTTGCGGGTTGATGAACAAGGCGGGCAGGTCACGCACCTGAATGGCCTTTTCCGGTTTGAGGCGGGGCAGCAGGAGGACTTGCGCGAGCAGCACCGGCACGCCGACCAGCGCGGTGACCAGGAAGGTCATGCGCCAGCCCATCAGGCCGCTGAGCCAGGTGCCCACGGGGACGCCGAGTACGGTGGCCAGGGTCACGCCCATCATGATGATCGAGGTGGCCTTCGCGACGCCCACGCCCTTGGGGGCGAGGCGGCCGCTGAGGGCGATTGCCGTGGCCCAGAAGCCGCCGATGCTGATACCCAGCAGGACACGGCCGAACAGCAGGAGGCTGAAGTCGCTGGCGTAAGCCACGACCGAGTTGGCGATGATCATGATCAGCGTCAGGCCGATCAGCAGATAACGACGGTCCATGGCGCCAATGCTGACAGACAGCAACGGGGCGGCGAGGGCGGCCATGATACCGGGCAGGGTCACCATCAGGCCGGCGTGCCCGGCACTGATGCCGAGGTCGCTGGCGACGTCGTTGAGGACGCCCACCGGCAGAAACTCACTGGTGACCAGGGCAAAGGCGCCCACGGCGACCGAGAGAATCGCCAGCCACTGCTGTTTGACACTCTGTTGATTATGTTCGGGACGGCCGCTGGGGGCCTGGCTCGCGCTTGGCATGGTGCTGGATTCCAGAAGGGGAATGTCGCCTGAATTCAGGCGAAGGGGAGGGAAAGTGGAGGCGATTATATGAATCGGCTCTGGCAATCACACAGGCGCTCGTTTCGATAATAACCATCAGTGCAATCGATTCGACGCCCCTACAGGACGGTTGGGTTTTTCTTACCTGCATCTCCAACGCTGCCTACAGGCAATGCATTGCGACCCTTGGCGTTAGTCACTATCTTGGGCCCCACGGTTTTTCAGGTAGAAATTCCCACACTGCATAGGAAATGCATCATGAGCAAAAACACGAAAAAGACCTCCGACAAAATGGCCACGCTGGCCGCGCACACCCTCACTGATCCACACGCCTCGGCCATTGCCAAAAGCCTGGCGGCGTCTGCATTGGCCCAGAGCGGTACCGACAAGCAGACCAGCGCCGACATGGAGGAAAAAGCCGGGAAGGCCCTCCAGGGCGGCCACTACAGCGAGAAAACCAAATCCCTGGCGGCCTCGGTGCTTTCCCAAGCCAATAAAGAGCGCGGCAACTGAGTTACACGTCATGAAAAAAAACCCGCAGCTGAACACGCTGCGGGGTTTTTTCGTTTGCGGGCAGGCGCGCATAAATTATTCGCGCCCCACCGAATAACTTCCCCTCCTGCGGTGTTCACTCCACAGACCACCCAGGAAACGCCCATGAACACACCCGTCGACCGCTACGACCGCCTGACCCGCACCTTCCACTGGCTGACCGCTGCCGTGGTGATCTTCATGTTCGCCAGTGCGCATATCTGGGAAAACCTGGAAAAAGGCACGCCGCTGCGCAAGGGCCTGCAGTCGGTGCATATCTCCCTGGGCATTGCCCTGGCGGTACTGATCCTCGCGCGGATCGCGTGGCGGCTGTCTGGCGGCACCCGGCTCAAGGCCGACAGTCACCCGGCGCTTAACCTGCTGGCGAAAATGGCGCATGGTTGCCTGTACCTGTTGCTGCTGGCGCAGATTGTCCTGGGGTTCCTGTTTCGTTGGGCACAGGGCGAGCCATTCAACTTTTTCGGACTGTTTTCGGTTCCCGCGCCGTTTGCGATTGATCACGCATGGCGCGGCACGCTGGGCGGTCTGCATGACACCGTGGCGTGGGCGATCATCGGGCTGGCTGGCCTGCACGCCTGTGCGGCGCTGTGGCACCACAGCATCAAGCGTGACAACACGCTGCGCCGCATGCTGCCCGCCCCACGGGACGCTGTTTGAAGTGATGTTTGCTGCTGTATCTCCCCATCGTTACGGAGCACGACAACCATGAAGACTCGCCACCAACACCCCATTACTTATCGCACCGCGCTGCTCTTCGGTGCCTGCCTGGCTGTCGCCTTGCTTGCCGGCCAGGCCCGGGCTTCCGGTGATGAATCAGCGCCGCCCAAGCCGAACTGTCCGAAGGGCCAGGTGTGGGACACCAAGACCGGCAAGTGTGTGCTGCAAACCAGCAAGGCGACGTCGGATGCCGATCGGACCGACTACGCCTACCGCCTGGCCAAGGACGGGCGCTATGAAGAAGCCCTGGCCTTGCTCGATACCCTGAGCAACCCCAACACCGCCAAGGCCCTCAACTACCGCGGCTACGCCACGCGCAAACTCGGGCGGACCGATGAAGGCATCGGCTATTACCTGCAGTCCGTGGCGTTGGACCCCAACTACGCCCAGGTCCGCGAATACCTGGGTGAGGCCTATGTGATCAAGGGCCGGGTGGACCTGGCCCAGGAGCAGCTGCTGAAAATCAAGGCGCTGTGCGGCACCACCTGCGAAGAATATGAAGACCTGGCCGAGGCCATCACTGCCGCGCCCCAGGTCTGACATCGGTGACTGAACGAGCAGGGGGCCGCCATTACTCGAGAGGCTGAGTTTCGTCGCGAATTGGGCCAGTTGTTGCCGCGTTTATGGCGATACGGCCTGGTGTTGTCGCGACAAAAGCACCTGGCCGAGGACCTGGTGCAGGCCACCTGTGTGCGGGCGCTGGAGCGTGCCGGGCAATTTGTCGCCGGCACGCGGCTGGATCGCTGGTTGCTGGCGATCATGCACTCGATCTGGCTCAACGAGCTGCGCTCGCAGCGGGTTCGCCAGGGGCAGGGCTTTGTCGATGCAGAGCAGGCGTTGTCATTCGATGGCGAAAGCCAGGCCCAGGATCACGTGCTCGCCGCGCAAGTGATCAAGCGCGTCAACGGGTTGCCCGAAGCGCAACGAGAAACGGTTTTTCTGGCGTATGTCGAAGGGCTTTCATACAAGGAAATTGCCGATGTTCTGCAAATACCGGTCGGCACGGTCATGAGTCGGCTCGCGGCCGCACGCGCCAGGCTGGCCGAGACGGCCCCGGCAAAAGCCCACGCGGGACACGCCAGTGGAGAACGCCGATGACTCACACACACCTGCCTTGCGATGAGCAGTTGGTGGCTTATCTGGATGGAGAACTGGACCCCGACCAGCGCCGGGTCATCGCCGACCAGATCCACACTCACCCTGCGGTCGCTGCGCGGCTGGAGGTGCTGCGGTGCGCTGATATGCCGTTCAAGGACGCGTTCGACAGCGTGTTGGATCAAGCGCCGACCGATCGCCTGCAGTCGATGCTCAACGCCTTGCCGTCGGCAGCCGTCCCCGCCTTGAGTCGCCGCCGTTTCCTCGCCGTGGCCGCAGGTTTCGCGGTGGCCGGCGTGGTCGGCGATCGCCTGTTCCTGGCCTGGCCTCGTGGTGAGCCCGGGCAGGGTTGGCGCGCCTCGGTGGCTGAATACATGGCGTTGTACACGCCGCAGACCCTGGACAATCTCAGCGCGGACCCGGCTGCCCACCTCGCGCAACTCAGCGCGGTGGGCACGCAACTGGGCCTGCCGTTGTCGCCTGCTGCCGTGGCCTTGCCCGGCGCCGAGTTCCGGCGGGCGCAGAGCCTGGACTATGACGGCGTGATCATCGGCCAACTGACTTACCTGGATCCCCGCCACGGTCCACTGGCGCTGTGCATCACGGCCAACAAAAGAGCCCCGGCGACTTTCGCCACCGAGCAGCGCCGAGGCATGAACGTGGTGTATTGGGCCAGCGCGTCCCATGCCTTCATGCTGATCGGCCGAAACCCTTTCGAGGATTTGCAGATCATGGCCAGCAGCGTCGAGCGCAGCTTGCCGGCCTGATCTCAGTGACGGGTCTGCAGGGCGCGCCAACGCGTGGGCGTGGTGCCTTCCCAGGTGCGAAACGCGCGATAAAACGAGTTGGTGTCTTCGTAACCGAGCAGGCAGGCGATCTCGTCTATTTCGATCGACGGCTCCGCCAGCAGATGGCGCACCACCTCCTGGCGGCTCTCCAGCAGCAATTGCCGAAAGCCCGTGCCTTCCTCGGTCATGCGCCGCTGCAAGGTGCGTTCGCTCAGGCCCAGTTCACGGGCCACGTCGACCATCTCCGGGCGACCACTGGCGAAGAGGCGCTTGAGGGTGCTTTTCACTTGGTGGCTGATCGTGGCCGGCGCGGTCGCTTCGGCCAACGCCGCCACCAGGGCCGGGTTCAGCAGGTCGAGCAGTTCCGGGTTATGGCCAGGGAAGGGCCGTTTGAGGTCGGCGGTGTCGAACACCAAGGCATTGCGCGCGGCACCGAAACGAATGGCACAGCCGAAAAACTCCGCCAGTGCCGGGCTGTTGCTCCGAGGGCGGGCCAGTTCGACACGGCGCGCCGTAATGTGCACCCCCGAGCCGCGCCGGCCCAGCTCGACAAACGTCGCAAACGCCGCGTCGATCAACAGTCGCGGTGGCGGCTGCTGGCTGCGCAGCCAGTCGAGGGTGATCGTGCAGGTCGCGCCGTCCTCGCTCACCTGCACGCGTTCGGGCGTACACAGTTGCTTGAAGCGTGCGAGGCGATGCAGGCCATCGCGAAAGTCACGGGCGATGAACGCGGCAAAACTGGACGGTGGCAGGGCGCTGCTGTCCAGTTGGGTGACCAGCAGGACGCCGGCCGCCGGGTCGGGATTGAGCACGCCCACGGCTTCCCACAGGCGAAAATATTCCTCGGTGCTGACGTGGCGACGATCACCGCGCTCGCCCAGGTGCAGGGTCATTGGCAGTCGTGCCTGGCGTAACACCGCTGCAGGCTCCAGCCCGATGGTTGTCAGGGCGTGCCAGAACACCTGCGGAATGTTGAAGCGCGATTGGCGTGCGTCAGACATGGACCACCTTTGTTTCAATCAATCGGAGGCTGACACACTGAGGTCATGCCATTTCTCGTCAGAAGCTGCCAGGTCCGCCGCCGCTTGCGCGGCATATTGCACCGCATCGCTGCCGATCAACAGGCGCAGGGGCGCGTCTTCACGCAGGGCCAGTTCGAGCACGATCTCGGCCACCCGCTCCGGCCCGGTCGGCAAAATGCCGGGGGAGTTGAGCAACTCAACCAGTGCACCGACACTTTGCTGATAGGGCGCACTGATCGGCGCAATCGTCATGGAGCTGCCCGACCAGTCGGTACGCATGCCACCCGGTTCCAGCACCGTCACCTGCACGCCCAGCGGGTTGACCTCTTGCGCCAGCACGGTTGAAAAGCCGCCCACGGCCCACTTGGCACTCTGGTACGCCGCCAGGCCCGCCATGCCAATCCGCCCGCCCAACGACGATACCTGAAAGATATGCCCGCGACCCTGGGCGCGCAGGATCGGTACCACGGCCTTGCTGACGTGCACGACACCATAGAAGTTGGTGTCGATCTGTGCCGAGAAGTCCTCCAGGGTGACATCCTCGACCGATGCCAGGTCGCCATACCCCGCGTTGTTGACCACCACATCCAGGCGACCGAAGTGCGCCACGGCGGCCTCCACGGCCTGTAGGACCTGCAGGTTGTCGGTCACATCCAGCTGCAGTGGGTAGATTGCGTCACCGTACTCGGCCACCAGTTCATCCAGTTGGCGGGGAGTGCGTGCAGTGGCCGCCACACGATCGCCGGCGCGCAAGGCCGCTTCGGTGATGGCGCGGCCAAGGCCACGGGAACTGCCAGTGATAAACCAGATCTTGGACATGCGAACACCTCTTCGTTTCGGGCGGCTCAAGCAGCCTGGGAACCCAGGATGGTCGATGAACGCGGTCCAGGCACTAGCAGAAGGGCGCCAAGTGACTTGCAAAAGACGCCAATTATTCGCGGGTCAAGCGCGCGGCCAGGCTCTCGATAAACACCGTCTCGGCCCGACTCATCTTCTGTTCACGATTCCACAACAGGTGAATGTCCACATCGGCGATCCCTTCATCGGGCGGCAGCCGCCACAGCAGCCCGTTTTTCACGTCCTCCGCCACCACATGGATCGGCAGGCACCCCAGGCCGAATCCGGCGATCACCAGGCGCCGCACTTCTTCCAGGCTGGAGGACGACGCCACGATGCGCCCGCTGAAGCCTTGCTGATCGCGAAAGATGGTCAGTGGCGAGAGCATCCCGCCGATCTGGTCGCTGGTGAAACTGACGAAGTTCTCCGACTGCAAATCACCTTCGGCCAAACCGGTACGGCCAAACAGCGGGTGGTGGCGCCCGCAAAAGAATGCGTAGCGTTGACGCAGGAACAGGTGCTGCTCCAGGCGCGGCTGCGGCCGGCGATTGAGGCTCAGTCCGAGGGTCGCGGTTTTTTCCAGCAGGGCGGCGACGATGTCGGAGCTGCGCATCACTTCGACCTCGAGGTCGACCCGCGGATGTTCGCGGTGGAAGCCGGTGAGGAAGTCATCAAAGGTCTCTGAGTTGATGCGGCTGATCATCAGCAGGCGCACTTTGCCGATCACTTCATCGCCGGGTTTTTGCAGGGCGTTGCTCATCTGCGAGACCTGGCCGTACATCTCGCCGGCGATGGCGAAAATCTGTTCGCCGGCTTCGGTCAGTACAAAGCGCGGGCCACGGCGCACGATCAGTTGGCAGTCGAGTTGTTCTTCCAGGCGTTTGAGCGCCTGGCTGATCGCCGGTTGCGTCAGGTGCAGGCGCGCGGCGGCGCGGCTGATGCTCAGCTCCTGGCCGATCACGCGAAAGGTGCGCAGCAGGTTCCAGTCCAGCCGGTCGTTGAGCAGCGGGTGAATATCGCGGCGGGTTTCGGACATGCGCGGGCTCGATCATAAGCAGGATTTATAATCGGAATAATAAATAGAAAATTGACTAATCATAGCCCCGAGACGAAAAATCCTCCTCGACAAGCGCCATCAGAGCGCCTGCGTTTGACCTTTCTCCTGCCAAAAAAATAACCAAAGGAGCCCGCCCATGAAGCCTTCCGCTTCGCCCCAGCCTCGCCGTGCTGCGGCCGCCGCTTTTATCGGCACCATGATCGAGTGGTACGATTTCTACATCTACGCCACCGCCGCTGCACTGGTGTTTGGCCAACTGTTTTTCCCTTCCGAAGACAAACTGTTCAGCACCATGGCCGCGTTCGGCACCTTCGCCGTGGGCTTCTTCGCGCGGCCCTTGGGCGGCATTGTGTTCGGCCATATCGGCGACCGGATCGGCCGCAAGAAATCCCTGGTGATCACCTTGGTGATGATGGGCGTGGTCACCGTCTGCATCGGCCTGTTGCCGACCTATGCACAGATCGGCGCCGCAGCACCGGTCTTGCTGGTGCTGTTGCGGGTGGTGCAAGGCATTGCCGTCGGCGGCGAGTGGGGCGGGGCAGTGTTGATGGCCGGCGAGCACGCGCCGAAAGGGCGGCGTAACTTCTTCGCGTCCTTCGCGCAACTGGGCAGCCCGGCGGGGTTGATCCTGTCCCTGCTGGCGTTCAGCGCAGTCACCCGTCTGCCTGAAGAAGACTTGCTCAGTTGGGGCTGGCGCCTGCCGTTCCTCGCCAGCGCCCTGCTGCTGGTGGTCGGCCTGGCGATTCGCCTTGGCGTCAACGAGTCGCCGGAGTTCCTCGAAGACAAGGCCCTCGCGGAAAAAGCGCGGGCAATCAAGCAGGACCAGGCCCCGGTGATCGAAGTGCTGAAAACCGCCTGGCGCCCACTGTTGCTGTGCATCGGTGCCAATACCCTGGGGATTGCCGGGGTGTATTTCACCAACACCTTCATGATTGCCTACAGCACTCAGCAATTGGGCCTACCGCGCTCGCTGATCCTGGAGTGCCTGTTCTTCGTGGCGATCATTCAGTTCTGTGTCCAGCCCCTGGCGGCCTGGGTGGCAGAGAAGGTCGGTGCCACGCGTTTCCTGTGTGCGATGACCGTGCTGGCAATGGCCTCGCCTTATCCGATGTTCGTGCTGGTGAGCAGTGGCCAGGCGCCGTTGATCATCCTCGGCATCGCCTTGGCAGTGGTGTGCATGGCCTCGTTTTATGCGGTGATCGCAGGCTTTGTCAGCGGCCTGTTCGAAACCCGTGTGCGCTACACCGCCATCTCCCTGGCTTATCAGGTGTGCGGTGCGCTGGCCGGTGGCCTGACGCCTTTGATCGGCACGTGGCTGGCCCACGAATACCAGGGCCAATGGTGGCCGATGGCAGTGTTCTACAGCCTGATCGCGGCGGTGTCGCTGGTGTGCGTACTGGCCTTGTCGCGCCGTCACGCCAGCGCGCACCGAATTGAAATGGCACAGAGTGCCTGAGGGAGATTGCAGCATGTTGAAGATTAACGGCGAACGCCTGTGGGCCAGCCTGATGGCCATGGCCGAGATCGGTGCCACTGCGCGCGGCGGCAGTTGCCGGCTGGCCTTGAGTGCCGAAGACCAGGCCGGTCGCGAGCTGTTCAGTCACTGGTGTAGCGCTGCCGGGCTGACCCTCAGCGTGGACGCCATCGGCAACCTCTTCGCCCGGCGCGCCGGCACGGACAAGGACGCCGCCCCGGTGATGATCGGCAGTCACCTCGACACCCAGCCAGAAGGCGGGCGCTTTGATGGCGTCTACGGCGTACTGGCCGGCCTCGAAGTGATCCGCAGCCTTGACGACCAGGGCATCCGGACCCGCAAACCGCTGGAGATTGTGGTGTGGACCAACGAGGAAGGCGCGCGTTTTACCCCGGCCATGCTCGGTTCGGCGGTATTCACCGGCAGCCTGGCGCTGGCCCCGGCGCTGGCCACGACCGATGTCGACGGTATCAGCGTGGCCGAGGCCCTGCGCGCCACCGGCTATAACGGCGCGCGCCCGCTGGGCGGCGCGGTGGATGCGTACTTCGAAGCGCATATCGAGCAAGGCCCGATCCTGGAAGACAACGCCAAGAGCATCGGCGTGGTGACCGGCGGCCAGGCGATTCGCTGGCTCGACGTGCGCGTCGAAGGCATGGCCGCGCATGCCGGCACGACGCCGATGCCGCTGCGCAAAGATGCGCTGTATGGCGCGGCCCGGATGATCCAGGCGCTGGAGCAATTGGCCGCCGATTTTGCCCCCGAGGGCCTGACCACCGTCGGTGAGCTGAGCATTGCCAAATCGTCGCGAAATACCATTCCCGGCCTGCTGAATTTCACGGTCGACCTGCGTCATCACCGCGACAGCGCTATCGACGCCATGGAGCAACAGGTGCGCCAACAGTTGCAGGCCATCGCTGAACAACGCGGGCTCACCGTCACCGTCACCCCGCACTGGGTCAGCCCGGCCACGCCCTTCGACGTCGAATGCGTGGCCTGCGTGCAAACCGCGGTGGATGCGCTGGGCTACAGTCAGCAACGAATCGTCAGCGGTGCAGGCCACGATGCCATCCACCTGGCGCGCTATTGCCCGACCGCGATGATCTTCATCCCCTGCGTCGGCGGCCTGAGCCACAACGAAGCCGAAGACGTGTTGCCCGAGGACGTGCGCCAGGGCACCGACGTATTGCTCAACGCCGTGCTGCAACGCGCCGGCCGGGCCGACTGACAACACCGTTCGGGAAGACTGAAGAAGCTCACCTGTGGGCAGCGTCTACCCGCAACCCTGTGTATTGAGGAGATTGCCATGCGTACTTTTTTCCACCCCGAACAACTGCTGCACCATCCGCGCAGCTATTACTCCCGTGGCCAGATGCGCACGCCGCAGGAGGTCCCCGAGCGCGTGCGCAACCTGCTGCAGGCCGCGCAGACCCTTGGGTTCGACATCCAGCAGCCGGCCGACCACGGCCTAGATCCGCTGCTTGCCGTGCACAGTGCGCTTTACCTGGCGTTCCTGCAGGAAGCCCATCAGCGCTGGAAAGAAATCCCCGAAGACTGGGGCGACGAAGTCATGTCGAACATCTTCGTGCGCGAGCCCAACGCGCTGCGCGGCATCCTTGCCCAGGCCGCGCGCTACCTCGCCGACGGCAGTTGCCCGGTGGGCGAGCTCACCTGGCGCTCGGCCTACTGGTCGGCGCAAAGCGCGGTTGCCGCCGCCCGGGACATTCTCGACGGCGCGCCGGCTGCCTACGCGTTATGCCGGCCACCGGGGCATCACGCGCGTTTCGATGCGGCAGGCGGGTTCTGCTACATCAACAACGCCGCCGTGGCCGCGCAGGTGTTGCGCGACGGCTTCCAGCGTGTTGCCGTGCTCGACACCGACATGCACCACGGCCAGGGCATCCAGGAGATTTTCTACACGCGCGACGACGTGCTCTACGTGTCGATCCACGGCGACCCGACCAACTTCTATCCCGGTGTCGCCGGCTTCGCCGAAGAGCGTGGCAGCGCGGCGGGTGAAGGTTTCAACCTCAACCTGCCGATGCCTCACGGCGCCAGTGAGGCCGTGTTCTTCGACAAGCTTGAAGTGGCGCTGAAGGCGCTGAAGGACTTTTCGGCCGATGTGCTGGTGCTGTCGCTGGGCTTCGATATCTACGAGTTGGACCCGCAGAGTAAAGTCGCGGTGACGCGCGAAGGCTTCGCACGGTTGGGCGAATGCATTCGCAGGCTGGGCCTGCCGTGTGTGATCGTGCAGGAGGGCGGCTATCACCTGGAGACGCTGGACGCGAATGCGCAGGCGTTTTTCAATGGGTCACAGGCTTGGGTGAAGTAAGGCAAGAGTGACGTGGCACCTGCGTGACGATCTCGCGTTGTGATCGTCACGTGGCATGTCATGAGGGGGCGGTCACCGGGAGCTTGAACGGTTTGACCAGGCGCTCTGCCGGGATACCAACTTCCCGATCACAATCAACGCGTCGAAGCGCCGTCGTCGCCCACCGCAACATGCGTCATGGGCGGCGTCAATTCCAGTACCCGGTCACGCCCACCTTCGGCCAACAGGTAAGTGCCTCGAGTCGTCGGCACAATCGACTGCGGCGCTTTCAGGAATGACAGGATCGTCTGCCGGTGCCCCTGCTTGTCGATCAGCAGCAAACGCGCGCGGTGCGTGGCGTCCTCGTTGATCCACAGGCCCCGCGCATCACACATCAGGAACGTCGGCTGGTTCAGCCCGTCCACGACCATCGGGTCGCTGCCGTCCTCGGTCAGCTCGCGCACCATGCCTTCCTTCTTTTTGGTGTAGAGCATGCGCCCGTCGCTGCAGCGGATGATCGATTCGCCTTCGTCCATGCCCGTGCGTACGACGCTCAGGCTCTGGTCACTCCAGCGATAACGCAGCACACGGCCCTCGTCGCGCCGGTCTTCCATGGCATACAGGTAGTCGCCGTCGTCCCACAGGCCTTGCACGTTCTGGCCCCTGAACAGTTCGGTGACGTGGCCGTCCTTGAGGAAACTGACGGGCGAATCGAGGGCTTCCTGGCTGAACACCCAGCCGCCGCGCGTGGCGAACATGCCGTCGGGCTTGGACAGGTTGCCCACCACCACTTCGCGGCTGCCGTCGGGGTGGATGCGCACGATGCTGCCCTTGCCGTCGTCGAGTTCCTGGCTGACCATCAGCGAGCCGTCGTCCAAGGGCATCAGCGAGGCGGCCTTGGCCACGTCCGTGTGCAGGACCTGGTAATGCCACTGGCCGCTGGCGCTGACCGGGTAGTAAGTCTGCCAGGCAAAAAAGCCCAGGGCGGCGGTGCACACCAGGACGAGTGTGCACACTGCGGTTTTCAGGATTCGGATCATTGCTTGGCGCCGACGGATCGAAAGGTCGACCACGTTACCAAGCATGCCGCCGAACATCACCCGGCAATTGCGCGATGTCCCCTTTATCCGGCGCCTGCCGCGCCATCCAGGCCACGGCGGATCTTCTCCAGCAACTCGTCGATATGAAACGGCTTGGAGATCAGGTCCATGCCTTCACCGAGGAAGCTCTGGCGATTTGCCGCGTTCTCGGCGTAGCCGGTCATGAACAGAATCGGCAGCGCGGGGTGCATTTCGCGTGCGATGTCGGCCAGCTCGCGCCCGTTCATGTAGGGCAGCCCGACATCGGTCAGCAGCAGGTCGATGCTCGGGTCGTTGCGCAGGCTGGTGACGGCTTCGTCGCCATCGGCGGCCAGGCTGCAGCGGTAGCCGGCATCGACCAGCACCTCGGCGACAAAGCTGCGCACCGAGGGCATGTCCTCGACGATCAACACGTGTTCGCCGCTGCTCTGGCCGGGGGCTGCAACCGGCCTGGTCGCCGTACTGGCGGGACCGCTGGCGGCGGGCAGCATGATGGTCACTTCGGTGCCCTGGCGGGTCACGCTGCGGATCTGTGCGTCGCCGCCGGACTGGCGCGCGAAGCCATAAATGGTCGACAGGCCCAGCCCGGTACCCTGGCCCAGGGGCTTGGTGGTGAAGAACGGGTCGAAGACCTTGTCGATGACGCTGTGCTCGATACCCACGCCGTTGTCGCGTACCGACAGGGCGATATAGGGGCCGTTTTCCAGTTTCAGGTTGCCGTTGGAATAGGCCGGGTAGGTGGTCACCCAGATATTGCCGCCTTTGGGCAGCGCATCGCGGGCGTTGATCACCAGGTTGAGCACGGCGCTTTCCAGCTGGATCGGGTCGACCATTGCCACGGCGGGGTTGTTGGTCAGTTCGAGCTTCAGCGCGATATGTTCGCCGATGGTGCGCACCAGCAGTTCTTCCAGTGAGCGGATATGTGCATTGATGTCGATCGGCCGCGTGTCCAGCGGCTGCTGGCGGGCGAAGGCGAGCAGGCGGTTGGTCAGGCCGGCGGCACTCAGCGCCGAACTCAAGGCCGCATCGGCGTAACCCATGACCTTGTCGGTGCGCTGGCTGTCGATGCGTTTCTTGATCAGCTCCAGGCTGGTGATGATCCCGGTCAGCAGGTTATTGAAGTCATGCGCGATGCCACCGGTGAGCTTGCCCAGGGCATCCATTTTCTGCGCCTGCAACAGCTGCGCCTCGGTGCGCGCCAGTTGGGTGGTGGCGTTGGCCAGTTCGGCCTGCTGATGACGTTCACGGTGGCGGTGTTCGGTCACGTCCTCGACAAACACCAGGCTCAATTCGGCGCGGCGATAGGGTGAAATCTGCCACTCGGTTTCGCGCAACTGGCCGTCGACCTTCATCTGCAGCGTGCCTTTCCAGCGCTCACCGGCGGCCAGGCGCTGGCACAGCTCCTGGAGTACCGTGAGCTGGTCGGCGGCGAAGCACTCGAGCAGGGCGTCCGGGTTGAGGTTGTCGTGAATCAATTGGGCGAACGCGTGGTTGCATTCGTGCACCTTGAGCTGTGCGTCCATCACCGCAATCGGTGCGCTGATATTGAAAAAGATCTCGCGAAACCGCGCCTCGCTCTCGCGCAACGCGTATTCGGTGTCACGCACGCGCAGCAGGGTGCGCAGGGTCGCGAGCAGCACATCGGGGTCGACCGGATGGATCAGGTAGGCATCGGCGCCGGCATCCAGGCCGGTGATGATGTCGCCGGTCTCGATGGAAGCCGCCGACACATGCACCACGGGCAGCAAGGCGGTGACCGGGTCGGCGCGCAAGACCCGCACGATGTCGAAGCCGCTCATGTCCGGCAGGTTGACGTCGAGGATCAGCCCGTCGATCTTTTCGCGGGCGATCAGGTCCAGCCCCTCCTGGCCGGTGCCGGCTTCGAGCACGTGATAGTCGTGGCTTTCCAGGCGCCGCCGCAGGGCGTAGCGGGTGGCGGCATTGTCGTCGACGATCAGCAGTTGAATGTCACGATTCATCGACGGGTCCGCCAGCGATAGAGAGAGGAATGATCACAAAGAACATCGAGCCCACGCCGGGAGCACTTTCCACGCCGACCCGGCCGCCAAGCAGCTCGGCAAAACGCTTGCACAGCGACAGGCCCAGCCCGGTGCCGCGCAGGCGTTTTTGCAGTGGCGAGTCGATCTGCGAAAAATCTTCGAACAGGTTGCTGTGCAGTTGGGCGGGAATGCCCAGGCCGGTGTCCTGTACGGCAAAGCGGATTTCTGCCTCGCCGACCCGTTGCGCCGACACGCGGACCTCGCCTTGCACGGTGAATTTGAGGGCATTGGAAATGAAGTTGCGCAGGATCTGCGCAAGCTTCTTGTCATCGGTGTAGAGCTTGGGCAAGCCGACGGGTTCTTCGAAGATCAGGTCCACCGATGATGCGTCGACAATCGGCCGGAACATGCCGCGCAAGGCCGAGAACAGGTCGAACATATCGAACCAGGCCGGCGAGATAGTGATACGGCCCGCCTCGATCTTGGCCAGGTCGAGCAAGTCGTCGACCATTTCGCGCAGTTCGCGCGCCGAACTGCGGATAAACCCCACCTGGGTGTGTTGCTCCGGGCTCAGCGGGCCGTCGAGTTCATCGGCCAGCAGGCTGGTGATGCTCAGGATCGAGCCCAGCGGCGTGCGGAATTCATGGCTCATGTACGACAGGAAGCGGCTTTTCAGGTCCGAGGCCTGGCGCAGTTGATCAGCCTGCATGTCCAGCTCGGCATACAGCGCCAGGACACCCTGGTTGGTCTCGTCCAACTCCGCGCGCAACGCCTCCGCTTCCTGGCGCAGGCGCAGCACTTCATCGGCGAGGGAAACAGTGGCTTCAGCCATCGATGGCCTCCAGGGCAATCACGAAGACGGTGACGTCATCCCGTCCGCGACAGAAATCACGGTGCAAAATGGCGGCAATCAGGGCGGGGTGGCGGTGAGAAAGCCCAGGATAGTCGGCAAGGTTCCAGCGTGACTGCAGGCCGTCGCTGTAGAGAATCAGCAACTGGCCGCTGACCTCAGCGTAGTCGAAGGGCTGCGCCTTGCGAAACTGCACGCCGACAATGCCCGGGTGGGACGCCAGCCCGCGCGACTTGCCGGGACCGATCAGGCTGGCGCCGATATTGCCCACTCCGGTAAAGCGCAGGCTGTCGGCCGTGGCGTCGTATTGCGCGACCGCCACGGCGCCGCCGCGGGTGCCGGTCATGCCGATATGCAGGTCGTTGAACAACACGCCGGCGTCGAGGAACGCGTCATGGGCGAACACTTCCTCACCGGCGCGCGCGGCCCGTTCGGCCTCGCTGCCATGACCCAGGCCGTCGGCCACCATCACGCTGAAGCGGCCCGGTTGGATTGCCAGGTGCCAGGCATCGCCGCAGGCCGGGTCGTGGTGCAGGGAATGCTGGCTGACGCCGTAGCGAATGTCCTTCGCGCCGGCCGCCCGTGGGTACAGCCGCGCCAGCATCGCCGTGCCGCGTTGGTCGGCGTACACATCGAAGACCTGGGCCACGCGGGAGATCGCGCCCATGCCGATGCCCTGGGTGCCGCCGGTGGAAAACCCATCCACCAGGCAGCTGTCCAGGTCGAAACCCTGGCCACGGTCCACGGCGATCAGCTCCACGCCCTGGTTGCCGGTGGCGCGCAGATGCAACTCGCCATGGGCGGCATGCTTGAGGATATTGCTGGCCAGCTCGGTAGCCACCAGCGCGACGCGACCGGCATCGGTTTCGTCAAAGCCCAACTGCTCGGCGAATTGTTGCGCGGTACGCCGTGCGTAGCCGACCTGGCTGACGTCTTCGATCAACAGCACCTGGGTCAGGGCGCTGGGAATGTTCACGTCCATCGGGTGATCGTCACGCGGGTGCCCTTGCCGGGTGCGGTGTCCAGTTCGAACTCGTCGACCAGGCGCTTGGCGCCGGTCAAGCCCAGGCCCAGGCCGCTGCCGGAGGTCCAGCCGTCGGTCATCGCCAGCTTGAGGTCGGGGATGCCGGGGCCTTCATCGCGAAAGGTCAGGCGCAGGCCGGGGCGGTGGTCTTTCTCGACCACGGCCCAATCCATATGACCGCCGCCGCCGTAGACCACGGTATTGCGCGCCAACTCGCTGACGGCGGTGACCAGTTTGGTCAGGTCGATCAGGCGCATGCCGCATTCCTGGGCCAGCTTGCGCACCAATTGTCGGGCCAGCACCACGTCCTGTTCGATGAGCACCGGGTGGGTGCCGCTGCTGGCCTGGGTCATGAGTGGTCTACCCGGTCACGCAGCAGATTCATGCCGCGCTCGACGTTCAACGCGGTCGCCACGCCCGGCAGGGTCATGCCCAGTTCCACCAGGGTGATGGCCACGGCCGGCTGCATGCCGACCAATACGGTCTGGGCATCCATGATGCGCGACAGGCCGGAAATGGTGCCGATCATGCGACCGATGAACGAGTCGACCATGTCGAGTGCCGAGATATCGATCAACACGCCCCGCGCCGAGGTGCGGCTGATGCGTTCGGACAGGTCGTCCTGCAACGTCAGTGCGAGTTGGTCATGCATGTCGACCTGGATGGTCACCAGCAGGAATTCGCCCATCTGCAAAATAGGGATGCGTTCCATACTTAAACAGCCTTGCTGATGGTGACGCCCAGGCGCTTCAGGGCCAGCGCCAGCGCATCGGCCAGGTTGGCCTTGGTGACCACGCCCTGCAGGTCGAGGCCCAGGTGCACGATGGTCTGGGCGATTTGCGGGCGCACGCCGCTGATGATGCAGTCGGCACCCATCAGGCGGATGGCGGTCACGGTTTTGAGCAGGTGCTGGGCCACCAGGGTGTCCACGGTCGGCACGCCGGTGATGTCGATGATGGCAATTTCCGAGCCGGTGTCGACGATGCGCTGCAACAGCGACTCCATGACCACCTGGGTGCGTTGCGAATCCAGGGTGCCGATCATCGGCAGGGCCAGTACGCCGTCCCACAGCTTGACCACCGGGGTGGAGAGTTCGAGTAATTCTTCCTGCTGGCGCTTGATCACCGACTCACGGGATTTCTGGAACGTACGGATGGTGTGCATGCCCAGTGCGTCGAGCAACTCGGAGATTTCCCACAGCTGTTCGGCGAGTTGCGTCGGTTGCTCGGCGTATTCACGCTGCAGCAAGGCGAACAACGGACCCTTGAGGGCGAAGATAAAGCTGGCGGTCTGCTGCGAGTCCTGGCCGACCAGGGCACGGCTGTGGGAGAGCTTTTCCAGGAACACGCGGGTCTCGGCCCAGTTTTCCTGGCCGACCTGCTGGGAACCGCCTTGCTGCAATGCCGCGATCAGCAGGTTGAGGAAGTCGCTGGCCTGTTGCTTGGCGTCCTCACCCTTGACGTTGCGTGTGGCCCCCGAAGCTTCAAGGCTGGCAACCCACTCGGTCAGCAGGGTAGGGCGATGGGTGTGGAGCGCCTGAATGGTGTGAGCTTGCAAAGTTGCCACGGGGAATCTCCTTGAATGCCTGGGTGAATGGCATGCAATTTATACTAAAACGGACTGTTTTGAATTGTTTCGAGTGTTTTCGTTCAATTCGTAGAGGCCCTATGGATTGGGCGCTCCAGCGGGTTTTGGGGTTGACACGGGAAAGGTCTCTGCAGGCTCGAAAATTTCTGTGCGGTGACGCGGCTTTCTCTGGCAAATCAACCGAATGGGGCAAGTGGACTTTTTGATCGTGGCAAGCCTGCTCACCCCAACACGCTTGCTCTTCACAATCATGGCGCCCCATCGTCTCTAGGACGATAATGCCCCCCACCCCGACTCAACTGGCCGCCTCCCGTGATCATCAACTTCGACCTCAACGACCTCCAAGCCTTCCGCGCCGTGGTAGACAAGGGCAGTTTTCGCGGCGCCGCCGAAGCTATCCGTATCTCGCAGCCGGCGCTCAGTCGCCGTATCGAGAAGCTTGAGTCCGCGCTGGATGTGAAGCTGTTCGAACGCACCACGCGGCGGGTCAGCCTGACCATGGTCGGCCGCGCGTTCCTGCCGCAGGTCGAACGCATGCTCGACGACCTCGACGTCGCCCTGATGGGCATCAGCAACGTCGCCTCCACGCGCATGGGCAACGTGACCATCGCCTGCGTGCCGTCCACCGCGTACTACTTCATGCCCCACGTGATCTCCGAATTCCACAAGCTCTATCCGAAGATTCGCCTGCGGGTGCTCGACGCCAGCGCCGGTGAGGTGTGCAACGCGGTGGAAAGCGGCGAGGCGGATTTCGGCGTGAGTTTCAGCGGCAGCCTGGCCGATGAGGTGGAGTTCGAGTTGCTGCTGCAGGAGCGCTATGTGCTGGCCTGTCGGCGTGACCACCCGCTGGCCGGGCGCGACAGCGTGACCTGGGCCGAAGCCTACGAGCACGACTACATCACCGTGGACAAGACCTCGGGCAACCGCTTCCTGCTGGACCAGGCCCTGCGCGGGGTGCGGGTGAAAAAACCGAGTATCTGCGAGACGCACCACGTGACCACGATGATCGGGCTGGTGGAGGCGGGGTTGGGCGTGGCGATGGTGCCATCGATTGCGATGCCGGCGAGCGATCACCCGATCCTGCTGAGCGTGCCGTTGGTGGAGCCGCAGGTGATGCGCAATGTGGGCTTGATCAAGCGCCGCGGGCGGACATTGCCACCGGCGGCGCTGGAGTTGGAGCGGTTGGTGCGCGAGACACCGTTTCGGTCAGTGTGATACCGAGTCCAGCCCGGTCGATTGCACCACCGGTTGGGCTTCGGGTGACGCCAGGTAGCGCAGCAGCGCCTTGGCCTGCGTCGGGTGTTCGGCGTTGACCGGAATGCCCGCGGCAAAACGCGTCACCGATTGTACGTCTTCCGGGATCTTGCCGACGTAGGTCACACCCGGTACCGGCAACAATTCCGCGACCTGTTGCAAGCCCACCTCGTAGTCACCCTTGGCGACCTTCTCGGCGACCGGAATGCGTTCGACCATCGTGCCTTTGGCCGGCATGCCGAGTTTCTTGAACAACTCCTTCTCGACATACACGCCGCTGGCGCTGTCCGAATACGCCACGGACTTGGCCTTGAGCAGCACCGCCTTGAGTTCGGCGTCGGTGCCGATCGCAGGCTTGGGCGCGCCGTCCTTCACCACCAGGCCGATGCGCGAGTCAGCCAATTCGACACGGGAGGCCGGATCGACCTTGCCCTGCTTGATCAGGTCGTCGAGGGCGTAGCCGACCATGATCACCACGTCGGCGTGTTCGCCACGGGCCAGGCGGTTGGGAATCGCTTCCGGCGCCTTGCCCATCGACGGGCCGAGGATGGTATCCAGGCTGTCACCGCTTTGCTTGGCGTACTGCGGGCCGAGCAATTTGTAGGCGGCGGTAAAACCGCCGGACGTCATCACCTTGAGTTCCTCGGCCTGTGCCGTCAGCGCCAGCGCGCCGAGGGCCAGGGCCGTCAGGGCCGTGAGCAGCGGCTTCATCATGCCGCCCCCTGCATCACCTGCCCGCGAGTGTTGGCGCGACGGTACAGCGCCAGGGTCGAGCACAGGGCGCACAGGGCGGCAAACATCATCCAGTAGGCCGGCGAGGCCTTGTCTTCGGTGATGTGGATGAACCAGGTGGAGATCGCCGGGGTGAAACCACCGAAGATCGCAGTCGCCAGGCTATAGGCCAGCGAGAAGCCTGCCACGCGCACTTCCACCGGCATGATTTCGGTGAGCGCCGGGATCATCGCGCCGTTGTACATGCCATAGAGGAACGAGAACCACAGCAGGGTTTCGAGCATGTGGGCGAAGCTCGGCGCATTCACCACGTAGGACAGCGCCGGATAAGCCGTGAGAACGGTCAGTACCGTCATGGCGATCAGCACCGGTTTGCGGCCAAAGCGGTCACTCAAGGTGCCACCGATCGGCAGCCAGACAAAGTTCGACACCGCCACCAGCAGGGTCACCAGCAGCGCATCCGAGGTGCTCAGTTGCAGCACGGTCTTGCCGAAGGTCGGCGCGTAGACGGTGATCAGGTAGAACGCGGTGGTGGTCATGGCGACCATCAGCATGCCGCCGATGACCACGGTCCAGTTCTTCACCAGGGTCGCCAGCACTTCACGCATGCTCGGGCGATGCTTTCGGTTGGCGAACTCTTCGGTCTCTTGCAGGTTGCGACGCAGCAGGAAGATGAACGGAATGATCACGCAACCGATGGCAAACGGAATGCGCCAGCCCCAATCGGCTACCACCGAAGGCTCCATCCACACGTTCAGGCCATAGCCGAGCGCGGCGGCGACCACGATGGAGATCTGTTGGCTGCCCGACTGCCAGCTGGTGTAGAAGCCTTTGCGGCCTGGGGTGGCCATTTCGGACAGGTAGACGGACACGCCGCCCAGTTCCGCGCCTGCCGAGAAGCCTTGCAGCAGACGGCCGAGCAGCACCAGCAACGGCGCCCACAGGCCAATGGTGTGGTAACCCGGTACCAGCACGATCAGCAACGTGCCGCTGGCCATGATCGACAGGGTCACGATCAGCCCTTTGCGGCGACCGACGTCATCGATGTAGGCACCCAGGATGATCGCGCCCAACGGACGCATCAGGAACCCTGCGCCGAACACGGCGAAGGTCATCATTAATGACGCAAACTCATTAGCGGCGGGGAAGAACGCGGCAGCGATATAGGTGGCGTAGAAACCGAACAGAAAGAAGTCGAACTGTTCGAGGAAGTTGCCCGAAGTAACGCGGAATACCGCACCAACTTTCGAACGGGCAGAGTCGGGCCGGGTAGGGCTAGTCATGGTTTTGTGTCTCCAGCGTTCTTTTTAAAGTGCTTGTTTCGCTTAAGACCTAGAATAGTGGCTGACACATTTAGAAATGATAAGTGACAAATTTGGATAGATTGATGTGCATTGGCTATCAATCCGAGTGTCCGTCGAAATTCCAGCCCTGCTCTATGCTTGAAGGTGTGACCAATTCTTATCGATGGAGGTGGCAATGGCTGACGAACACAAGCGCCGCGATGAGCCGGAGCGTGAGCAACCCCGGCGGCGGGAAGAGGAAAAACCGCAGACCTGGAAGCATCCCGATGATGGGACAGAGCTGTCCGAGCGCGACCAGGAGCGTCCGCTGAAGCCTTGATATCAGGTTAAACGCGGTGCAAATGTGCGGGTGGTCGCCGCGCTGGCAGCGCGGCGCTCGCGTCAGGGGCAGGGGGTCATGAAACCAGCAACGAAATAGGAAACCCCGACGCCAGCACCATAAACGCCACCACTGCCGCCAGGCACAGGCCAACAAATACCCGCAACAAAGTGCGGGCGGTGGGGTGGGCAATCAACCGGATAGCCCAGAGACAGAACCCGGCCACGACAATGGCCAGGGCGAGAATGACCAGCACGGAAGATGCTCCAGCGACCCTGAAGAGCTGATTTATAGTCGCAAAGGCTTACGATGAACAGTGCGCACATAGACGCAGCCCCCCGGGCTTTCTAAACTGCGGCTTGTCTTGGGGAAGGGGCAGGCGCCGATGAATCGCAATGAATTACGCAAGGCCGACATCAACCTGATGGTGGTGTTCGAAGCTTTGATGCTTGAGCGCAACGTGACCCGGGTCGCCGAGAAGCTGTTTCTCGGCCAGCCGACCATCAGTTCGGCACTCAACCGCTTGCGCACCTTGTTCAACGACCCGCTGTTCATTCGCGTCGGCCACCGCATGGAGCCCACCGCGCGGGCCGAGGAAATTATCCAGCACCTGTCGCCGGCCCTGGATTCCCTGTCGTCGGCACTGAGCCTGACTCACGATTTCGACCCGTCCATCAGCACCATGACCTTTCGCATCGGCCTGTCCGACGATGTCGAGTTCGGCCTGTTGCCGCCGCTGTTACGGGCCCTGCGCCAGGAAGCGCCGCAGGTGGTGTTCGTGGTGCAGCACGTGGACTATTGGCGGATTCCCGACCTGCTGGCCTCCGGTGACATCACCGTCGGCATCACCCAGACCCGTGGCCTGCCGGCGAACGCCAAGCGCAAGCTGCTGCGCCACATTCATCCGCGCATCCTCAGGGCGGACGCCAGCGATACGCCGCTGACCCTCGATGAATATTGCTCACGCCCCCACGTGCTGGTGTCGCACACCGCCAACGTGTCCGGGTTTGCCGATGAGTGGCTGGCCGAAATCGGCCGCAAGCGCCATGTGGTGCTGTCGGTGCCGCAATACAGTGCGCTGCCGGCGTTGCTTGCCGGCACCGACTTGATCGCCAGCCTGCCGGACTACACCGCCGAAGCCATGGCGGTATCGGGCAAGCTGTTCTGCGAGCCGTTTCCGTTCCAGACGCCGACCCTGGATTTGTCCATGGTCTGGCTCAGCCACGTCGACACCGACCCGGCCGAGCGCTGGGTGCGTTCACGGCTGGAGGCCTTCATGAGTGATCGAGGGTTGGCGGGTAAAACCTGACTGACACAGCTTTCATGCCTGGGGCGTTGCGCCCCGTGCTATATCTACGAATCTTCCTACAACAAACTTGGAGAAACCCATGCCGCACCTGCACCTGGAATACACCGCCAACCTCACAGGCCTGGCCGTCGAGAAAACCTTGCTGCGGCTGAACAATGTGCTGATGGTGTCCGGGCAGTTCGCTTCCGAATTCGATATCAAGAGCCGCGCGGTGAAGGTCGAGAGTTTCCAGGTCGGCACCTCCCTCGGCCCGCGCGGTTTCATCGCGGTGAAGCTGTCGTTGCTCAGTGGGCGCTCACCGCAGGTCAAGCAGCAGTTGTCGCAGAGCCTGTTGGCGGCGTTGCAGGATCTGGGCGACTGGCCAGAAGGACTGCAGGTGCAACTGAGTGTGCAGTTGGTCGACATGGATCGCGATTCCTACAGCAAAGCCGCGATCGGCTGACCTTCCCAGCAGCCGCTATAACAAGCCCTGATCGGCGCAGACCTTAACCACCTGTTCCCGAAACCAGGTATTGGCGCTGTCCTGGTGACTGCTTTCATTCCACTGCATGTCCAGGGTGAAGCCCGGCAAGCCGTTGGGCGCTTCGCAATGCCCATACAGCGTGGCCGGTGCCAGCAGCTTCTGCACGCGACGCGGCAGGGTGACGACGAAGTCGGTGCCGGCAATCATCTTCAGGGCGGCGCTGTAGCTGTTGGCCCGCGCGACCACTTGGCGCTTGTGGGCCTGGCGCGAAAGCCAGCCATCGATCATGTTGGTGTCGGAGGTCCACGGCGTCGGGAACACGTGGCGCCGTGCCGTGAAGGATTGCAGGCTGAGCGCCGGCTCGCGGGGCGTCGCGCGTTTGTCGAAGACGCACACCAGGTCGTCCTCCAGCAGCATCTGGGTCTTGAAATCCTTGTGGGCGCGGTGAAAGTGCGGGCCGAAGCAGACCACCAGGTCGAGGCGGCCTTCGCGCAGGTCGTCGGCGGGAATATCGGTTTCCAGCTTCTGCACATTGACGATCACCGGCAGGTCGGCGCGGTCGAAGTTCTTCAGCAGGCGCGGCAGGATCAGCTGTTCGAAGTATTCCGGCGCGCAGACGTTGAAGGTCACGGCCTTCTGGGTGGGGTCGAACGCCTGGCCACCGGCGTGGCACAGGTTGATGCTTTCGAGGATTTTCTGCACATGGCCGTACATGGTGCTGGCCTTGTACGTAGGACGCATTCCCGCCCGCGTGTTGATAAAAAGCTCATCTTCGAAGCTGGTGCGCAATTTCTTCAGGCTGTAGCTGACAGTGGACTGGCTGACGAACAGCGTTTCTGACACCTCGGTAACGCTGCTCTGGTCGTAGACGGCGATGAACACCATCAAGTCCTGCATATCGAGCTTTCTGAGCAAGTTACTGTTTAGCATCCATTCCGTCCGTAAGCCCGGTGCACCGAAGTCAGTACAAAACCGTGCAAAAGCTTAACGGAACGGACGTGCCAATAGAAAGTGCTGTAGGGCGTTTCTATGTTTGGAGTGGGACAAATACTTTTGGCAATACGACCTCAGCGGATATGCCGCGCGTAATGCCGTGGGTTGAAGCGCGTGACGATCACCAGCATCACCACGATCACGGCGGTGAGCGACCACCAGGCCCATTCAAAGCTGCCGAGTTGGTCGCGGATCATCCCGGCAATCAGTGGCGACAGGCCAGCGATCAGGTAGCCGATGCCTTGCACAAAGGCGGTGAGGCCACCGGCGCGGCGCGGGTTGTCCAGGTGATCGAGCGAGAGGATCAGGCTCATCGGAAACAGGCCGCCGATGCCCAGGCCCAGCAGGCATGGCCACAGCAGGCTCAAATGATGAGGGCTGAGGATCAGCCCGCAGAACCCCAGGATGATCAGCACCAGCAGCACCGCGACCACGCCGCGTTTATCCTGGCCACGGTTGGCGATGGCCGGGGTGACCAGCCCGGATACCACTTCCATGGCGGTCAGGAACCCCAGCAGCAACCCGGCGTTCTGTTCGCTCCAGCCCAGCTCCACGTAGTACGGCGCCAGCCACGCCAGCACACAGGTGTAGGACGCGGTGCCGAGGCCGAAAAAGATCGCCAGCAGCCAGGCGCGCCGATTGCCGAAAAACGATTCCTGCGCGCCCGTGCCGGCCTGGGGCATCGGCGGCACTGCCGCGCGCTGGGCATACCAGAACACCAGGGCGAGCAGGGCCAGCACGGCCCAGATCGCCAGGCCGATGCGCCAGCTGCCGGTCTGCACCTGCACGAACGGCGCGAACGCAGCCGCCAGCGCCGCGCCGCCCATGATGGCGGTCACATACAGTCCCATGAACAGCGACACGTTATCGCTGAAGCGCGACTTGATCAGCGCCGGCATCACTGCCTGGATCAGCGCAATGCCGACACCGGCGGCAACCGCACTGACGATCAACTCCAGGGCCGAATCCAGCCACAATCGCGACAGCGTCGCCAGGCCAATCACCAGCAGCGACAGCACAATGCTGCGGTGCTCGCCCACCCGCTTGGCCAGGCCCATGCCAAAGAACATCGCCAGGCCCATGGCCATGACCGGCAACATGGTCAGCAACGCCGCACTGCTGAAACTCAACGGCACGTCACCGCGAATCGATGACAGCAACGGGCCAACGGCGGCCATCGACGGGCGCAGGTTGAGGGCCACCAGTACCACGCTGATCATCAGCCAGACGGCGGTGGTGGGTTTTGCGTGAACGTTTTCCATGGGCAGGCCTTGAATGAACAAGGGCGAATCAGGCCATGTACGGGGGAGGGGGGCAAATGAGAAAGTCGTTAGGCTTATCTAAAAAATCCAGATGACTGCAGCACCACGGGCAAAGTGCGGAGCTGGCTGGCCGGCGATGGCGGTCTATCAGTCAAGCCTGCTGCAACTGAAAGAGTGCTATCGCCGGCAAGCCAGCGCCTGCAGGGAGCGCGGTATCAGATCGATCTAATCACGTGCTTGATCTCCTGAAACGCCGCCAGCCCCCACGGCCCCAGCTCGCGGCCGATGCTACTCTGCTTGTAGCCGCCCCACGCCGTCTGCGGGAAGATCACTTGCGGGGCGTTGATCCACACCATGCCTGCCTGCAACCCATTGGCCACGCGCTCAGCCGTTTCTGCATCGCGGCTGACCACGCTCGCGACCAGGCCGAAGTCACTCGCGTTGGCCAGCGCGATGGCTTCGTCCTCACTGGCAAAGCGGCGTACGCACAGCACCGGGCCGAAGATTTCTTCGTTCCACAAGGCACTGTCCAGCGGCACGTCGGTGAACACCGTGGGGCGGATGAAAAAGCCGTTGGGCAGGTCCGCCGGACGCGCGCCACCACACAACAAGCGCGCGCCCTGCTCAATGCCTCGCTGGATATGCCCAAGCACCCGCTGGTACTGCGTGCGGTTGATCAGCGCGCCCATTTCCACGTCTTCGGCAAACGGGTCCGCCACGCGGATCGCCTCCGCCCGTGCCTGCAAGCGCTGCAGGAATTCATCCGCCAGGCTGTCCGCCACCAGCACACGGCTGGTGGCCGAACACATCTGCCCAGCGTTGAAAAATCCACCGCCACACGCCAGCTCCACCGCCAGGTCGAGGTCGGCATCGGCGAGCACCAGCAGCGATGATTTACCGCCCAATTCCAGGCTCACGCCCTTGATGGTTTCGGCGGCGCGTTGCATCACCTGCACCCCGACGGCGTTGCTGCCGGTGAAGGAGATCTTCGCCACGCGACGGTCCGCCGCCAGCGGTGCGCCCACCGCCAGCCCGGTGCCGCAGACCAGGTTGAAGACGCCCGCCGGAAAACCGGCCTCGGCAATGATGCGCGCCAATTGCAGCTCCGCCAGCGGCGTGACCTCCGAGGGCTTGAGCACCACGCAGCAACCGGCGGCGAGGGCCGGGGCGAGTTTCCAGGCGGTGGTCACCATGGGGAAATTCCACGGCACGATCAGCCCCACCACGCCGCACGGTTCGCGGCGCAGGCGGGCGCTGAAATCTTCGCTGGGCAGCGCCACCGAGGCGTCCTGGCTGGCGTCCATGGCGTCGCAGACACCCGCGTAATACTCGAAGGTGGCGATCACGTCATCCACATCGATGCCCGCTTCAAACAGCGGCTTGCCGTTGTTGCTCGATTGCACGTGCATCAGCTGTTCGCGCTGCTCGCTCACTCCCTGGGCAACCTTGCGCAGCAGCGTGCCGCGATCACGGCCGGTGCTTTTCGACCAGTCGACAAAAGCCGCGCTGGCAGCATCGACCGCCTCGGTCACGGCATTCGCATCGCCAACGCTGACCTGCGCCAGGGTGGCTTCGGTGGCCGGGTTGATCACCTCCAGCACCGTCTCGCCAGCTCGCCACGCACCGTTGATATACACACCGTTCACGACTGCGCTCATAGCGCTACCTCCTTCATCCAAAGACCCTGGTCGATTTCAATCAGCGTCGGCCCCTGGCGGTCAGCGGCGACGCGCAAGGCGCGGCTTAAAAGGTCGGGGCTGTGCACGCTTTCGGCCGCGCTGCCGAGCGCCTTGGCCACGCCGATGAAGTCCGGGGTGTAGATGTCCACACCGACGGGCTCGATGGCGCGGTTGAGCATGTATTTCTTGATCTCTTCGTAGCCCTGGTTATTCCACAGCAGGACGATGATGGGCGTACGCGCCTCGACCGCACTGGCCAGTTCCGGCAGGGTGAATTGCAACCCGCCGTCGCCGATCAGGCACACCACCGGCTGCCCGTCGCCACGCCCGAGCCAGGCGCCGATCGCAGCGGGGAGGGCGTAGCCGAGGGTGCCGTAGCCGGTGGAGGAATTGAACCAGCGGCGCGGGTGGTCGAGGTTCAGGGTCAGGTTGCCGCTGTACACCGGCTGGGTGGAGTCGCCCACCAGCACGGCGCCGGGCAGGGCCTCCAGCACCGTGTTGAGGAACAGGGTCTGCGCGCGGGTGGCGGCGTCCCAGGTGGGCGCAAGGTCTGCCCACAGGCGGGCGACGCGTTCAGCCCCCCACTGTGGATCGCGGTGGGGTAACGGTTGGTGGCTCAGTTCGGCCAGCAAGGCTTCGGCGGCGATCTGCGCGTCGGCCACCAGCGCCACCTGTGGCGGGTAGTTGCGCACGGTCTGGTCCGGATCGATATCGACGCGCAGCAGCGCACCGGGAATTTCAAAGCCGCCGGCGAAGGTCACGTCGTAGTCGGTTTCAGCCAGCTCGGTGCCAATCGCCAGCACCACGTCGGCCTCGGCGACCAGCGCGCGGGTGGCGACCAGGGTCTGGGTCGAGCCGATCAGCAGTGGGTGGGCGGCAGGCAGCATGCCTTTGGCGTTGATGGTCAGGGCCACTGGTGCGCCGAGCCGCTCGGCCAGACGCGTCAACTCGGGAGCTGCATCAATCGCGCCACCGCCGGCGAGGATCAACGGCCGCTTGGCCGCTGCGAGCAACTGGCTCATCTGCTTGACGGCCGCTGGCGCTGCACCGGCACGCGCCACGCTGACCGGCTCACTGCCCAGCAACGCGTCGGCGTTTTCCACCAGCACATCCAGCGGGATCTCGATATGCACCGGACGTGGCCGACCGGCCTGGAACACCGCAAACGCGCGCGCCAGGACGCCGGGCAACTCCGCCGCCGACATCAGTGTGTGCGAGAAGGCGGCCACGCCGGCGATCATCGCGCCCTGGTTCGGCAGCTCGTGCAACTTGCCGCGCCCGCCCCCCAACTGGCTGCGCGATTGCACGCTGGAAATCACCAGCATCGGGATCGAGTCGGCGTAGGCCTGGCCCATGGCCGTGGTGATATTGGTCATGCCCGGGCCGGTGATGATGAAACACACGCCCGGCTTGCCGCTGGTGCGCGCGTAACCGTCGGCCATGAAGCCGGCGCCCTGTTCGTGGCGCGGGGTGACGTGGCGGATGCTGGACCGTGCCAGGCCGCGATACAGCTCCACGGTATGCACGCCGGGGATGCCGAACACCTGGTCCACGCCGTAGCTTTCCAGGAGGTTGACCAATACTTCGCCGCAGGTCGCCATAGATGTCGCTCTTGTTATTGATTCGAGGCGGTATTGGACCGGCTGGCCCGTAGCGGCAACAATCGATAAAAAGTCATACTAGCCATGTCCTCACGTCATGGCTGCGCCCGATGAAACGCCTTCCGCCCCTGCCTGCGCTGCACACCTTCTGGGTCACGGCCCAGTGCTGCAACTTCACCCGTGCCGCCGAGCAGTTGCACATCACCCAGGGCGCGGTGAGCCGGCAGATTGCCGGGCTTGAAAGCCACCTGGGCTATGCCTTGTTCCAGCGCCAGGCCCGCGGCTTGAGCCTGACCGAGGAAGGGCGTGAATGGTCGCTGCGCGCGCAGCAGGTGTTCGGCTTGATCGCAGAGGCGGTGGAGCAGATCGGCAGCCGGCGCGAGACCCTGCAACTCAAGGCCTCCACCTGCGTGATGCGCTGGCTGTTGCCGCGCCTGATGCAGTGGCAACGGGAGCGTCCGGATGTGCCGGTGGAACTCACCACCACCGTGGCCTACACCGTCGACTTTCGTCGCGAGGCCTTCGACGCGGCGGTGATCTACGCGCCCATTGCCGAACAGTCGGCCGAGGCCCGGCATTTGTTCGATGAACAACTCACCCCCGTGTGCGCGCCGGGATTGCTCGGTACTTTGCTCACGCCTGCGGACCTGCAGCAGCAGGTCTTGCTGCACCCCACGCGCGATGAGCGCGATTGGGCGCTGTGGCTGCAGGCTGCGAATACGCGCCTGAGCAATCTGGCCCAGGGGCATCATTTTGAAACCCTGGACCTGGCGATGACCGTCGCGTCACAAGGCTCCGGCGTGGCGATTGGCGATAGCGCGTTGATTGGCGAGGACTTGAAGGCCGGGCGCTTGGCGACACCGTTTGAGCTGAGGGTGCCGACGGGGATGGGCTATTACCTCGTGTACCCGCCGGGGACAGCCCCGTCGGCCGGGCTTGAAGCGCTGATGGAGTGGCTGGTGGGCCAGGCACAACAGGCGGAGTGCTGAAGAGCGAGTGTAGGGGGGCGCGAGGGCGGTGGTTCACGTGATGTTTTCGGTGACTGGCAGGCAGCCTTCGCGAGCAAGCCCGCTCCCACATTTTTAGTCGGTGTGAGGCTTGGGGTGTGGCGGTGTGGCTGGAATAGTCCGGCCGTGCACCGCAGGCAAGGACGACGCATTCCCCCCTGTGGGAGCGGGCTTGCCCGCGAAGGCGGTGTGTCAGTCGACGCTGTTCCAACTGACCCACCGCCCTCACGAGCAAGCCCGCTCTCGGTGAGTCAGTAGCCGACAGTGAAGCGCTGGCGCGAATGCTTGGGGGTTTCTACTTCGTCGATCAGGGCGATGGCGTAGTCGGCAAAGCTGATCCAGCTGCGGCCGGCGCTGCTTACCAGCAGGTTGTCCTGGCCCAGGCGGAATTTGCCGGTGCGTTCTGTTTCCACGAACTCCGCCGAGGGCGACAGGAAGGTCCAGTCCAGGTCCTTTTCCTGACGCAGCACGTCGAGAAACTCAGCGCCGGCGCTGGCTTCGGCTTTGTATTCAGCCGGGAAGCCTTCGCTGTCGATCACTCGTCCGCCGCCCGGCAGCAACAGCGAACCGGCGCCGCCGACCACCAGCAGGCGCTTGACCCCGGCTTTTTTCACCGGGCCGATCACGGCAGCAGCGGGGAGGGTGGCGAAGTGCGCCGCACTGATTACCACATCACTGCCACTGACGGCTTGCTGCAGGGCGTGCGCGTCGAGTGCATCGACCTGCTTGACGGTGACGCCGTCGCGCTCAGGCAGCGTGTCGGTATTACGCGCAATGGCGACCACGCTATGCCCGCGACGCAGGGCTTCTTCCAGCAATTGGCTGCCAGCACGGCCGGTAGCCCCAATGATTGCGATCTTGCTCATGACGTTCTCCAGTACGGTTAGGGTTTGAAACACTTCACCACTGCATTTCGCCCTTGGCGACTTTGGCGCTCAGTTCCAGCGAGCTTTCGTCGGCGAGGGCGGGGTAACGTTTTTTCATCGCCGCGATCAGGGTGGCAGAGTCCTTGGCCTTGGCGGTTTCCACGTCGAAGGCCTTGATGTAGTCAGCGGTAAATTTGACCGAGGCCGGCGATGGCGTGCCCAGGTAGTGACCGGGAATGACGGTGCGCGGTTTCAACTGCTCGATGCGTTGCAGGGTCGCCAGCCAGTCCTGGTGCGACTGTGCTCCCTGGGTGTCGGCCATCCACAGGTGAATGTTCTCGGCAACGACCACGCCACCGATCACGGCCTTGATCGACGGGATCCACACGAAGCTGCGATCCGGCTGTGCGCTATCCAGGCCGATTACCTCCAGGGCCTGCCCCTCCAGCGTCAGGCTGTGGCCTTCGAGGACTTGCGGCACGATGGTTTTCGCCGGCTGGTCGGCGCCCATTTTCGGTCCCCAGAACGCTAGCTTGGCGGCCACGGTGGCGTTGATATGGTCGACCACCGGCTGCGGCGCCAGCACCTTGGCGTCGGGGAACGCGGCGGTCAGGGTGTCGAGGCCGAAGTAGTAGTCCGGGTCGCCGTGGCTGATGTAGATGGTGGTCAGGTGTTTGCCGCTGGCGCGAATTTTTTGCACCAGCTGCTCGGCCTGGCCCTTGCCGAATTGCGCGTCCACCAGGATTGCGTCCCGGGTGCCGCTGACCAGCACCGAGCTGACCGGGAAGATCGCGGCCTCACCGGGATTGTAGACGTCGAGTGTCAGGTCGGCTGCCGCAGCGTTGGCGGCGAAGGCCAGGGCGGCGGCGGTCAGGGTCAAGCGCTTGAGGGTCGAGAGCATCGGGCAATCCGGCAGTGAGTAAAGGATGCACAGAGCTTAGTTGCACCAAACGCAACTAAAAATGCGATGCTGGGACATAGTTTGTTTCTAAAATCGGGCAAATCATGGATCGTCTTCAAGCAATGCGCGTGTTTGTCACGGTGGTGGATTTGGGCAGCCAGTCCGCCGCCGCCGACCATCTGGACCTGTCGCGCCCGGTGGTGTCGCGCTACCTGGCGGAGCTGGAGGACTGGGTGGGCGCGCGCCTGTTGCACCGCACCACGCGGAAACTGAGCCTCACGGCGGCCGGCGGTGAAACCCTGCCGCGCTGTCGGCAATTGCTGGAGCTGTGCGGCGACATGCAGGCCGCCGTCAGCGAGCCCGATGACGCCCCACGCGGCCTGCTGCGACTGAGTGTCAGCACCTCGTTCGGCCAGGCGCAATTGGCCGATGCCATTGCCGAATACGTCAGGCGCTATCCCCTGGTCACCGTCGACCTGCAGATGCTCGACCGCACGGTGAACCTGGTGGACGAGCGTATCGACCTGGCCATCCGCACCAGCAACGACCTGGACCCCAACCTGATTGCGCGGCGCCTCACCGTCTGTCGCTCGGTGGTGTGCGCCACGCCGGCTTATCTGCGGGAGCATCCGGCACCGCAGAAAGTCGAAGACCTGGCCCGGCACAATTGCCTCACTCACTCGTATTTCGGCAAAAGCCTGTGGCACTTCGAAGCGCGCGGCGAGCACGTGTCGGTGCCGGTGCACGGCAACATCACCGCCAACGAGGCCAGTACGCTGTTGCGCGTGACGCTGGCCAGCGCCGGGGTGGCGATGCTCCCCAGTTATCAGGCCGGCGAGCATATCCGCCGTGGCGAACTGGTGCGGCTGTTGCCGGAAGCCGAGCCCCGGCAGATGAATATTTATGCGGTGTACGCCTCGCGCAAACACATGCCGTCGGCGCTGCGCAGCCTGCTGGATTTCCTGGTGTTGAGGTTTCCGGAAGAGCCGGAGTGGGACATCGGGCTGCAGTCGACATAAATGTGTTGAATGGCGCCCGATAATGGCAACTCACCGCAGCTGACCTATGCTTTAAACAGCACCCTGTAGATCCGTTCAGAGGTCTGTGCCATGAGCATCAAAACCCGAAAATACCTGATGATTTTCTTCCTCTGCGCCCTGGCGACCGGGCTGTATGGCACTGCCGCCTACCGTGTGGAGCAAACCCGGATGCAGCCGACCTTTGCGATCAGTTGCCATCAGGATCAATGCGTGCCCCACACCGGCAGTTTCAGCGCATTGCGCTGAAGCTTGCACCTACAGTGATGTCGGTGGTGTTTCGGTCTTGAGCTGTTCGCGAAACGCCTTGGGTGAAAACCCGACACGGCGGCGGAACAGCCGCGAGAAGTTGGTCGGGTCGGAAAACCCCAGTACTTCTGACATTTCATTGATGGTCATGCTGGTGTAAGTCAGCAGGCGCTTGGCCTCCAGCAATTGGCGGTCGTGCATGATCTGCAGCGCAGGCTGCCCACCCAATTCCCGACAAGTGCCGTTCAGGTGTGAGACCGAGATCCCCAGCTTGTGGGCCAGGTCTTCGATCTTCGGGTGTTCGCGATAATGCTGTTCAACCAACTGGGTAAAGCGCCGGAAATATTCACGTCCGCGTGGGGCCCGTGGGTGGCGGCGCTGGATGGCCTGGCGGCTGATCCACACCAGTAGCACGCTGACCAGGGCGTGCATGAGCATGTCGCGAGCCGGCTGCGCATCGGCGTATTCCTCCTGCAGGCGGGTGAACAGGCTGTTGAGGTAATCGCTGTCGTTGCCCGCCCGGTAGCTGCCGAGCGCGTGCAGACCGTCGACCGTCGTGCCCAGTTGCGCCTGCAAATGGCTGACCAGCGGCGCCGCCAGGGTCACGATATAGCCTTCGACATCCTCGGCAAATCGAAACCCGTGCACGCACAGCGGTGGCAGCACCTGCAGCGTCGCTTCGTTGAGGGTGGTGCGCTGCCCTTCGATTTCCAACTGTGCCTGGCCTTTGTGCACGTAGAGCAACTGGCACAGATCCGCGTGCCGGTGGGGTTGGATTTCCCACTGGTATTCCCGACTGCGGCGGGAAATGGTTTCACAGTGCAACAAATCGGGAGTCGGCCATTGCTGGCTTTCCCCGTAAAGCTTGAAGACCGGAATCGCGGTTTTGGTCATGGTTTCAATCCGATACTCAGAAGAGTGGTGCGGTAATCGCCCCGATTGGCGGAAAGCACAGGCTTTGTCTCAGTTTTCACCTTCTTATGCTGCGCACTCAAGTGAAAAATGTCAGCAACAAAACCAATGACAACTCTTTCACTTGATCCGTTCGGGTGGAACCTGTGGGCCATAACAATAATGAAAACGCTGAAAACCCAAGTCGCCATTATCGGCGCCGGTCCTTCCGGACTGCTGCTCGGCCAGCTGCTGCACAATGCGGGCATCCAGACCCTGATCATAGAACGCCAGAGCGCCGATTACGTGCAAGGGCGCATCCGCGCCGGGGTGCTGGAGCAGGGCATGGTCGACCTGCTGCGCGAGGCCGGCGTCAGTCAGCGCATGGACAGCGAGGGCCTGGTGCATGATGGCTTCGAACTGGCGCTGAATGGCCAACTCACCCACATCGACCTCAAGGCCCTGACCGGCGGCCAGTCGGTGATGATCTACGGCCAGACCGAAGTCACCCGCGACCTCATGGCCGCGCGCGCCGCAGCCGGTGCCACGACGTTTTACGAGGCGCGCGCCGTACAGCCCCACGCCATGAAAAGTGATCGACCGTGGCTGACCTTCGAGCACCAGGGCGAGGCATTTCGCCTGGAGTGCAACTACATCGCCGGCTGCGACGGTTTCCACGGTATCGCCCGCCAGTCGATCCCTGCCGAAGCGTTGCAGGTCTTCGAGCGGGTCTATCCCTTTGGCTGGCTGGGCATCCTCGCCGACACCCCGCCGGTGCACGACGAACTGGTCTACGCCAAGCATGCGCGGGGCTTTGCCCTGTGCAGCATGCGGTCGCCGACGCGCAGTCGTTACTACCTGCAGGTGCCGGTCGAGACACCGCTGGAAGAGTGGTCGGACGCGCGTTTCTGGGACGAACTGAAAACCCGTCTGCCCAGCCAACTGGCCGATCAACTGGTGACCGGCCCATCCATCGAAAAAAGCATCGCGCCGCTGCGCAGCTTCGTGGTGGAGCCGATGCAGTACGGGCGCCTGTTCCTGCTTGGCGATGCGGCGCATATCGTGCCGCCCACCGGGGCCAAGGGCTTGAACCTGGCGGCCAGCGACGTGAGCACATTGTTTCGGATCTTGCTCAAGGTGTATCGCGAGGGGCGGGTGGACTTGCTGGAGCGCTACTCGGCGATTTGCCTGCGGCGCGTGTGGAAGGCCGAGCGGTTCTCGTGGTGGATGACCTCGATGCTGCATCAGTTTCCCGAGGCGGACGGCTTCAGCCAGCGCATTGCCGAGAGTGAGCTGGCGTACTTCATCAGCTCCGAGGCGGGGCGTAAAACCATTGCAGAAAATTACGTCGGGCTTCCTTACGAAGCTATCGAGTAGCCTGCTATCGTATCGAGCATTCCCGCGGGCCCTCCCTTTCCCGCGGGCCCTGCTCGAAGGTTCTGCCGTGACCAACCTGAATCAGCCCGCCCAACCTGTCCCTGCCGTGCGCAGTGTGCTTGCCGCCTTGATGATGGCGATCTTCCTCGGTGCCCTGGACCAGACCATTGTCGCGGTGTCCATGCCGGCCATTTCCGCGCAGTTCCACGACGTCAACCTGCTGGCCTGGGTGATCTCCGGCTACATGGTGGCGATGACGGTGGCGGTGCCGATCTACGGCAAGCTTGGCGACCTGTACGGGCGGCGGCCGATGATGTTGATCGGCATGGGCCTGTTCACCCTGGCCTCGCTGTTCTGTGGCATGGCGCAAAGCATGGAGCAACTGGTGCTGGCGCGGATTCTCCAGGGCATCGGCGCCGGCGGCATGATCTCGGTGAGCCAGGCGATCATCGGCGACATCATCCCGCCCCGTGAGCGCGGGCGTTATCAGGGCTACTTCAGCAGCATGTATGCGGTGGCCAGCGTGGCCGGGCCGGTGCTGGGCGGCTACATGACCGAGTACCTGTCGTGGCGCTGGGTGTTCCTGATCAACCTGCCATTGGGCGCCGGTGCCTGGTACGTGGCCCATCGCACCCTGGTGGGGCTGCCGGTGCCGCAGCGCAAGCCGGTCATCGACTACCTGGGCACCGTGCTGATGATCATCGGCTTGACCGCCTTGCTGCTGGGCATCACCGAAATCGGCCAGGGCCATCATTGGCGTGACGATGCAGTGTTGGGCCTGCTCGCGTGTGCGCTGGTGGCGCTGACCGCGTTTGTCTGGCATGAACGCCGTGCCCGCGAGCCGCTGCTGCCGATGCACCTGTTTGCCAACCGCAGCGCGGTGCTGTGTTGGTGCACGGTGTTTTTCACCAGCTTTCAGGCGATTTCCCTGACCGTGCTGATGCCTTTGCGCTTTCAGACGGTAACCGGCGCCGGCGCTGACAGCGCGGCCCTGCACCTGCTGCCTCTTGCCATCGGCCTGCCCATCGGCGCGTATTCCGCCGGGCGCATGACCTCGGTGACCGGGCGCTACAAGCCGATGATCCTCAGCGGCGCGCTGTTGAGCCCGCTGGCGATCCTCGGCATGGCCTACAGCGCGCCCCAGGCAGTGCTGCTGACCGGCGTGTTCATGCTGCTGTGCGGGATTGCCGCCGGCATGCAGTTCCCTACGTCGCTGGTGGGGTCGCAGAATTCGGTGGAGCAGCGTGATATCGGCGTGGCCACCAGCACCACCAACCTGTTCCGTTCATTGGGCGGGGCGGTGGGCGTGGCGTGCATGTCGGCGCTGTTGCTGGCGCTGTTGCAGGATTCCAGCTTCGCCCACCTGGCCAGCGGTGCACTCGTGGCCGAAGGCAGTTCCGGCAACGTGCTGCTCGATGGCCTCAACGCCGCCCCGGGCCCGGCGCAGGATGCCCTGCGCGGGGAGTTGGCGGTGACCTTTCGGCATTTGCTGATGGTCAGTGCGGCGGTGTCGCTGTTGGGGCTGGCGGCGGCGATCGCGATGCCGAACCGGGTGCTGCGCGGCCGCGAAGACAAGGCGCGCTGACCCAGTAGGTACCCGGCTTGCCGATCCCATCGCCGGCAAGCCGGGCTCCTACAAGGTCAACCTCAAGGGCTGTAGTACCCGACCGCCACCATGAAATGCCCGGCCTTGCGCACATACGCATGTTTGTTCTCGACCTTGTCGGTCACCGGGTTCTTCCAGCGATATTTGTATTCACCCTGGTCCTGCTCCGCCATCAGCTTGAGGATCGGCTCGCCTACCGGCTTGCCGTCGGGGTCCTTGATCTTGCTGAAGTCGGTGTTGAGCAGGCGCAGGTTGGTGCCATGGGCCACGTAGCGCCGGGTATTGAGGTCGACCACAAACACATAGAGGTCATCCTGCAGGAAACCGCCCTGCAAGGCGTTGATCGCCTTGAGCGTGCCGGCCTCATCCTTGAGCAGTGCATTCACCGCCTTGTTGCGCAGCGCCCGTGCCTGTTCCGGGGTGGCGCGCGGCAGGTAGTAGCCAACCGCCAGGATGCGTTCGCCGACGCGCTGATAAAACACGTGCTTGTGCTCGACTTTGCCATCGTTCCAGTTCTGCCAGCGGTAGTCGGCCTGCTGGATGCCCTGGTCCTGCGGAACCTTGAGCGCGTCCTTGAACGACTGGCGCAGATCCGGGCCGAGCACTTCAGAGACATCGCGTCCGATCAAGGCCGAGGAGGGGCCGCCGCTGGCCAGCAGTACGCCCTGGGTGTCGACCACGAACACGTAGCGATCTTGGTCGACAAACTCGCCCTGGCGGCTGAACGCGGCAAACGCCTTGTCGCCGTTGCTCTGGTAGTAGTCCAGGGCTTTTTGCAGCAGTGCCTTGGCGGCCTGGGCGTCCTCGTCCTGAGTCGTCGCGGCGTGCACCTGGCTGAAACACAACAGCAGCAGCGCGGTGATGCGGAGCAGTCCCTTCATGTTCCGTCCCTCATTATTGTTGATGTGACAGGAGCGTAGACGCCTGTGGCTCAAGGCGCCGCCAGCCATTGATCGACGATACCGGCATACACCCCGGTGGCCACGCTCAGGTGCAACCATTGGTCGACATAGCTTTTCCAGGCCACATCGTCGCGGGGCAGCAGGAAGGCCTTTTCGCTGTACTGCATCTGCCGCTCCGGGTTGACCGCGCACAGCCCTGGCTTGAGCTTCTGCTGGTAACGCGCTTCGCTGGCGTCGGTGATCATCACGTCGGCCTTGCCTGCCAGCAGCTCGTCGAAAATGGTCACGTTGTCATGCAGGCGGATGTTGGCCTGGCCGAGGTGCGCGCGGGCAAACACTTCGTTGGTGCCGCCCGCCGGTTCGATCACCCGTACCTGTGGCTGGTTGATCTGCTCGACGGTCTGATAGCGCTGCACATCCGCGCAGCGCACCAGCGGGATCTTGCCATCGACGCCGAGAGCCTGGCTGAAGAAGGCCTTTTTCTGACGCTCAAGAGACACCGAAATACCGCCCACGGCGATGTCGCAGCGCTGGGCGAGGAAATCCGGCATCAGGCTTTTCCAGGTGGTCGGCACCCACTGGATCCTGGCGTTGAGGCTCTTGGCCAGGGATTCGGCCATGGCAATGTCGATGCCTTCGTAGCCGCCATCGGCGCGCAGCGAGGTATAGGGTTTGTAGTCGCCCGTGGTGCACACGGTGAGCGTGCCGCGCTGCAGCACCTCATCAAGGCGCGACGGCGCGGTGTCGGCCAGGGCCGAGGTGGCGAGGCTCGCCAGTACGCATAAGGTTATTGTTGTTTTCATGCGATCGAGTCCTTGGGGCATGATCGGGGGCGGTCATTATTTCCAGGCGAATGGCCAGGTAGCAAGGGCCGTCGAATGTTTAGCCAAGTTGCAACCAAACTCCGCCAACCCTGAATTTAATCGCCTATGCGGGCATGTGACGCTGTCCGGCATCTTCCTCAGTGTGATTTCCGCATGGACGGCTGCCCCGACGCTCACCCCGCGACACTGCCGTCCGCACTGGCCTTCTGGGCGCTGTTTCACTGCCGACATGCGCGCCCACCAGATAGCTTTCTCCTACGTTGATCCACCTCACGGATGACGCGCACCTGTGCGCATCTGCCCGGCGGCGCCTGCGCGCCTGCCTGACGCAAACGTATGAGATTTCCCATGAGTGTTTTTGCCAGCCTGCACGAAGCCCAAGCTTTCCTTGAGCAGCACCCGGACATCGAGATGTTCGAGCTGTTTATCCTCGACAACAACGGCGTGCCACGCGGCAAGTTGCTGCACCGCGACGAACTGCTGGCGGTGTATGCCAGCGGCCGGCCGTTGCCCAGCACGATCCTCGGCCTGACCATCAATGGCGATGACGTGGAAAATTCCGGGCTGGTGTGGGAGGTCGGCGACATCGACTGCCGCGCCTACCCGATCAGCGGCAGTTTGCAGCGCATGCCGTGGCGCCTGATCCCGACCGCCGCCGTGCAGGTCAGCATGCACCCCACCGAGGGCTTGCCCGCCACCGTGGCCGACCCGCGGCATCTGCTCGCCAAGGTGATCGCGGGGCTGAATGCCGACGGGTATTACCCGGTGATGGCAGCGGAGCTGGAGTTTTATCTGCTCGACCAGAAGCCCGACAGCCACGGCCGCCCCCAACCGGCACGGGACAGCGACGGTGGCCGCCCGCGTTCGACCCAGGTGTACGGCTTGCGTGAGCTTGAGCAGATCGAGCCGTTCCTGGCGGACCTGTACAGCGCATGCAAACTGCAAGGCATCCCGGCGCGCACGGCGATTTCCGAATACGCTCCAGGCCAGGTGGAGATCACCCTCGAGCATCGCGCCGATGCCCTGCAGGCGATGGACGAGGCGGTGCGCTACAAGCGCCTGGTCAAGGGCGTGGCGCATAAACACGGGATGAGCGCCTGCTTCATGGCCAAGCCGTTCGACGACCTGGCGGGCACCGGCATGCATATGCACGTCAGCCTGGCGGACGCCGAGGGCAATAACCTGTTTGCCAGCGAGGCCGCCGATGGCACGCCGCTGCTGCGCCAGGCGGTGGGCGGCATGCTCAGCACCTTGCTCGACTCGTTGCTGATGTTCTGCCCCAATGCCAACTCCTATCGCCGCTTCCAGACCAACAGCTACGCGCCGCTCGCCGCCACCTGGGGCGTTGACAACCGCACCGTGAGCCTGCGCGTGCCCGGTGGCCCGGCCTATTCGCGGCACATCGAACACCGCATCTGCGGCGCCGACGCCAACCCCTACCTGGCGGCGGCCGCGATCCTCGCCGGCATCCACCGTGGCATTCGCGAACAACGCGACCCCGGCGCGCCCGTGGAAGGCAATGGTTATGCCCAGGCCAAGGAACTGCTGCCGACCGACTGGCTCACCACCCTGCGCGCACTGGAAGGTTCGAGCTGGGCGCGCGAGGCGTTTGGCAGTGAATTCCTCGGCGTGTACCTGGCGGTGAAACGTGCCGAATATCGCCAGTTCATGGGGGAGGTGGGCGAGCAGGACTGGCGGTGGTACCTGCATCAGGCGTGATGCTTGGCTGGTTGGGATGAGCGCAGCGTTGCTTTTGTGGTGAGCGGGCTTGTTGTGGCGAGCGGGCTTGCCCCGCGTTGGGCGGCGAAGCCGCCCCTTCCTAAGGCCCCCGCAGTGTGTCAGGCATAACCGGTTGACTGGTTTTGGGGCGGCTTCGCCGCCCAACGCGGGGCAAGCCCGCTCGCCACAATAAGCCTGCTCAACCAAGCCTGCTGCCCACAACGAGCCTGCTCAACCAAGCCTGCTGCCCACAACAAGCCTGCTCAACCAAGCCTGCTGCCCACAACAAGTCTGCTCAACCAAACCTGCTGTTCACAACAAGCCTGCTTAACCAAGCCTGCTCTCCATAACAAGCCTGCTCACCACAACAAGCTCACTTGCCAGAGATCACTACATCATTCCCCAGCAACACCCCCGTCACGCGTTTCAACTTTTTTTTCACGTTCCGGTGGTTAAGCTGCGAATCAAGGTCGTTCACTACCGTTTAACTCACATGAGCCTGTGATGTCGCCACAACCGCCTTCTTCCATCGAGATTGAATACGCCGAGCGCTGTGACCGTGAGCACGCCAGGGTCTGCGGCGATACACGTCCGCCAGGGCTGCGGCGGCGCCTGGCGTCGTGGCGCGATGAGTGGCTGGTGCGCCAGGCGCTGAAAGTCGCCGGCGAACCGGGGCTGGTGCTGGACCTGGCCTGCGGCTCGGGGCGGTTCTGGCCGGTGTTGGCCGAACACGTCAACCGGGTGATCCTGGCGTCGGACAACTCCCAGGCCATGCTCGACCACGCCCGCACCCACCACCCGGCGTCGTTGCTCAAGCGGGTCAAGACGTTTCAGGGCTCGGCGTTTTCCGTCGGCTTGTCGGCCAACGCGGTGGATTGCATTTTTTGCCTGGAATTATTTCGTCATGTGCCCAGCAGTGAAGGGCGCCTGGCCTTGTTGCGCGAGTTTCACCGGGTCAGCCGTGACACGGTGATTGTGTCGGTGCCGTCGCGCACCCCGGTGGAAGAGGAGTTTCGCCAAGCCGGCTTCAAAATCCTGCATCACCAGGAATTCATGCCCGGCTCCCACCTGTGGCGGGTCTACGTTCTGCGTAAGAGAGGATAAGTCCCGCCTGTCGGACTATTCTTCATCTCTTGTCTGAGTTTTCATGGACGCCTGTGCACTGCGAATGCTCGCAAGTCCCTTTCGCGATATATACTGCGCGCCATTCTTCAAGGGAGAGCCGTGT
>Ga0153921_1000212_pt1 | contig 41318 bp, 40 predicted proteins | sample TSNJ005MetaG_FD_104691 | JGI IMG/M metagenome (GOLD analysis project Ga0153921, IMG submission 104691) | Attine ant fungus gardens microbial communities from New Jersey, USA - TSNJ005 MetaG | ecosystem: Host-associated > Fungi > Mycelium > Unclassified | place: USA: New Jersey, Brendon T. Byrne... | reverse complement strand
CCAAATCAATGTCGGATTACGGGCACACCGAGCCTAGGCGAGGTGCCGAGTGTTGGGGCAAGAGCCCTTTTGGTTACTTTTGGGGCTTTTCCAAAAGTGACCCGCCGTAAGGGCGGAACCATAACTCGCCATTACCGCAGCAATGGATATGTACACCACCCTCCCCCCAACCGTCAGCCATAAACAGCCCAAGCATCAACCACCCTCCCCCCCCGTACCGCCAGCAAATCCCCAAACTGCAACAACACAAACTCACTCTGGGTCGGCCGCAAAAACACCTGGTCCTCCACCCTCAAGCCCACCGCAGGCGAGCCATTGACCATCTCCTGGTTAGAACTACGCCCAAACACCTCGTTGCTCTGCAACCCCTGGGGCGATTCAAACTCCGCCATCCAGTTCCCGCCATAAATAAACAACGTCTCCCGCTGGTTCGGGTCCCACCACGAAAACAACCGCGACGCCCCCTCCAGCGCCGGAATATCCACCGGGCCCGTGCTTTTCAACACCGGCGTGGCAATAAACGCCGCCGGCACATGCTCACTCAGCGATGGCAAATCGTAATGCGTAGGCTTGAGCAACGCCGTGCCCACCGACACCTCGGTACTCAAGCGCTCCTGCTCATGAATGCGATAACTCGGACTGCCCGCCGTGTTCAGCGTCAACCCGTCGCGCCATAACCCGGGGAACTGCTGGCGAGTAAAATCCACCGCCCCGTTGTAGCGTTGCATCACCTGCTCGAACAACGCCTGGGGCGAGCCGAGGATACCCGGCACCCCCATGCCCACGAACGGGTCATAGCCCATGAAACCCGCAAACACCAAGTGCTGCGGGTGCGCGCCGATCAGCGTGAGCATCTGCCCCAGCACCGCGTTGTCACGGATACCACCGCGGTGCAGCCCAACATCCAGTTCGATATTCACCCGCAGACGCGTGCCCAGGCCCTGGGCCAGCGTCAGGTACTGCTGCAATCGCTCAGGCGTATCCAGCAACCACTGCAACTGCCGCGAGGGGTCGAACGGCCCTTTATGCGTTTGATAAAACAGCTCGGCCGAGCGCACCGGCAACGGCTTGCCCATCAGGATATCGGCGTCGGGAAATACCTGCGCATCGTGATTCAGAAACGGCTGGTGAAACGACATCAACCGCTGAGTGCCAGCGCGCTTGGCGATATACGCCAGCAGCCCCGGCGACGGCAGTGACTTCTCCACCAGCCGTAGCTGCTTGCCGCCGCGCTGCACCGATTGCATGACCACGTCGATGTTGTGATCCAGGCGGTCCAGGTCGATCAGCATCACCGGCCGCATCGGGCCATGGGCCTTCAACTCATTATTGAGGTTGCGAAAGTATTCGCTGTACGGCGCGCCGCGATCACTCGGACGCAGCAGCCAGGCACCCGCCGCGACTAAAGCCGCGGTGCCCAGCACAAAATGTCGGCGGTTCATCGGGCCACTCCCAGGATCGATTGCAGGTGCGCATTGAGGAATTTGCCGCTCGGGTCCAGCTCGCGGCGCACGCGGGTGAATTCATCCCAGCGCGGGTACAGCGGCTGCAGCGTGCGGGCATTGAGGGTGTGCAACTTGCCCCAGTGCGGGCGCCCGGCGTATTTCCAGAAGATCGGCTCCACGGCGGCGAAAAAGTTGTGGTGGTCCATGGCGTAATGCTGGTGCACGGAGATCGAGCAACTGTCGCGGCCCTCGAACATGCTCAAGGGAATGTCATCCGCCTTGACGTAGCGGTACTCGATGGGAAACCAGGTGCGCAGGTCCTTGTCGTTGATCAGCTTGAGGATCTCGCGCAGGCACGCCGGGCCGTGTTCGGCGGGCACCGAATATTCCATCTCGTTGAAACGCACGTTGCGCACATTGGCGTAGACCTCGAACGACTCGGCCACCCGGTCCTCGAAACTGGCGAAAAAACGCAGGCTGTTGAGCAAGGTGCGACGCGTGTCCGGGAAGTCGCTGGCGTACTTGTCGAGCTTTTCGATGATCGACACGAATTCGTTGCCGCCCGCCTCGGCCGGGTCGATGGGCGGCGTCGGCGCATCGCCGGTTTCGTTGAGGGCGATGGACAGCGCGTAGTCGGAATGGGTCACCACGAGCATTTCCCAGTGCTGGTTCTCGCGGGTGTTCTTCTCGACGTCTTCCAGCAGCTCTTCGGTCCTGGCGATCCATTGGCGTTCGCGCAGGCGGTAAGGCGCGCGGTTCTGCGAGCGGATCCGGGTGGCCACGCCCAATGCGCCAAGGGAGACCCGGGCGGCGTTGAACACCTCGGCATGGCGCTGGGCGTCGCAGTCCAGGACCTCGCCCTGGGCAGTGACCAGTTGCAGCCCGGTGACGCAGCCGGAATACGAGGTAAAGCCGACGCCGGTGCCATGGGTCGAGGTGGAAATCGCGCCGGCCAGGGTCTGGTAGTCGATGTCCGCCATGTTCGGCAGCGCCTGGCCCACGGCCTTGAGCGCCGGGCCCATGCGCGACATCGGCGTGCCGGCGGCAAAGGTGGCCTGCAACGTGGCCGGGTCGTGGTCCAGCAGCCCGTTGAAATAACTCAACGACAGCAACGTGCCGTCGGTGGGCACCAGCGCACTGAAGGAATGCGCCGAGCCCACCGGGCGGATCTGCCCCGGCGCCTGGCGAATCACCTGCACCAGTTCGTCCAGGTCCTTGGGGGCCAGCCGCGCCAGGGGCAGGCAGGTCTGCGCCCCCGACCAGTTGCGCCACGGAATCAGGCGCGGCGCCCGCGCCAACTGGGCGAGTGTCGGGTTACTCGCCAGTGCCAGGAACGCCCCGGCCAGCGCCGAGCCTTGCAAGAGTTGCCGCCGTGAAAGCGTCATCCACCACCCCTTTTATTCTTGTTGGAGTTGAACACCGGCCATGAAGCTGATCAGCGCCACAAACTGCTCTTCGGAACACTGCATGCACAGGCCCATCGGCGGCATGCCGTTGTAGCCGTTGATACTGTGGTCCAGCAGCGTGTCCACGCCCTGGGCAACACGTGGGCTCCATGCGGCCTTGTCGCCGCTCAACGGCGCGCCAGACGCCGGGTTGGCGTGGCACAGCTTGCAACTGCTGTCGTAGACCTGGGCCAATGCCGGGTCGACGGGCATGGCAACCGCTGCCGTGGCACGTGCGGGGGGATGTCTGGGGGTGTCGTCACAGGCGGCAAGCAGGCCGGATACGGCCAACAACAAGGCGATGCAACGCATGGCCAGCCTCTCTTCTTATACGGTGGAAAGCGATTCCACACTAAGGCAGCGGCGGCGCGGCGTTGAGGGTTTTGCGGGACACAAAGGGGGGCATTAACGGACAGCCGGATGCGGGGCGTTGGCCTCCCCGCATCCGACCGTGGGGCTTAGAACGCGATACCGACCTTGAAGCCGTATTCATCACGCTTGAGCTTGGTGTTGTCGGCCACTGCCGAGTCTTCGTCGAGCTTGTACTCGGTGCGGGTGTAGTACAGGCCCGCCATCACTGGCAGGTCGCCCTTCTGGTTCATCAGCAGGCTGACCTCGGCGTACGGGTTGGTGCGGTCCTTGAGGTCGACGGTGTCGCTGCCGACGTCATCTACCTTGAGCTTGGCGCGCCCGTCGAGGGTGCGGCGCGCACCGGCTTCGACACGCAGGGTCATTTCATCGAACTGGTGGTTGTAGCCCAGCGCGGCCTTGGCGAACGGCGATTTGTTGGTGAGCTTGACGTCGTAGTCGTTGGTGTCCGGCTCGTAGCGGGTCCAGCTGTAGCCACCGCCCACGATCACGTCGACGAAGTTGCGCGCATCCAGCGCGGCACGCCAGCCGAGGTCCAGGTCGGCCTGGCCTTCCTTGAGTTTGTTGTCACTCTTTTCGCCGTATTTGGCCTCGATACCGGCCTGGTAGATAAACCCGGATTCGCCGGTCAGCTTGTTGCCGAAGGTGTAGAACAGGCCCGCTTCGGGCATGTGGTCCTTGTCGCTTTCGCTGCCGCCTTCGAGTTTGAAGTCGTTGTAGCTGCCCTGGATCCCGAAGGTCGAAATCGGGTCGGTGGACGGGGCCGCAAACACCACGGCAGGCGCGGCAACCAGTGCCAGTACCGAGGTGTTCTTGAGGAATTTTCCGAATAGCTTGGACATCGTTTTACATCTCCTTGTCTGGTGAGCAAATTATTCAGGAACCGGTTCGAACCCCCGCTCGCGCCAAAGGTTCGAATTAATTTGCCCGGTTTTGGAGGTAAAACGGTTCAGCGCAGGCTCTAGATCAATACTCTTACGCAGTTGCCACTATTAAGCCATCAAGCGCCGGACGCAACACAGCCTCCTGCGGCAGACGAATACCAAAGGTCTCGCTGAGCAACGTCGACAGCTCCTCCGCGCTCTCAAGCGTGCGCTTGTCACTTGGACGATCCAGGTAATGCACCGCGTAGTGGGCGTTGTTCAGGGTATGGCGTTTGCCCGCGGCCAGGCGCGCTACTTTCAGTTGGCCCACAAACGGCGATTGCGGGTGCGTGGAGACGTACCAGTTGCCGATTTCGTAGTCGATGGCCGCCTGCACTTGCAGGTCGAACACATACAACCCACGCCACTCCCCGCTCACCTGCGCCCACAAGGTGTAACTGCCCTGCCCGTCGCAGCTCAGCCGATAGGGTTCGTGGGCGGTGGCCTGCACCGCCTCGCTGTCCAGTTGCAACGGGCTGCTGGGCACCATGCCGCCGAAGCCGACATCGGTGATGTAGCGCACGCCGTCCAGGGTCACCAGACTCAGGCGATGGGTGCGCGCGGTGTGCGCATCCGGCGGCCCGCCCATGACCACGCGGCCGGTGATGCCGCGCGCGTCGAAACCCAGCTCCTGCAACAACGCGAGGAACATCTGGTTGAGTTCATAGCAATAGCCGCCCCGCCCATCGAACAGCACTTTTTGCTCGACGCTGGGCAGGTCGACCGGCACCGGCAGGCGCAGCAGGGTCGACAGGCTTTCAAAGGCAAAGGTGCAGACGTGGCGCAGCTGCAAGTCCTGCAGTGTCTGCAAGGTCGGCGGTGGCACGGTGTCGTAGCCCAGGCGTTGCAGGTATCGCTGGCTATGAATCAGTCGGGGCATGGCACGGTCCTTGGGCACGGGGCGGGTGCGTCACTATGCCGTGCCGACGTGCGGATTGTCATTTTGAATGAACCTTTTTGAACACTCCCGTATCCATCTATAACAAGACAGGGAGGCAACATGAGTACCGCAAAAATCTACACCATCCACTATCAGCTGCACGGTCAACCGAAGTCCTTTGTAGTGCGCGCCGAAGTGATGAACAACGCCGAGGCCTGGCACTGGGCGGCCGTTGATGCCGACATTGCACACGTCAGCCGTATCGGCCGCGTGGGTCACGAGCAGGTGAAGAAAACCACGCGTCCCTGGGCAGAAAAATACGGGATTACCGAAGTGACCTGGACACCACCCAAGTAAACAAAAGCCCCGCTCAATGGCGGGGCTCGTTTACTGCTTCAAGTCGCCCAACGGATCGTAGGGCGGCTTTTTTTTTGCCTCATCCTTATCCTTCTGATCCAGCGGCGCGATTGCCGCACCGATGGGGTCGACCTGCGGGTCGGACACGTCCGGCGAGTCCGGGTCGAAGCCCAACTCATCCTTGTCACGCGCCTGTTCGTTGGAAGCCGGGCCATCTGGGCGTTTGTTCATTACCGTCTCCTGTTACAGCGGGCGAGCCTGGTCGTGGAGGTTTTCGAGGTCTTCCTCGACGCGCTCGACATCATCGTGTTCGTCACGCTCTTTCGGGTCATTGGGGCGCAACGCATCGTTGTCGCGCTCTTCTTCACCGGGTGTGCGATCGGGGTCGGGGGTACCGGGTGGCGGCTGCTTGTAGTCGGGCATGATGGTTCACCTCACGGGGGTTGTGGTGTACCCAGGTTTAGAGAAAGCCCTGGGAACCATCGTTCAACTTGATTGCGCAAAGCATGCGAAGATGCCAGCCCTATGTGGAGAAATGACCCGGATGTTCGAACTCAAACCCTGCGACCCCGTCACCTACCGCCAACAGACCCGCCGCAGCACGCTGATCGTGGCGGTGCTGTTCCTGGCCTTGGCGATGCTGCTGTCGAGCCTGGCGGTGATGCTGTTCGGCGAGCCCGGCGGTGACAACGTGCGTTTCAATGTCGGCGGCGTCTTTGCCGGGGTGCTGGTTACCGTCGCCCTGGTGCGCGGGCTGTTCTGGAACCAGCCGTGGCTGGCGGCAGCGGTGTATGGCTGGCAGCTCAAGCGCAGCCTGATGAGCGTGACCAATGTGATGCACACCGTCACCGCGCGCGTGCAGGCCGATGACCCGACGGCGATCAAGCTGCTGCGCTTCTACCACCTGGGGCTGACGCAGATGCACGCGTTGGACGCCAACTCCAGCGCCCAGGCGCAACTGGCCGGGGAGATCCAGGCGCACGCCGCAAAGATGCAGGCACTGGGGATCGACACCGAGCAAACCCGCCTCGATCCCGCCTGGCTGGAACGTCTTAAAAGCGCTTAAGCCAATACGCCGATACGTTGCCGATCCGGCCAGAACAGCGCCGCCTGGCCGCAGGGCCGGTCCGCCGCATCGAGCAAGGTCCACACCACCCCGGCATAAATCATGAAGGGCTGGTTATGCGCGTCCACCCGCCAACCGCTGTAGCCCTCGGCGATGCCATGGGCGCCGACCTGTTCCAGCAGCGCCTGGCGCGCGGCGCGGTCCAGTTCCGAGGCACTGAACCGCGACGGCATGCCGATGAAGCGCTCGCGCGGGTATTTGAAGCACTGCAAGGCGCATTCATTCACGTAGGTAAAACACGGGTCCGCTACACCGTCATGGGCCAACAGACTGTAGGGCGCCTGGGTGTGCAGCCAGTCCAGGCGTTGTTGCGGAGCCAGGTGAGCGGGCGCCGGCAGTCCCTGGCCGGTCCAGTGGCGATAGGCAGCGTCCAGCACCTGTATCAAGGGTTCTTGTCGGGACACACACAACCTCAGCTTGTCAGTTGGAAATCCTCGCGCGCCAGCAGAACACCGCGCTCACGGCAATCGCCGCGCCGGCCACGCCGAACACCCACGGCGCCGAGGCTATCGGCAGCAGCAGGCCCGCCAGCAACGGCCCGAGGCCCGCGCCGATATCACGCCACACCGCATTGGACGCCAGGGCCGACACGCGCATCGAACCGGGGTTGCGCTCGGCCACCAGGGTGGTCACCAACGGCAATTGCAGCGCACGCAACACCAGCACCGCCGCTGCACCGACAATCACCCAATAGCTGCCGAACGCGGTGAGGGCCAGGGCACTCAGGAACGAAAACAGCAACAGCATCGACGTCGCACCAAAGCGCTGGGCCGCATGGCCGCCGAGGGGGCTCAGGAGCATTTCGGAGACATAACGCAGCGCCATCAAGCCACCGGCGATCAACACCGCATCGCCGCCGAGCAGCTTCTGCGCCTGGATCGACAGGCCAAAGATAAACAGCCCGTCGAGTGCCACCCCTTCGATAAACGACCACAGCGCCACGCTGTCGGGCCACTTGAAACGCCGCCCCGGGGTGCTGTGCAAATCATGTCCGACAGTAGGCAGGCCGCGCGCCATCCACAAGCCCACCAGACAGCACCCGGCCAGAATCAGAAAAATCGGACGCGGCCCGGCCCACATTGTCAGCCAGCCCCCCAGTGGCAACGCCAGCATCGGTCCAAGGGCGATCAACGCCCGCGACCGCCCTGCCCGGCGCGCGGCACCGGCCGGTTCCGCGGTCGCCAGCACTTGGGTCGAGAGGTTCAACGCGGCAAAACACAAGCCCCAGACCAGTCGCAGCCCGAGCAGCGCCGCAAAGCCCGACAATACCGAATTGCCCAGCGCACACAGCGTGGCGGCCCCGGCGGCGATCATGCAGGTCAGCCGGTCGCCGTTGCGCGCGTAGAAATTCAATACATGGCGGTAACCGAAAATCCGCACCAGGCGGTTGGCTGCCAGCAGCACCCCGGCCTGCGCCAGGGTGATGCCGAAGGCCTGGGACTCCATGGGCAGCAACAGGTAGAGCAACACGTCACTGGGCAGGCATAAGGCGAGGGTCAGCGCGGCGCGGCGGGACTGGGTATCAGCGGTACGGAGGGCCAGGCTGGACATAAATCTGAAACATCCCGAAATATTCAGGTCGCCACGGTAGCCTTCCCACCGCGGGTTTTACAACGGCTTTTTCCCGTAGGGCAGCAAACGCAAGCCACTGGCCACGGCGCCCACCAGCGCGAATACACAACCCAGCCACAACGCATACTGCGGGCCGCTACCGATAAACAGGTGGAAACACAAGGCCACCAACGACGCCCCCAGCGTCTGCCCGAGCAAGCGTGAAATCGCCACGATACCGCTGGCACCGCCGCTGCGAGCCAATGGCGCGCTGGTCATCAACGCCTTGAGGTTGGGCGACTGGAAGAAACCGAAACCGGCACCGCACAACGCCATGCGCCAACCGATATCGAACGCCGAGGCGCCGCTGCCCAGGCTCGCCAGTGCGGCCATGCCCACACTCAGCATCAGCAGGCCGATGCCGCACAACGCGCCCAGCGACACGCGGTCCGCCAGGCGTCCGGCCACCAGCGCCATCACCGCGACCACCGCCGGCCACGGTGTCATCAGGAAACCGGTTTCCACCTGGCTATGCCCCAGCACCGCCTGCAACAGGAACGGCAGTGACACAAACGCCAGGCCCTGGGCACTGAAGGCACAGATTGCCGTCAGGGACGACAAGGCAAACACCGGCCGCTTGAACAGGTCCAGGGCCAGCATCGGCGCCGGGTGCCCGGCCTGGCGACGCAACAACAACGCACCGCACACCAGCGCCACGGCGATCAGGCCCAGGGTCAGCGCGCCCTGGGCGCCATGCACCGCCGTGCCCAGGCCCAGCACCAGCAAGGCAAACAGCCCGGCACACAGCACCGCCGCCCACCGGTCGAAGGCGTGCCCGGTCATCGGCAGGGTCGGCAATGAGCGCAAGCCCAACGCCAAGGCCAGCAGCCCCAAAGGCACGTTGATCAGATACAGCCAGTGCCAGGTCGCCACCGAGAGGATGGCCGACGCTGCGGTCGGCCCCAGGGTAAACGCCAGCCCGACGACCAGCGAGTTATAGCCGAGGCCACGCCCGAGCATTTTCGACGGGTAGATATGCCGCAGCAGCGCGGTATTCACGCTCATGATCGCCGCCGCCCCCAATCCTTGCACCACCCGCGCAGCGGTGAGCGTGACCAGCGAACCGGCCAGCCCGCAAAACAGCGACGAGAGGATAAACACCAGCAACCCGCCGAGGTACACGCGGCGATGCCCCAGCACATCACTCAGGGACGCGAACGGTAGCACCGTGGCGATAATCGCCAGTTGATAGGCGTTGACCACCCAGATCACCGAGGCGGAATCGGTGCCGATCCCTTCGGCCAGGGTTGGCAGTGCGGTGTTGACGATGGCCGTGTCCAGGGTGGCCATGCCGATCCCCAGGGAGATCGCGATCACGGCCGGCAGGCGTTTGTTGAGGGGCAGCCCATCGGCAACAGAAGACATGAACAATCCGCACAGGTGGCAAAGGTGTCTAGATTACGGGCAGATCGGGATTTTTTCAGTGAGTGATTGCCTGGCTGTCGAAATTTTCATGTTCGCCAGTGCGCGGTGTTCGCCATCAATACCACCGCTTCGGCGAAACCGGCCTGTGCCGAGGTGTTGAGCGTGACCATTCCCACACACCGACTCGGCTTCAGGCTGGCCGTCCGGGCCGCCACCCGCGCGCCGAGTTCCACGCCGGCCAGCAGCGCCTCGGGGATGTGCAGGGCGTTCATCAGTTCCAGCACGTCCTGGCCAAGCACCGCCTCGTCGGCGCTGCGCAGGGACGGCACGATCACGCGAAAGCCCTGGGCCGCCAACGGCGCTGTCATTTCGGCGAACGCGCCGACATCCGCCGCCAACAACAGGATCGCGTGGCCCTCCTCCGGCCCTGCGGCTTCATAACGCATCTCGAATTCATCGGTGCTGACCTGTTGCAGCGCCAACGTCGGCATCGACACGGTCACGCTGGCCAACAGTAAAAAACCACGCCGATCAACCATCACTCACCTCCACGATCAATTCACTGCCCAGCCATCCGGCCAGGTATTCACCGGCCCGCGCCACGCCGGCTTCTTCGCCCAGCCGCGCTACCAGCCATTCGCACAACCCGGCAAAACTGCCGTCGCCCTGAAGCTGCGCCAGCGCTTGAAACTCCAACGCATCCACCGGGCGCAAACGCGAGGTGAACTGGCGCCGCCACACCAGCACGCCGCCCGCCGCCTCCAGCATCTGCGCTGGCGGTGCGGGCTGCGCCTGCCACAGCGCCGACCAGATGGCATCGGCATTGGTGGTCAGGGCGTGGCAACGCAGGGACGGCGCGAGGCGCAGTACCGCCGTGTCCCACTCCAGCGTGGCCAGCGCCTCCAGTGTCAAAGGTTGGGCATCGGCGGCGACAAAGGCCTGGTTGAGGGCCGATTCGATCCAGGCCAGCTCATGCACGTCCGGGTTGTGGGGGAACACCTCCAGCAACGTCGGGTAAAACCCCTCGGGATAGGCATCCAGGGTCCAGGCGTGCGGCGGATGCCGGTCGATATGGGTAATGCTGGCGGCCAGGAAGGCCTCGTCACCGAGCCAACGGCGCAGGTGGGGAAACGCCTGCTCCAGGCACGCGACCAATTGCGCGCGATAGTTGTTCTGGTACACCGCCAGCCCCGCGCGGTGATTGCCCAGCGCGCACGCAGCGTCATCCGCCGCACTGACCAGCCAGTGGCGAAAGGTCTGCTGGAATTCGGCCAGGTTCATCGCCGCGCCCCCACCGCACGCGCCATCGACAACTCATGCAGCAGCTCGGCGAGAGGCGGGAGGTGATCGTCGCGCTCGATCATGGTCGCCACCGGCCCGACCCGTGCGATGGCCTCGGCGTACAGGTCCCAGACCCCGCTGCATACCGGGCTGTCATGGCTGTCGATCAATAACTCGGCGCCCTGGCTGTGGCCGGCCAGGTGAATCTGGCGCACGCGCTCGGCCGGGATCCCGTCGAGAAAATCCCGTGCATCAAAGCCATGGTTGCTGGCACTGACATACACATTGTTGACGTCCAGCAGCAGCTCACAACCGGTGCGCTGGGCCATGGCGGTGATAAAAGCCCACTCACTCATGGACGCGCCCTCGAAGGCCAGGTAGCTGGAGGGGTTTTCAAACAACAGGGTGCGGCCCAGCGCTTCCTGGGCCTGGTGGATATTCGCGCACACGCGGTCGAGTGCTTCGTCGGTGTAGGGCACGGGCAACAAGTCGTGGGCGTTGAACGCGCCGCTGCGCGACCAGCTCAGGTGGTCGGAGACGAACAGCGGGTCAATCTCGTCCACCAGCGCCTTGAGGCGCCGCAGGTAGTCCGGGTCGAGCCCTTCGGCGCTGCCAATCGACATCGATACACCGTGCAGCGCCACCGGGTGCCGCTCGCGGACCTGGCGCAGGATATGCCGTGGCTGGCCGCCTGCGACCATAAAATTTTCGGAGATCACTTCGACGAAATCCACCGGCACCGAGGTTTCCAGGAAGTCGCAGTAGTGCTCCTTGCGCAGCCCCAGGCCGTAGCCTGCAAAGTGCGCGGTCGAATTCGACATGATCGCTTCTCCATCAAAAACGGTGGCGAGGGAGCTGGCTCGCCACCCAGGGGCGTTACTTCGGCTCAGTCAGGGTGCCGCCGGCCTTGAGGCATTCGGAGGGGGTCTTGACGATCACGCCTTCGCCCTTGCAACTGTTGAGGCCCTTGCAGTCGTTCTTGGCGGTGGCGCAGAGGCTGGTGCCCTTGCAGGTGTTGACGCCGTAGCAGCGGCCGGGTTTTTCCTGCTGGTCGGCGGCGCTGGCGGCCGTGGCGAATGAAGCAGAAGCCATGGCGATCAGGGCGGCGGCAGCGGCAAGGCTCAAGCGGGATTTGAGTGCAGTGTTCATGGTGTTTTCCTTTTGGGGGTGTGGGTTATTTGATGACCGCAGCCGCGTCTTCGATGACCTTCGCCACGGCTTCGGGCTGGGAGATGTACACCGAATGACTGGCCTTGATTTCCGTGACCTTGGAGCCGGCACGCTGGTACATCCAGCGCTGCAGGTCGGGGCTCAGGGCGCGGTCTTCGGTGGAGACCACCGCGTAGCTCGGCTTCTTGTGCCAGGCCGCGGCCCACACGGTGCCGCCGAACAACGCCGTGGTCGCCGGAACCTGCGAGGCGGCCATGAAATCGGTGCGGTTGGTGGTCAGGTCGGCGGCAAAGTCGGCATTGAACCGGGCGCGATCAAAGAACAGGTGACCGTCGCGGCTCGGCTTGATGTCATCGCTCGGCGCCGGCATCGAGCCGATCAACTGGGCCATGTTTTCGCCGACTTCCGGCTGCAGGGCCGCGACGTACACCAGTGACTTGACCTTGTCGCGGTCGCCGGCAATCGAGATCACCGCGCCACCGGAGCTGTGGCCCACCAGCACCACCGGGCCGACCTGCTGCTCCAGCACTTCACGGGCTTCGGCCACATCGGCGGCGAGGTTTTCGTGGCCCTGGTGCACCACGGTGACCTTGTAGCCCTTGTGAATCAGGATGTCGTGGACCACGCGCCAGCCAGAGCCGTCGACGAACGAGCCGGGCACGATCACCACGCTCTTGCCGGTGCCGGGTTGAGGTGCGTCGGCCGCCTGGGCCAACAGCGGAACAGTCATGGCCATGGCAATGGCCAGGGAAGAAAGCATACGCATCAGGATGTCTCCATTAAGGGTTGCAACGTTTAGCCCGGATCACGCGGTCCAACGACCAGGCCCCACCGCCATACGCCAGCAGCGGCAGCAACAGGCCCGCCCAGGTCAGGTGCACCGGCCAGGCGTCGGGGTACACGAAGACCTCGATCACCAGGGTCATGCCCAGCAGCGCGGCGGCGGCCGGACGGGTCAGCAGGCCCAGTACCAGCAGCAGCGGGAACAGGTGCTCGGCGAAGGTCGCCAGGTGGGCGGCCCACTCCGGCGGGATCAACGGCAAGGCGTATTCCGAGCGAAACAGCGTGTAGGTCGAAGGCTTGAGTTCAAGAAAACCTGTGACCTTGGTGCGTCCCGACAGGAAGAACACCGCCGCGATCCCCAGCCGCGCGACCAGCAACAGCAGTGCCGGTGGCAGCAGGCGCTGGATCACGGCTGCTCCGTCAGGCTGCCGTAGCCTTTGGGCGTCTTGATCTGGGTGCAGGTGCCTTTGTCCACCAGTACCCAGGCGTTGCCCTGGTAGTCGGCGGTGGCGGTGCCGGCGCATGAGGTGCCTTTGCCGGCGGCGCAGTCGTTGGCCCCGGCCAGGGACACGCCGAAGCATTTTTCCTGGGGCTTGGGTTCATCGGCGTGGGCCACCGCCGCAAAGGCGCTGAGGGACAGCGCAAGGGTGGCCGCGAGGGCTGCGTAGGAACGCTTCATCGGTGTATCTCCTGGCTTGACTGAGTGTGACCAGGGCGCGAGTGGCGGTACGTGACCGCCGGCGCCGGCTGGTGGACAGAGTTAAAGCCAGGCGTGTATCCGCTCTGTGTCGCGAACACGCCAGAACGTCATGCCGGTGTATCAGCAAGGTCCAGGGATACAGTGGGATACACGGCAGCAGTCATTGCCGTGGTGCGGGGCTGAGGCCGGCGTTTGCGCAGAGGGGGAATTTGCTGGACGGACGGCCTGCAGAGGCAAGGCCCGGCACACTCAAGGTGTGAACGGGCCTGGCGAGTGCGCAGGGTCAAACCCGCCGGCAGCGCCTTTTCAGAGCGGTGCGGTTACCGCCATCGCACTCAGGTCCAGGTGCCCGTCCTTGACCGGCGGGCACCAGTAATAGCCGCCGGTCAACGGCGTGCTGATGCGGTACAACCCGTCGACAATGCCATCCTCCAACCCGCTCATGCGGCGCAGTTGCGCTTCAAACGCATCGAAGGAATGGCCGAACGCGAGGAACATCAACCCCGCCTGGCCGTTCTCGGCCCAAGGCATCGAGCGGCGCACCACGAATGCTTCCGGGGTGAAGCTCTCCTGGGCAGTGCGCTTGGTGTGGGCGGATTCGGGGGCGTCCTCCAACTCTTCGTTGTCGCCATGGCGACGGCCGATGATGTGGTCGCGCTCCTGGGCGGGCAACGCGGCAAACCCGTCAAGATCGTGCTGCCATTGCTGGATCGCGGCAAAGCTGGCGCCGCTGTCGGTCAGGGCGGCGTCAACGGCGGCGTCGTCGTGTGGGTTTTCGGTGCCGTCCTCGTAGTCGGTGAGGTCAAAACCGGTCTTGAAGCGGAACCCCTCCGTCGATTGCTCCAGGCGAAACGCCGGCGCCAGGGCCTTCTCCAGCGCACGGCTACGCAACAGCAACTCACCGCGATCCACGCCGTGCAACCACACCCACAACGCCTGCTGGGTCGACGGGTTGTGCGCCCCCGGACCACTGACCGCCGGGAATGCACGCAAGCCGTCAATGCGCGCGCCCAGCGCGTTTACCAGCGGTTCACCCAGCCCGACCACTGCCGCCGAATCGGCCAGTTGCACCAGCGCGTCAAGCGCAGCGGGCACGGCTGCCAGGGTATCCACGGCAAAAAACAGGTGGCGCGCCTGCAAAGGCACCGGTGCGGCAAGAATGCCCGGCTGGTACTGACTCATGTGAACTCCTTCTGAAAAGCCGCGCAGTTTACCCCAACGCGCGGGGCCAGCGCGGGCTGTGCTCGAGGTTTTCCAGGCAGCGCGGATCGAGGCCCAACTGCGCCTTCAACTGCGCCCACCCCTTGGGCGTGACCTGCACTGCACGGGACGCTTTCGCCCGGCGCAGCCAGCCGGCGGGCTGCTGTAACGCGTCTGGCCCTTGCCATACAGACCTTGGATGGGTGACTCTCTAGTCATGTTTTGCAACTATTCCAGGGGTAGTGACATGACCACCAGCAACCTGCTCGCCCAGCTGTTTCCCGCCTCCGCCGCGGACATTCCCGAACAGTTTCGCCTGGCGGCGCCCATTGAACAGCGTGATTACCTGGTAGATGGCCAGTTGCAGGTATGGAACGGCCCATTGGCCCAGGTGCTCAGCCCGGTACAGCTGGGGGACGAGCGGGTGCATATCGGCAGCACGCCGCTGCTCGACGCCGACACCGCCCTCCTCGCCCTCGACGCCGCCGTGCGCGCCTACGACCGGGGCCAGGGTGAATGGCCGACGATGCGCGTGGCCGACCGTATCCAGCACGTCGAAGCGTTTTTGCGGCGCATGCGCGAACAGCGGGATGCGGTGGTCAAGTTGCTGATGTGGGAGATCGGCAAGAACCTCAAGGACTCGCAGAAAGAGTTCGACCGCACCTGCGACTACATCACCGACACCATCAATGCGCTCAAGGAACTCGACCGGCGCAGCAGCCGCTTCGAGCTGGAACAGGACACGCTCGGGCAGATCCGCCGCGTGCCGCTGGGCGTGGCGCTGTGCATGGGGCCTTACAACTACCCGTTGAACGAGACGTTCACCACGCTGATCCCGGCGCTGATCATGGGCAACACCGTGGTGTTCAAGCCGGCCAAGCTCGGCGTGCTGCTGATCCGGCCGCTGCTGGAAGCGTTCCGCGACAGCTTCCCGGCCGGGGTGATCAACGTGATCTACGGCAGCGGCCGTGAAACCGTGAGTGCGCTGATGGCCAGCGGCAAGATCGATATCTTTGCGTTCATCGGCACCAACAAGGCCGCCAGCGACTTGAAGAAGCTGCACCCCAAGCCGCACCGCTTGCGTGCCGCGCTGGGCCTGGATGCGAAAAACCCCGGCATCGTGCTGCCCGAAGTGGACCTCGACAATGCGGTCAGCGAAGCGGTCACCGGCTCGCTGTCGTTCAACGGCCAACGCTGCACCGCGCTGAAGATCCTGTTTGTGCACGAGGACGTGGTCGAGCGTTTTATCGAGAAATTCAACGCCAAGCTGGCCACCCTGAAACCGGGCATGCCGTGGGAAGACGGCGTCGCCCTGACCCCGCTGCCGGAAGCCGGCAAGGTCGACTACCTCAACGCGCTGGTGGCGGATGCGACCCAGCACGGGGCCCAGGTGGTGAATGCCAATGGAGGCACCTCGCGCGGCACATTCTTCTACCCGGCCGTGCTGTACCCGGTGAACCCGCAGATGCGCGTGTACCACGAGGAACAGTTCGGCCCGGTGGTGCCGATCGTGCCTTACCGCGACCTGGACAGCGTGATCGAGTACGTCCTCGACTCGGACTTCGGCCAGCAACTGAGCCTCTTCGGCACCAATGCCGTGGAAGTCGGGCGCCTGGTCGACGCGTTCGCCAACCAGGTCGGCCGTATCAATATCAACGCCCAATGCCAGCGCGGGCCGGACACCTTCCCGTTCAATGGGCGCAAGAACTCGGCCGAGGGCACGCTGTCGGTACATGACGCGCTGCGCGTGTTCTCGATCCGCACCCTGGTGGCCACCAAATTCCAGGAAAGCAACAAGGCGCTGGTCAGCGACATCCTGCGCAACCGTGACTCAAGCTTCCTGACCACCGACTACATTTTCTGACAGCAGGCTTCTGTAGGCGCTTGGCCTGCGATGCAAACACCTCGGTGCTGCAGACACACCGGGTGGATGCTATCGCAGGCAAGCCAACGCCCACATTGGCTCGAGTTAACCCTGACTTTTTGAGGCCCCTTCAATACCGATGAACCTGCCCCTGTTTGCCCGGCGCCTGCTGCGCCCCCTGCTCGACCCCTACCGCCGCTATCGGCATGCCAAGCTGATCCACGCCGTGCGCGTGTCCATCGGCCTGCTGGCAACGATCCTGCTCACCACCGGCATCAACCTGCCCCATGGTGAGTGGGCCTCGGTGACCATGTTGATCGTGATCGGCGGCCTGCAGCACCACGGCAATATCGGCAAGAAAGCCGTGGAGCGCGCCTACGGCACCTTGATCGGCGCCAGTGTCGGCTTGCTGCTGGTGGTGCAACAGGCCTACTTCGGCCTGCCGTTGCTCACCTACCTGTTGATGTCAGTGGTGTGCGGGTTCTTTTCCTACCACGCCATCGGCAAGGGCGGGTACATCGCGCTGCTGTCGGCGATCACTGTGTTTATCGTCGCGGGGCATGGCGACAACCCGATCTCGGATGGTTTGTGGCGCACCGTCGATATCCTGATCGGTATCGTGCTGGCCCTGGCCTTCTCGTTTGCCCTGCCGCTGTATGCCGTGTACTCATGGCGCTACAACCTGGCCAGCGCCCTGCGCGACTGCGCCGCGATCTATAGCCGCATCATCAATGGCCAGTCGGTGACTGACGATGAACACCTGAAACTGCTCAACCGCCTCAACGCGGCGATGCTGCAGCTGCGCTCGCTGATGCCGTCGGTGTCCAAGGAAGTGCGCATCTCCATGACCGAGCTGGACGCGATCCAGCGCCACCTGCGCATGTGCATCAGCACCCTGGAGATCCTCGGCAACACCCGGCCCGACCCACGCGATGAACAGGCGATGGCGCGCATGCAGGTCATGTTGAAAGCCGAGCACCGGCAGATCCGGGTGCAACTGGTGGGAATGGCGCGGGCGTTGAAGTCGGGGGTGACGGAACGGCTGGAACGGCCGAGCCACATCACCGGCAACGAACCTGCGCTGGATGCGCCGGTGTACAGTGCGCTGGATGGGTATCGGTTGTTGACGGTGCAGTTGGCGGCGAACGTGGATGCGATGCGGGGGCGGCTGGCCAAAAGCGCGAAGCGGTGGGGGATTTAAGGCAATAAAAAGGCCGACTCAGGTATGAGTCGGCCATGATACCGAGCGTCAACAATAGCTATTTCACGAACAGTCTGCAGGCTTGATTATCTATCTCTCCCTTACCGAAATATTATCAATTGCAAAGTCGTTGCCTTCCCCCTCATCCACATGATTAGTGATACCGAGAGTCACTGTGCCCGTGAATGTCGCAGTAAAGGACGTGCGACACTCATGCCAGAATCCGGGACGGGTGTCTAGGATTGGGCCAAAAGGAGTGCCATTCAGTGTGAGTTGCAGTCTTGCGAAATATCTATAGATATCGGAAAGATGAGCCGCCCAAAAAACCACGTCATAGGTTACATTTGCGATAACTTGAATAGAGTGCGTAATTACCAGTCCTGCATTACCCGTTGGACGTTCTGTGCGCGCGTCCACCCTGGCATTAGTAAGGCTGAGCCCCCCATTGGCGTAATTACCCCATGGGACCCAACCTTGAAGGGTGCGGTCATCAAAATTCCAAGTAAGCGACAATACCGGTCGGTACAGCCAGGTGTAAGACGTGCTCAGAAGGTTGATCGCGTCTCCACGTATCTGACTGCCATTGAGCGTCACTTGACACCTCACCAGGATCTGCCGGTTATTGGGTATTGATTCCAGCCACGTACGCAGTACCGGTTTATTCACCAATCCATTTGCAGCCTCTGTTGCGTTGATCGCAACGCCATCGAGCACAGGCAAGTCGGGCACTCCAGTACAGCTACAAGTAATCCACACCCGTTGCCCCGTTGCACTGAAAGGCCATTTCGCCAATGCCGCCAGCGCGTTGCCGGAAAACTTGTTCGGATCCAACGTTCCTCCCCAGGCGATGTTGTTGATCAGTACCCTTGGCAGACTCGCCAAAGGAATCGGTGTGACCGTCACGGTGACGGTATCGGATGGTGTGGTCGCGCCGCTACGCGTTACCTCGTACCTGAGGGTGAACGTCCGGTTACTGATGCCGATATTCGCCGCGATGGCGCCGGAGGGAATCGTGAAGTCAACGGAGCCACTTGTGCTGCCGTCCTTGGCTGCAATGTTGGGAGAGCCCGCAGCACCGTTACCCACCATGACGACTTTGATACGGTCGGTTTCCTGCATGTCGGGGTAGGACACCCGCACCGTACCGCCATTCAAGGCGCTCAACGGAGCCAGGGTCACCGAGGCGCCACTGCCGGCCGCTTGAATCAGCACGGGCAGGGGCAAGTCATCAAGTGCGACACGCACCGTGTAGGTGGACTGCTGGAACAGTTGGGCGTTGGCCTCGACAGCGCTGCCGTCAAAGGTCACTCTGCAGGAGACGGTGATCTGTTGATTGTTCGGCAATGCCGCGAGCCAACTGCGCAGGACTGCCTTGTTCGCCAGCCCGTTCTGCGCTTCCGGCGCCGTAATCGCGACGCCATCGAGCACGGGCAAATCAGCTGAACCAGCACTGCTGCACCTCAACCAGACGCGCTGGCCGGCCACACTCAAGCGCCACTTGGCGACAGATGCGGTGGGGTTGCCGGTAATGGTACTGAGATCAAGTATGCCGCCACTGGCAATATTGTTGATCAACACTGGTGGAAGGTCTGATGCATTGATTCGCTGCACGGTTAACGTCTGAATAAAGGAGTCCACCGGTTCGCCATTGATGGTGGCGATATAACGCAATTCGATGGTCTTGCCCACGCTGTCGGCGAGGATCTTCTGGCTGATGGCAAAGTCAACACGACCGCCGTCCAGGCCGTCCTTCGCGGCGATGCTGGCCATGGTGCCGTCAGGGTAGATCCAGTGGGGTTGAATTCGGTGCGAGCCATTCATCCCGGCGTAAGCCACCGTTACCGAGGCGGTATGTTCGTAGTCCAGCGCATAAATACTCAGGGTCGGCCCCACCTGATTGGCAAACGCCGGTGCCGCCAATGTCGAAGGAATCGACTGCACAATATGCTCGCGTACTCCAAACAGTACCGCCTGGTCCTTGCTCAAACTTTCGGACAAGGTCACCCAGAAGCGGATGGTCAGCCGCGAGCCATCCTTGAGGCGGCGCAGTTTGTCTACCGGCGCAGGCGGGGAAATACCATTCGTCTCGCCAATGGTGGTGACCAGATTGGCCGTGTAGGTATCCTCGATAAACGGCGTGTCATCGGCAAAGGTGCCCTCGTAGGTCATCCACATCCGCTGGTCGGCCGCGATGAAGTTCCACACGGAAACACGCGTGCGGGCGGCATCGTTGATTTGCGACAGTTGCAACACCATGCTGTCGCCCACCCCGTCGATGGTCGGCGTGGGCAGCCCGGTCAGCGGCAGCAGTTCCAGATCCAGTACATCCGACTCGTAAAGAAAGGTCCCCCTGAAGAAGTGGTACTGCACGCTGATGCGATTGCCGCCCTGGCGAATACCCTTGGCGATAAACTCGCTTGGAATCGGAACGCTCACCTCGTTGGTGGCGGGGTTGCCCTGCACTTCTGTGGCGTAGCTGCCGTTGCCATCGGGGCTGAGCCAGTCGATAAAAATCCGATCGGTCGCGTGCATCGGCCGGAATTTCAACAACACGTTCGCGCCCGACAAGGCTGCCAACGGGTCGAGACGATCCGGGAAGCGCTGCGCTTCGGCGACTTCCGGACGGTCCAACTCCACACCCACGCCAACGGTGAGGTTCAGCACTTCCGAGCGCAATACCTGCCGGGGTGGTCCGACGCGTTCCAGGCTGTAGCTGATGCGCAGGCTGCCGTTGAGGTTGAAGTCGAGGATGGTGCGGCTGACCGGGAATGTCAGTGGCCGGCCCTGGGTCGCCGCATTGACATGAATGGTGCCATTGGCCGAGCCGCCCAGGGCTGAACCGACGCAAATCCAGTGGTACACGTCGCCGTCTCGGGCATCGAGGTAGGGCAAGGTCAGCAGCACGGTCGGGCCGGGAATGCGGTCGGGGTTGATATTGTTGCCTTCGGTGCCCTGAAGCTGCGGCTGCGGCATGTCGACAACACGTTCGCCCACTTGGGCACCCACCTCTGCCGATTTGCGCGTGGTGACACCGTCGGTCACCACGTAGTAGAAATAAATCAGGCCCAGGCCGTTGAACTGTTGCAGGTCCTCCTTGCTGACATAACGGCTGCCACCCTGGGTCCCCGCCAGTTGGGAATCTATATAGGGGGTACCACCGCCGCCGGGTATACGGCGTTCGATGTACAGGGTTTCCAGCCAGTCGGGGTCATGCGGTTCGTAGAAAGGCACGGTGACGGTGACGTCATCCTCAGGGTCAATCAAGCCCAGTTCGATTGGGTTGATCGTCACCCCTGGCATCGACACCGGTGTGCCGATCACGGTGACGGTGATACTGCCGGATTGCCCGATGAAGACGCCGTGGGCATCTTCTATCACGAATGAAACCCGGAAGGAGCCGCCGACGATCTGCTTGATGACATCGTTACTGACCGGGACAGTGGTCAGGTATGTATTGGTCGCGTTCACCGCAGGCAGGGTAAATGGCTGGGTCGAACCATCCGCCAACGTGGCATACAGGGTGGCGATGACCTTGTGTGGCGGATTGGGTGCAGGAATCTGGCGGCCAGTGAAGCACGAGAGGGTAAAGACTGCGTCGCTCTGGGTATCGACATCAACCTGGGTTGATTCAACACTATCGATCATAAAGATCGGCACTTCCAGCAGGCTGAGGTCCAGTTCGCTCATCAGGATGTAAGGCTTGGAATATGCGTATTTTTCCCCGGACATGTTCTCCACCACATCCTGCACCCGAAAACGCAAGTTCAGGGGCCCCATTAGGCCGCCCTGGAGGATGATGTCTTTGCTGACGAACACCCGGATCGGTCCGCTGCCGGCCGCCTCTGCAGGGCTGACAATGTGTATGACGAAGATGCCGTCCCAGGACAGTTCGATGCGGTCGTTCTGGCGGATATGTTCATACGGTTCAATCAGGCACCAGACGCCGCCCTCGGCAATTAACCGATCAATCGTCGACCCTTCCGGCAAGCCCTCGACGGTCATCACCAGGCCGGTATGCCACTCACTGCCCGGGTCAGTATCAGTGCCGCCGGGGCGAGTGGTCTTGATCAGGATGGTCTGCAACGGCGAGGTGCTCTCCTGAAAGGTGCCGGCGCGCAATACCCGGCCGTACATCGGTATCTCGCCTTCCGGAACATGCTCTCTGGGCACGAACAGGCCGTATCTCGGCTCGTCCTCAAGGGCAATATCGGCCGCTACTGCGTTAAGCAGATCATCCAGGTAAAGGCCGTAAAAGTCGGAAAGGCTCCACCCGGTCCACTTTTCAAACACGAAGTAGGCATACGGGGTGACATGGCGGATGGCCAGGCCGTACAAGCCGTTTTCCGGGTAAAGGGTGGCGTGCAGTGGGATATGGGGATAGGCGGAAAAAGGCGGGTCGAGGTCTTCGACCCGCCGGGGGCTGTTGGCCGTTGGGTTGGGGGTGTTGTAGACCACCATGTCCTGTGACAGCAGCAGCGGTGGGGCTTCATCACCGCGGGAATCGGCGGCGGGATCAACGGGTAGATTGGACATGGAACGGACTCCTTGCTGGAGGGGATGCGCACAGGAATAGGTGCGCATGAGGCAAGGAAAATCAGACACCCGCAGGGAGTGAGCGTCTACCTGTCAGAATTGACAGTAGCGACGGACGGCAAATCGCTCATGGAAAAATCAGAAAACCCTCACTGGACAAAACTTCATACCTTCACATTTTTTCTTACATATTTTTCACGTTTTATTCACATCCCGAGACGTAGGGTAAAGCCTCATCCGTTACAAACGTTGCACATCAAGCCCGCCGCCCCAGCGGGCTTTTTTTTGCGCGTTTTTTGCCAGGATCGACTCCCCGGCGAAAAACCCAGGCGCCGCGTTCAGTTTGAAGTTGAACGTTATCGCTTTGAGTTTTTCGCCGGCAAACCGGCATCTACAGGACTATCAGCGCGTAGCCTTGGCGGCCGGGGCTGCCGCTTGCTCGCGAATGGCACGCTGGGTATCCAGCACCTTGGCCAAGGCGTTTTCGGCTTCCGGGCTTTGCTGGGGCACACGAATCGCCGCGGACACCAGGGTGATCAGCTTGGCCATGACTTCGGCGTCAGTGGCCGGGCGTCCCAGGCTCATGGAGTTCATCAGCAGGCGCAATTCGGTGCCGGCCATGACCCCGGAAATAGCCTTGAGCGCAAATTGCAGGCGCACGCCCAGCTCATTGCGCGGCAGGTCCGGCAGCGCCAGGGCAAAGGCTTCGAAAAAGCGCTGGAACACCGGCTGGTAATGGACCTTGAGGTATTCCTGGATAAACGGCGACGTGTCGCTGTAGACCCGCCCCAGGAACCGGATGAACGAGCGCCCTTCCCCGCTGGCGCTCGCCGGGTCACTGCGCTCCAGGCCCATGGCCGGCGCAAACAGCACGCCGAGCAACGTGTCGCAGTCCAGCGGCCCGTCGGATTCGGCTTCGCAGCGCGCCAGCAATTCCAGGCGCTGCTCGTTGAGCGGCTCGAGGCGCTGCATCAGCAGGGTTTTCATCAGGGAATCCTTGTCCCCGAAGTGATAATTCACCGCGGCCAGGTTCACCTGGGCACGCTCGGTGATCTGCCGCAGCAGCACGGCGTCGTAGCCGTATTTGATGAAGAGAGCCTCTGTCGCATCCAGCAGTCGAGTCTTGGTTACATTTGGAGCGCTGAGTTTCTTCGCGACCATACAAGTTCCACGTGGGAAATATTGTTTTAAAAAATAATTTGATTTTTTATACCGGGGCCGCTGATTGAAAGCAAGTAGTGACACTGCGCCATATGATTGAAAGCCTTTGCCGGCGGGCTCGTTGAGGGTAGTTGAAGGGTTTTTGCCGGGCCTGCTCGCCTGTCGGGGAAATCATTTCAAAGGGTAAAACCGCTCTATATCCATGGCTGGCGAAGCGCGTAGAACACGGTTAGTATTCAAACAATATTTTAAAAACAAGAAATAAAACCAGTCCGTGACGCGTTCCAGACAGCTCCCGAACTTGTTACAAGGATTTACCGGGGGCAGTGCGGCCGCGTCGAGACTGAAGGCGTAGTCATGATGACAGATACCCCCGCGCACCCAGGCTTGATTTCCCTGCAAGGCATCGGCAAAAGCTATCAGCTGGCCGGTCAACACCTGTCCATTCTAAATGATGTGTGCCTGACGATCGCCAGCGGCGACAGTTGCGGCATTCTCGGCGCTTCCGGGTCCGGTAAAAGTACCCTGCTGAATATCCTTGGCCTGCTCGACCTGCCCAATTGCGGCAAATACCACTTTGCCGGTCACGATATTTTCAGCGCCAGCCCCGATCAGTTGGCGGCGATCCGCAACCAGCAGATCGGTTTTGTGTTCCAGAGCTTCAACCTGCTGCCCCGCCTGAGTGCCCTCGACAATGTCGCCTTGCCCCTGAGCTACCGCGGTGTGTCGCGTCACGAATCGGTGGAGCAGGCCCTGCGCATGCTTGAACAGGTCGGCCTGGCCGAACGCGCCCATCACCGCCCTGCCGACCTCTCCGGCGGCCAGCGCCAACGCGTGGCGATTGCCCGCGCCCTGGTGGGTAACCCTTCGGTGATCCTCGCCGACGAGCCCACCGGCAACCTCGACAGCACCACCGCACAGGACATCATGGACCTGCTCCTGGAGTTGAACCGCGAGCAGCAGGTGACGTTGATCATCGTCACCCACGACCCTCACATCGCCGAGCGCCTGGAACGCAAGATCCTGGTACGCAATGGCGTGGTGCAAGAGGCCGGTCGCCTATGAGGGGGCAGGCACAGAGCAGCCTGCGGGTCGAACAGAGTCTCGGCCAACTGCTGCATGAAGCCTTGGTGAGCCTGCGCACCCTGGGTAAACGCTCGATCCTGGCCCTGCTCGGCATCGTGATCGGCAGCTCCTCGGTGGTCGCATTGATCAATATCGGCCACAACGCGGCGGTGGATGCCGCGATGATTTTCAAGGACATGGGCACCGACACGCTGGTCGCCCAGTTTGCCACCAAGGGCAGCAATACTGCGCCGATGCGCGCCCGCCTGGATCTGGAGGCAGTGCGCCAGGCGGCACCAGGGATCGAACATATCGGCGCATTGACGCTGTTCAGCGGCCCCCTGCTGTTCCATGGCCGTACCGTCAATGCCAACTTCGTTGGTAGCACCGACGATATCAAGGACGCGATGCGACTGGTGGTGCGCGAGGGACGGTTCCTGACGAGCTTCGACGCCAATGAGACCTACGCCGTGATCGGTGACCAGCTGTTCCAGGCGTTGAGTACACCGGGCGATCCGCTGAAATTGGGTGATCGCGTGCGCATCAACGATTACCTGTTTCTGCTGGTCGGCATCCTGCAATCCCAGCCCCGCGCAATGCTGATGCCGGTACAGGCCAACGAATCACTGTTTCTCCCCGCCGAGGGCATGCGCCGCATCTACGCCACCCCGCAAATTGGCAATGTGATCATCCGCGCCGCCCCCGAACAGAACATGGACCTTATTGCTAAGCAGGCGGCCGCGGCCTTGCAAACGCAAACGCCCAATCATGAAGTCGCAATCACGGTGCCCCAGCAAATGATCGATGGCATGACCCGCCAAAGCCGTACGTTCGCCTACCTGCTGCTGGCACTGGGGGCGATCTCCCTGGTGGGCGGCGGCGTGGGGGTGATGAACGTGATGCTGATGAACGTCTCGGAACGCCGCCGCGAGATCGGCATTCGCATGGCCCTGGGTGCGCGCCAGCGCGATATCCGCAACCTGTTCCTGCTCGAGGCCGTGACACTCACGGCAGTGGGGGCCTTGTGCGGCGCGGTGTTGGGCATGACCTGCGCCTGGCTGTACGCGTGGATGTCGGGCTGGACATTTGCGCTGGCCACCGCCGCGCTTCCCTTGGGCGTGGGCAGCACGTTGCTGGTGGGCTTGTTCTTCGGTATCTATCCGGCGGTCTCGGCCTCGCGGCTGCAGCCGGTGGAGGCCTTGCGCGATGAGTAAATGGCTGTGGTTGCTCGCCTTGATCAGCCTGCACGGCATGGCCGCCGACATTGTCATCAAGCCGTCCGCACCCAGCACCACCCGCAGCGGCTACGACCGGGGCGTGTCGTTGAAGGCCCAGGCCACCGACATGACCCTCGGTGACGCCGTGTATCTGGGCCTGCGCAACAACCCGGCGATCCGCAGTGCGTATCTGCAACGGGTGGCGCAGAAGTTCGATCTGCGCGTGGCCGAGGATGTGTTCAACCCCAAGCTCACCCTCAACAGTTATTACCGCAGCAACCGTGGCTCGGCCGACAACGCGCGCAATGCCAGCGTCGCCCCGGCCACCAGCCTGCTCGGCGAGTACGGCACCCGCCTGAGCATGGCCTGGACCCAGCAACTGAACAACGCCGACCGCGCCGGCCGCTACCGCAGCGACGGTCTCGACCTGGCGATCATCCAGCCATTGATGCGCGGCGCCGGCTGGGACGCCACCACCGCGCCGCTGCGCCTGTCTCGCCTGTCGGAACAGGCCAACCGCCTGAACCTCAAGGCCACCGTGGCCCAGACCATCAGCCAGATCATCGCCACCTACCGCGAATTGCTGCGTGCCCAGGAGCAACTGAGCATCGTGCAGGACGCCCTCAAGCGCTCCGGCACGTTGCTGGAGGTGAACAAGGCGTTGATCAGCGCCGGACGCATGGCCGAGTTCGAAATCGTGCAGACCGAAGCCGATATTGCCACCCAGCAACTCGGTGTCGAGGAAGCCCAGAACCAGCTCGACACCAGCCGCCTGGCCCTGCTGCGCTTGCTGGCGCTGGACCTGTCCACGCCGATTCGCGCCACCGAAGCCCTGGAGGCCAGCCCCCTGCAGATCGACAAGCGCCAGGCCTTCAACCTCGCGCAGAACCAGCAACCGGAATACCTCGCCGCCCTGCTCGGCAGCCAGCAGGCCGACCTCAACCTGGTGATCGCCAAGGACTCCGGGCGCTGGCAGGTGGACCTGGTGGCCGGCGCCAATCAGGTCCGCGACGCCTACGACAACGATGCCGGCCGCTCCAACAACCGCACTTGGGACAGCTACGCTGGAGTGCAGGTGCAGATCCCCATCGGCGACATCAGCACGCGCCAGGCCGAAGTGCGTGCGCGGGTGAATGTGGAGGATCAGGAGATCCGCATCACCGATGCGCGCCAGGAACTGGAACGCAACGTCAACGACGTGGTGCGTGACCTCGGCACCCGCTGGCGGCAATACCAGATATCCCAGCGCGCGGTGGAATTGTCGCGGCGCAAGATCGAGATCGAGCGCGAAAAACTCAGCGCCGGACGCTCCACCAACTTCCAGGTGCTGAGCTTCGAGACTGACCTGCGCAACGCCGAGAACGCGCAACTCAATGCGCTGATCGCTTATTTGAACGCCCAGACCCAGCTTGACTTGACCCTGGGCATGACGCTGGAAAGTTGGGAAATCGCCCTCAATGACTACTAAACACAAAGGCCTGTTGGTTGTATTGATCGTGCTGCTGGCCGGCGCGGGGCTGGCCCTGCGCAACCCGACTGAAGGTCCGGCCACCGCCGGCGAGCAATGGTTGGCGGTGAAGCCCGACTCGCTGGTGCACCAGATCGGCCTGGTGGGCAAGATCGAACCCGACACCACCCTGACCCTTACCGCGCCCTTCGATGGCACTGTGCAGGCCAACCTGGTGGAGCAAGGCCAACAGGTCGAAGCCGGGCAGGTGCTGCTGCGCATGGACCCGGCCATCCTCGAAGTGCAACTGCGCGAAGCCCTCTCCGCGCAGCTCAAGGCACGGCGCACCGTGCAAGAGATGCAGGACTGGGACAGCGGCCCCACCGTCAGCCGGGCCCGGCGCAGCCTGCGCACGGCCGAAATGAGCGCCGGCAACACCCAGCGCAAGCTGACCGAAAGCGAAAACCTGTTCCAGCGCGGCATCATTCCGCGCAACGAACTGGACGACCTCAAGCAGCAGACCCAGCAGCAACAGCTTGACCTCGCTTCAGCGCGCAGTGAGCTGCAACAGGCACTGGACCAGGGCAAAGGCGAATACCGCCAGATCGCGGACATGGAGCTGACCAACGCGACGGTGAAATACGATGCCCTGCACACACTGCTCGAAGGCAAGGAGCTCAAGGCACCGTTTTCCGGGATCGTAGTGCCGCCGCCCGGCAACAACGCCACTCAGGGCGGTGGTAACAACAACGCGCCGGTGCAGGCCGGCAGCAGGGTCAACCAGGGGCAGGTGTTGTTTGGCCTGGCCAATATCGAACGGCTGAAAATCGTCGCCAAGGTCTCGGAGCTGGACATCAACCAGCTCCATCAGGGCCAGGCGGTGGAAGTGATGGGCGACGGCTTTGATGGGGAGCGGCTGAGCGGCTCGGTGAGCGTGGTCAGCGGCCTGGCGATTTCCAGCGACGGCCAGGGCAGCGCGCAGTTTCCGGTGACCCTGTCGATCCCCAAGCTGACCCCGCAGCAGTTGCAGCGAGTGCGGCTGGGGATGAGTGCGCGCTTGACCATCGTCACGTACAACAATGAACAGGCGATGGTGATTCCAAGCCAGGCGCTCCAGGCGGACATGACCGTGGAGTATCGAGCGGCAATGGATAAACCGGTGGAGCGCGTCAAGGTCACTACCGGGCAATCGACCCCGCAGGGGGTTGAGGTGTTTGGCCTGAAACCTGGGTATGTGAAAATCCCGGGATAAATGAACATTCAAATATGAGGGGCTGGCTTGCGGATATCTGCTGATACAGGGGTGGCTGAGCCACCGCTATCGCAGGCAAGCCAGCTCCCACAGTGGAACTGCGCCAGGCACAGGAATCAGGCCTGCCATAAACCAGTGTGGGAACTGAGCCAGGCACAGGATTCAGGCCCGCCACAAACCAGTGTGGGAGCTGGCTTGCCTGCGAAGGCGGTGGATCAGCTGCATCATGGTTGACTGACACTACGCCTTCGCGAGCAAGCCCGCTCCCACAGTGGAGCTGCGCCAGACACAGGATTCAGGCCTGCCACAAACCAGTGTGGGAGCTGAACCAGGCACAGGATTCAGTCCCGCCACAAATCAGTGTGGGAGCTGGCTTGCCTGCGAACGCGGTGGATCAGCTGCATCATGGTTGACTGACCCACCGCTATCGCAGGCAAGCCAGCTCCCACAGTGGAACTGTGCCAGGTACAGGACTCAGTCCCGCCACAAATCAGTGTGGGAGCTGGCTTGCCTGCGAAGGCGGTGGGTCAGCTGCATCATGGTTGACTGACACTGCGCCTTCGCGAGCAAGCCCGCTCCCACAGTGGAGCTGCGCCAGGCACAGGAATCAAGCAAGTCACCAACCAGTGTGGGAACTGAACCAGTCACAGGAATCAAGCCTGCCACCAACCAGTGTGGGAGCTGGCTTGCCTGCGAAGGCGGTGACTCAGTTGCATCATGGTTGACTGACACTGCGCCAGACACAGGAATCAGGCAAGCCAGCTCCGACATCAGAGCTGTGTGAGCTTGGCAGCCAGCGCCTTGGCCTGGATCGCCACGTCGGTCACTGCCGTGCTCTCCCACCACATCCCGCGCAACGGCGGGCCCATGGCGAACAGGCGCTGGCTGACATTGCCCTCGGCATCCAGCACCGCCCCCGACGCATCCGCCGCAATCCCCAGCGCCAAGGGTCCGGGCTGGATCAACCCGCGTTCGAGCAGCTGCCGCGGCAACGGCCGGGCCACGCGGCGCCAGTCGTATTCGATGCCGCTGGAGTTGATCAGCGCCGCCCCCGACACCTGGCGGATCGCCTGCTCGCCACGCGCGCGCAGGCGGATCGTCACGCCCTCGCCGCCAGGCTCCAGCCCTTTGAACGATGCCGCCCGAATGCGCAACCGCCCTTCCTCCCGCAATCGCGCTACCAACTGCGCGCTCAACGGCGGTGAGCGGTGGTGATGGCTCTCCCACCATGGCCGCACATGCCGCACGAACTGGCGCTTCTCGCGCTCACTGGCCTGGCTCCACAACCGCCCGATATGCGCACGCACCGTGTCCAGCGGCGCCTGCCAATCGATGCCCTGCGCCAGCGCGAGACGGCATTGACGACGGACCTCGCGCAGCAATTGCAGAGGGCTGCGCAGGCTGTGGTCGGCGGCGAGAAAATCCTCCCAGCTCGGCGGCTGGCGGCGCGCATGGGGCAACAGTCCGTGGCGGGAAAAAATCTCGATCGGCCCGCGATGCCCGGCCTGCTCCAAAGACACCACGGCATCGACCATGGTCAACCCGGAGCCGATGATCAGCACGGGGGCCTGCGCGTCGATCAGGGTCATCGCCTGCACATCCCACGGGTCGACCGCAGCGGCATTCAAACCGCTGGACTCGGTCTGTGGCGTACGCGCCGCCGGGAACATGCCGGTAGCCAGCACCGCGCGGGCGCCGCGCAGTTGCTGGCCGTTATCGAGGGTCAGCAGGGTTGAATCGGCGCTCACTTGCAGGTCGACCACTTCCCCGCGCACATGCTCGACAGTCGACGCAGACAAGGCCTTGGCCTCGGCCAGGCGTTGCTGTGCGTACACGCCAAAAAGCCCGCGCGGCGGGAACAGTTCACTGACGGGCACCGGTTGCTCGGCCGACTCCGGCCATCCGCCGGCGGCGATGTAATCGGTGAGCCACTGGGTCAGGTCATCGGCATTGTCAGGGTCGACGCTCATGCGCGCCGCATTGCCGTTCAAGGTGTGGCCCAGCTCGACTGCGCTGTAGGCCTCGCCACGCCCGAGTTCGGCGCGCGGCTCGATCACCAGGATCCGGCGCTGGCCCGGCAGGCGCAGCAGTTGCACGGCGAGCATCGTGCCGCTCAGGCCGCCGCCGATGATCAGGACATCGGCGTTGCGGATGGTTTCAGTCATGCAGGTTGGCCCTTACTGTTTACCCAGATAAATGTCATGCAAATCGCCCCGCGCCAGCAGTTCAGCGGCGCTGCCACTCAAGGCCACGCGCCCAGTATCCAGCACATAGCCATGGGACGCATAGGTGAGCGCGACGTTGATGTTCTGCTCGGCGATCAGGAAGCTCACCTGCTGTTCGCGATTGAGCTGCGCGATGATTTCGAAGATTTCCTGCACGATCATAGGCGCCAAACCCATGGACGGCTCGTCGAGCAGTACCAAAGTAGGACGGGTCATCAACGCCCGGCCGATGGCGACCATCTGTTGCTCGCCGCCGGAAGTGAGGCCGGCGCGGGTGTGCCGTTTGGTCTTGAGCCGGGGGAACCAGGCGTAGATGCGCTCCAGGTCGCGCTCCAGGTCCTTGCGGCTCGGGCGCCGCACGAAACCGCCGCTGCGCAGGTTGTCCTCGACGCTGAGCTGGCCGAACACATGGCGGCCCTCCAGCACATGCACCATGCCATCGCGCACGCGCTGGCCGGGCTCGACACCGGCCAGGTCGGCGCCGGCGTACTCGATCGTGCCCCGGCTGACTTCGGCCCGTTCGGCGCGCACCAGCCCGGAGATCGCCTTGAGCGTGGTGCTCTTGCCGGCGCCGTTCGCGCCGAGCAAGGCGACGATGCCGCCCTTGGGCACCTCCAGCGATACCCCGGCCACCGCGAGGATCGCACCGTCGTAGATCACTTCAATGTCGTTGACCGTCAGCAGTGACGGGCGTGCGGCGTCGGCGGCGGGCTGGCTCATGGTTTATTCATCCCCGGTGCAGGTACGCGGCGTCAGGCCTTTTTCCTTGGCGAACGCGGCCGACTTCTCATCGATCAGCGGACGCAACAGCGCGCGGTCGGCGGCGATCCACTCGCTGACCAGCGTCCAGTTGGCGCCGTCCCACTGCTGCACCCGCGCCGAACCGCCGCCTTCGTGGTCGCGGCATGACAGCTTGAGGTTCTGCATCAGGCCCAGGTAGCCCATGTCCTTGAGGCGCGTATCATCGATATTCAGGTGTTCCAGGCCCCAGCGGCCTTCTTCGCCATTGAGTGGGCGCTTGCCGAACTTGGCCTGGCCGGTGCGGATCGCTTCCACGGCTACGGCGGCGTTCACCAGGCCGGAGTTGTAGTAGACGCTGCCGAAGTTTTTCAGGTCCTTGAGGTCGCTGTGGCCTTTATCGAGGATGTATTGCTTGAGGCGTTTGTGGATCTCGAAATCCGCGCCGGCCGGGTACGGCGTGAGCGCCAGGTAGCCTTTGGCGGAGGCACCGGCGGGCAGCACGTCTTCGCTGGAGCTGGCCCAGATATCGCCAATGATGTGGTCGACCGGGAAGCCGAAACGCGCGGCGGTCTTCACCGCCACCGGGGTGGACACGCCCCAGGTGCGCAGGAACACCCAGTCCGGGTTGGCCTGGCGCACCTGGCGCCATTGCGCCGACTGCTCGTTGCCGGGATCGGCGACCGGAATCTGGATATTTTCGAAGCCGTATTTCTCTGCGAGCAACTTCAGCGGGCCAAGCGTTTCGCGACCGTAGGCCGAGTCGTGGTAGACCGTGGCGATCTTCTTGCCCTTGAGTTTGTCGAAACCGCCTTCGCGCTGGGCGATGTAATTCACCAGGGTCGAGGCTTCGCTGTAGAAGGTCAGCATCACCGGGAAGTTATAGGGGAACACCGTGCCGTCAGTGGCTTCGGTGCGACCGTAACCGAGGGTGATCAGCGGGATCTTGTCAACCTCGGCGCGCTCGCTCAAGGCATAGGCCGCCGGGGCGCCGTTGGGCTGGTACACCGCGACCGGCGCGCCATCCAGGCCATTCTTGAAGCGCTCGTAGCACTCGATGCCCTTCTCCGCCGTCCACTCGGTCTCGCATTCCTGCCACACCAGCTTCACACCGTTGATGCCGCCTTCGACCTCGTTGATATAGCGCAGGTAGTCGATCATCCCGGCCCAGACCTGCACGCCGCTGGACGCGTAGGCGCCCACGCGGTAGGTCGCCAAGGGAATGAATTGCTGGTCGGGCGAAGCCATCGCCGGGGGCACAGCGCCGGCCAGGGCAGCCAGCGCGAAGGCGGCGCCGGCCAGGGAACGTTTCAAGGATGCACGCATGGGAATTCTCTTGAGGGAATGTTAGAAACGCAGCGGCCACTGCCGCACACGGTCACGCAGGTTGTGCAACAGGCGAATCAGCCCCTCGGGTTCCTTGATCAGGAACACGATGATCAACACGCCAAAGATGATTTTCTGCAGGTTCTGCAACTGCCCTGCATCCACCGACCCACCGAACAATGCTTGCCCGGCATGACTGAGGAAGATCGGCAGCAAACTGATGAAGGCCGCGCCGACGAAGTTGCCGGCGATGCTGCCCATGCCGCCGATAATGATGATGAACAGGATCTGGAACGAGCGGTTGATATCGAAGCTGCTGGCACTCGCCGTGCCCAGGTAGGCAAAGGCCCACAGCGCGCCGGCGATCCCCAGGTAGAACGAGCTGACCGCAAACGCCAGGCGCTTGTAGCGCACCACCGGGATGCCGACCACGGCGGCGGCGGTGTCCATGTCGCGGATCGCCATCCAGTTGCGCCCCACCTGGCTGCGCACCAGGTTGATCGCGGTCCAGGTCAGCAGCAGCACCGTCACCAGGGTCAGCAGGTAACGGCCCAGTGGCGTGTTGAGGTCGTACCCGAACAACGCCAGCTTCGGCGCCGAGATCGTGCCGGACGAGCCGTAGTTGTAGAACCAGGGGAATTTGACGAACAGCCACTCCAGGAAAAACTGTGCGGCCAGGGTGGTGACCATCAGGTAGAAGCCCTTGATCCGCGAACTCGGCAAGCCGAACAGCAGCCCGACCAATGCGCTGATAATCCCGCCGCCGAGCAGCGCCACCGGCAAGCCCAGTTCCGGCAGGCGCAGCAGGAAGCCATAGGTGGCGAAGGCGCCGACTGCCATGAAGCCGGCCGCGCCCACGGAGGTCTGCCCGGTATAGCCGGTGAGCAGGTTCAGGCCCAACCCGGCGAGGGACAGCACCAGGAACGGGATCAGGATTGCGTTGAGCCAATAGTCATTGCCCCACAGCGGCACGCCGATAAAGGCCACTGCCAACAGGCCGAGCAGGCCCCAGGGCACGCGCCGTTGGACCAGCAACAGCGGCGCGGTGAGTTGAGCAACAGGGGTCGACATGGTTTCAGACTCGCTCGATGGCGCGCTCGCCGAACAGGCCAGCGGGACGGATATACAGGAAGGCCAGGGCCAAGACATAAGCGAACCATGGCGTGATGCCGCCGCCGATCAACGGACCGATATACACCTCGGCGAGGTTCTCCGCCGCGCCGACAATCAGCCCGCCGACGATCGCCCCGCCAATCGAGGTAAAGCCGCCGATAATCAACACCGGCAAGGCCTTGAGCACCACCAGCGACAGCGAGAACTGCACGCCCTGGCGCGCGCCCCACAGCAACCCCGCCACCAGCCCGACCACGCCGGCCACGGCCCAGACGATCTGCCAGATACGGTTGAGGTTGATGCCGATCGACAGCGCCGCCGTGGTGTCATCCGCCACCGCGCGCAACGACACGCCGATGCGGGTCTTGTTGAACAGCAGCGCGAGCACCGTGACCAGCACCACGGCCACCGTCGCGGCGATCAGATCGAACTGGCTGAGCATGAGCGGCCCGACAAACAGCGGCACGTCGTCGATGCCCAGGTCCAGCGCGCGCACTTGCGAGCCCATCAAACCCTGGGCCAAGCCTTCGATAATGAACGACAGGCCGAGCGTGGCCATGAACAGGGTGATCTGCGAACGGTTGACCAGCGGGCGCAGCACCAGGCGCTCGATGAGCAACGCGCCGACGATCATCACGATCACCGTGAGCAGCAATGCCAGTGCAAAGGGCACGCCCTGATCGTGCAGGCTGACGAAGGTCAGCGCGGCAAACAGCAACATCGAGCCCTGGGCGAAATTGAACACGCCGCTGGCCTTGTAGATCAGCACGAAGCCGATGGCGACCAGCGAGTACATGGTGCCGGCGAGCAGGCCGCCGAGCAGGGTTTCGAAGAAGAAGGTCATCAGTGTGCGACTCCCAGGTAGGCCGCGATCACCTCGGGGTTGGCTTGCACGTCCGCCGGCGTGCCGTCGCCGACCTTGCGCCCGTAGTCGAGCACCACCACATGATCGGACAGGCCCATGACCACGCCCATGTCGTGCTCGATCAACACCACGGTGGTGCCGAGGTCGCGGTTTACGTCGGCGACGAAACGCGCCATTTCCTGTTTTTCCTCGGCGTTCATCCCGGCCATGGGCTCGTCGAGCAGCAACAGGCTGGGCCCGGCGATCAGCGCGCGCCCCAGTTCCACACGTTTTTGCAGGCCGTAGGACAGGTTGCCCACCAGCACATCGCGGTGGGCCTGCAGCTCCAGGAACTCGAGGATGCCCTGCGCCCGCTGACGGAACGCCTCGGCTTCACGGCGGGCGCGGGGCAAGCCCAGCGCCTGCTCGATCAAGCTGCTGCGCATGTGCCGCGACAGGCCGGTGAGGACGTTGTCGAGCACACTCATTTTCTTGAACAGCGCATTGTTCTGGAAGGTCCGGCCAATGCCTCGGCGCGCTGCGCCCAGCGGATCGATGCGGTGCAAGTGCTGGTCCTCGAAGACGATCTCGCCGGCATCGAAGCGATACACGCCGTTGAGCACATTGAGCAACGAGCTTTTGCCGGCGCCGTTGGGGCCGATCAACGCGCAGATCTCACCGCGCCGCACCTCGAAGGACAACGCATTGATCGCCTTCACGCCTTTGAAAGACAGCGAGATATCCCGCACCTGGAGAATGGCCTGGGTCATGCGCTTTCCCGTTTGAATTCGGCAAGCCATGTCGGCTCTGTCGTGGAAGTGAGGGGCTGCCAGATGTAGGTGAGGCGCTGGAAGCCGAGCAGTTTGCGCACGCGATTTTTCAGCAGGCGGCGCAGGCCGCTGTGCGGGTGGGCGATGGCCCAGTCGCACAGGCGCCGGCGCCAGGTGCCGTGGGGTGCCAGGCGGCTTTCGATATCCTCGGCCAAAGATTGCAGGCGCGCGGGCGACAGCAGCAGGCCGGTGGGAGCGACTTCACTGCGATCGCGTCGCGCCGAGGCCGGGCTTTCCGGGAACGCCAGGCCGTGCCCGCTGTTCAACCATTGCTCGAGCACCACCGCCAGGCCGCCCTGCCACTGGGTACCCTCCTCGCTCCACAACGCGGTTTCGCCGCTGGGTTGCCACCAGCGCTGCACCTGCTGGGCAGGGTCGGTGGGGCCCAGCAGCTGGGCAAAATCGAGTCGATTGGCGGCTGGCCAATGCCGTGCCTGTTGGCGGTCCTGCACATAACAATGGGTGGGGCGAATGCGCCATAACTGCTGGTGCAAGGCTTCGGTGTCGAGGTGATCGGCGAGGGTCAGCACCGGTCCGCCTACGGACTGCGCCGCCAGGGCCAGCAGCAACAGGTTGGGCTCGAATGCACCGCTGAGGGCCAGCCGCGACGACTCGCCGAAACCCTGCTGGCGCAAGCCGTCGGCCAGGCGCTCGACATCGCGCAGCGCGTCGATCCAGCGCCAGGCATACCACTGGCCCTGGCGCTTGTGGCGCAGTGCGGTGTGCAGCGGTGTGATCTGCGCCCAATGCTGCAGTTGCTCCAGGGCCTTGGGCAGATTGCCGAGCAGTTCGGCAGGCCATTCCAGGGCCAGCGGACGCTTGAGTTCGTGCACGCTCATAGGGGTGATGCTCCTATTCTAGGGGTGTGCGTGCGGTGGTCCGCTGGCTGAATTATTTGACTCGACACCGCTCACCTGTGGACGCTGGCTTGCCGGCGCCCACGGGGATCGGCTTGAGTCAGTTAGATTGCGCTGGCCTTAAGGTCGCGATAACCGGCCCCCGGATGGTTCGGCGCCAGCCGTGCACCGTCGCCGAAGAGCTTCTCGCGCAAGGTGCCCTGGGCGTATTCGGTCTTGTACACGCCGCGTTTCTGCAGTTCCGGCACCAGCAGGTCGACGGCGTCGATAAAGGTTTCGTGGGTCAGCGCGTAGGCCAGGTTGAAGCCGTCGACGTCGGTCTCTTCCACCCATTCCTGCAACAGGTCCGCCACGGTTTCCGGGCCGCCGACAAACAGCGGGCCAAAGCCGCCGATGCCAACCCAATCGGCCAATTCATTCGGGGTCCAGACCTTGTTCGGGTCCGCCGTGGAGAAGGCTTCCACCGCCGACTGAATGGCGTTGGTGTGCACGTGCTTGAGTGGCTCATCGGGTTTGAACTGGCTGAAGTCGATGCCGGTCCAGCCGGAAATCAGCGCCATCGCGCCTTCATAGCTGACATAGGATTTGTACTCCTCGAACTTGGCCTTGGCCTTGGCGTCGGTCTCGCCGACGATCACCGTCTGCAGGTTGAAGATGAGGATTTTCTTCGGATCGCGCCCCGCCTCGGCTGCACGCCGGCGGATGTCGGCGACGGTCTTTTTCAGCAGCACTTTGGACGGTGCGGCGACGAACACGCACTCGGCCTGCTCGGCGGCGAACTGCTTGCCGCGACTCGACGCGCCGGCCTGGTACAGAACCGGCGTGCGCTGCGGCGACGGTTCACACAGGTGAATGCCGGGCACCTGGAAGTGCTTGCCGACGTGGCGGATCTCGTGGATTTTGCTCGGGTCGCTGAAGATCCGGCGCTCGCGATCACGCAGTACCGCGCCCTCCTCCCAGCTGCCTTCCCAGAGTTTGTAGCAAACCTCCAGGTATTCTTCGGCGTAGTCGTAGCGCGCATCGTGTTCGGTCTGGGCTTTCTGGCCCAGGTTCTTCGCACCACTTTCAAGGTAGGAGGTGACGATGTTCCAGCCGACGCGGCCCTTGGTCAGGTGATCGAGAGTCGAAAGCCGGCGCGCGAACGGGTACGGGTGTTCGAACGACAACGACGCCGTCAGGCCAAAACCCAGGTGTTCGGTGACCAGTGCCATCGGTGCGATCAGCGACAGCGGATCGTTGACCGGCACTTGTGCCGCCTGGCGAATCGCCGCGTCGCCGTTGCCGTTGTACACGTCGTAGATGCCCAGCACATCGGCGATGAACAAGCCGTCGAACTTGCCGCGCTCGAGGATTTTTGCGAGGTCGGTCCAGTACTCCAGGTCCTTGTACTGCCACGAACGGTCACGCGGGTGCGCCCACAGGCCAGGGGATTGGTGGCCGACACAGTTCATGTCGAAGGCGTTCAAGCGGATTTCACGGGACATCAAAGCACTCCGTTGAGGTGGTAGTTGCCGACAACCTGGTATTTGTGGCGCAGCGGGTCATCGAGGCTCGGCGGCAATGCGGTGCGTTGGCCGGTCAGTTCGAATTCGGTGGCGCTGGCAAAAAGCAGGGCTTCAGCGGCAGCGATCTGTGCTTCGGTGATGGCCACCGGGCTCGGGTGGGTCTCGGCGCGTTCGAGCAAGGCGGCGGCCACGTCTACGCGGATCTGCAGGTCGCCGAAGCGGCTGATCACGTAGGGGTCGTCACTTTTCGCGACGGCGCGGCGGGTGCTGTCCAGCAGTTGGCGCGCTTGATTCAGTGCAGTCATGGGTCAGGCTCCTCAGTTCCAGGCGTGGCGTGCGGGCTTCACGCCGTTGAGCACGAAGTTGCCGATCAGGTGGTATTTCCAGCGGGCCGGGTCGTGCAGGGTGTGGGTGCGCGCATTGCGCCAGAAGCGGTCGAGGTTGTGTTTGCCGGTGACCGAGCGAGTGCCAGCCAGTTCGAAGAGTTTGCTGCTGGCGAGCAAGGCGGTTTCCGCCGACAGCACCTTGGCCTGGGCGACGACCAGTGAAGCGTTGGCGACGCTGTCTTCATTCGGCTCGGCCAGCGCCTGGTCCACCGCCTTGCCGGCCTTGGCGAGGATCGCTTCGGTGCCGTGCACGCGCCATTCCAGATCGCCGATGGCGGCGATGGTGAACGGGTCTTGCCAGCCGTGATCCTGTTGGCTGTCGATCCATGGCCGCGCCTGGCGTGCGTAAATCTTCGCCTGCTCCAGGGCACCAAGGGCGATGCCGGTGTCGACGGCAGCCTGGATAATCTGCGAGATCGGGCCGTTGGCGGTGGGTTGGTCGAACGCCTGGTGGGCGGGGATCACCGCGCTGAGGGGCACGGTGACGCCGTCGAGGGTTACGCCGCCGCTGGCGGTGGTGCGCTGGCCAAAGCCGTCCCAGCTGTCGATCACACTCAAGCCGGGCGCGTCACGCTCGACAAAGGCGATAAACGCCTGGCCGTGTTCGTTGTTGCCGACGGTGGGCACGATATGCGCGAACAGCGCGCCGGTGCAGTAGAACTTCTCGCCGTTGATTTGCGCGGTGTCGCCGTGCACGCGGATCTGCGTGTCGAAGGTGCCGGCGTTTTTGCTCTTGGCTTCGGAGAAGGCGTTGCCGAAACGGTAGCCGGCAAGCACCTTGCCGAAGTAATGGCGTTTTTGTTCCTCGGTCGCGGTTTGCAACAGGATGTCCACCACGCCCAGGTGGTTCTGCGGTATTTGCCCCAGGGACGGGTCGGCGGCGGAGATCAACTTGATCACCTCGGCCACGGTCACGTAGGACACTTCGGCGCCGCCGTAGGCCTTGGGAATGGTGATGCCCCACAGGCCGCTGGCGGAGAATTCGTCGAGTTCGGCCACCGGCAGGCGGCGCTCGCGGTCACGCACGCTGGCGTCGACAGCGAAGCGTTCGGCCAGGCGCTTGGCGACCTCGATGGCTTCGGCATCCGAGCGGATGATATGGGCAGGGTGTTGAGGATGGGCTGACATGGGCCGACTCCAGGCTCCGATGGGATGCTGAAGTGATTGCAGGAGTCGTGCCTGAATTTAATCGCCAATAAAATCAGCGGGTTGCTGGTAAATCAGGGCGCCAGGGCGGGTTTCAAACCAGCAAAGTGTCCATCCACTGTTGCCTGGCAGACAGTTAGATCACCACGTTGCGCACAAAGCGCACGGCCACATCACCCTGATTGCAATAGGCGTGGACCTGGCGGCTGGCGAACATATAGAACTCGCCGGCCGCGACGTGCCGTTCTTCCTCGTCCAATAGCAGCGTCAGGCTTCCCTCGAACACGAACAGCTGCACACTCCAGCCTTCCGGATCCGGCTCGGGGCTGTAGCGATCTCCCGGCTCCAGGCGCATTTCCCACAGCTCGACTTCGCGACGGGCGTGGGCCCTGGCCAGCAAGACCGCCTTGCTGCCGGGGATATCGCCGGCCCAGGCCAGCTCGTTGATGCGGCTGTGGTCGGGCGCATCCGGGGCCTGGATCAGGTCGCTGAACGCCACGTCCAATGCTTCGGCAACGCGGTCGAGGGTCGACAGGCTGACGTTCTTCTCGCCCGCCTCAATGGCCACCAGCATGCGCCGGCTCACCCCGGACTTTTCCGAGAGCGCAGTCTGGCTCAGGTCGGCGGCATGGCGCAGGCGCCTGACGTTCTGGCTGACGTGCTGCAGGACCGAGGCCCGTTGCGGATTTTCTTTGTGCACTATATTGCTCATAAGGTGGGTGTGCGCAGTATACTGCCCAGCAGTGCGGCGCATTGTGCGGTCCGTGCCTTTCCCTTGCAAGACCGAGCCGCCATGACCGCCGCGAATACCGCCCCACGTTTCAACCGTTTCAGCAAAGCCGAATGCCTCCTCGTGTTTATCACCATGATCTGGGGCGGCACCTTCTTGCTCGTGCAGCATGCCATGACGGTCAGCGGGCCGATGTTTTTCGTAGGCCTGCGCTTTGCCGCAGCGGCCATCGTGGTGGGCTTCTTCTCCCTGCGCACCCTGCGCGGCCTGACCCTGTTCGAGTTGAAGGCGGGCGCCTTCATCGGCACCTCGATCATGTTCGGCTACGGCATGCAGACCATCGGCCTGCAAACCATTCCAAGCAGCCAATCGGCCTTCATCACGGCGCTGTATGTACCGTGCGTGCCGCTGTTGCAGTGGTTGGTGCTGGGGCGCCGTCCGGGGCTGATGCCCAGCATCGGCATCATGCTGGCCTTTACCGGGTTGATGCTGCTGACCGGCCCGACCGGAGCCTCGCTCAACTTCAGCCCCGGCGAGATCGCCACGCTGATCTGCGCGATCGCGGTGGCGGCCGAGATCATTCTTATCGGCGCCTATGCCGGGCAGGTGGACGTGCGCCGGGTGACCGTGGTGCAACTGGCCACGGCGTCGCTGCTGTCATTTTTGATGGTGGTGCCGATGGGCGAAGCGCTGCCGGGGTTTTCATGGTTGCTGGTATTCAGCGCCGTGGGCCTGGGCTTGACCAGCGCGGTGATCCAGGTGGCGATGAACTGGGCGCAGCAGAGCGTCTCGCCCACCCGTGCCACGTTGATTTATGCCGGCGAGCCGGTGTGGGCCGGGGTCATCGGGCGGATCGCCGGGGAACGCTTCCCGCCGCTGGCGATGCTGGGCGCGGCGTTGATTGTGGTGGCGGTGATTGTCAGTGAGCTGAAGACGCGCGGTTCGAAAGTTGTCGACGCCAAAGCCGAGGTTGAACCGGAAAGCCAGGGTTGATGATTTAAGCGGCAAACGGCAAAGGGCAAGAAATATACCCTCGGCTATCCTCTTGTAGCTTGCCGCTTATAGCTGCCGTCTACGACCTCTGTAGGATCCTGCCACATCTTGCCGTTTGGTGATCGAGAAAGCGGCACGTATGATGCATCCCAAACTCCCGCAGATTAGAAGCCTATGTCCCTGATAGTTCTACTGCTTCTGCCTTTTATTGGCAGCTGTCTGGCGGCCTT
>Ga0153921_1000211_pt1 | contig 41503 bp, 43 predicted proteins | sample TSNJ005MetaG_FD_104691 | JGI IMG/M metagenome (GOLD analysis project Ga0153921, IMG submission 104691) | Attine ant fungus gardens microbial communities from New Jersey, USA - TSNJ005 MetaG | ecosystem: Host-associated > Fungi > Mycelium > Unclassified | place: USA: New Jersey, Brendon T. Byrne... | reverse complement strand
GGGCTCGAACCAGAACTCGACCAAAACTAGCGAGGAAATCTACAATCGAAACCGCGCAACGCCCGACCTTGCCGAATCGGTCACGTTCCCGAAATCGGCGGTCACGTTCGCCGAAATACGCACTTGGTTTTACTGCATTCGTCGACAGGCGAACGCACAAGGGGTGACCCTGCTGCATTGATATCCATCGCTATAAAAACAAAACCCGGCCAACGTGCCGGGTTTTTTTTTGTACATAGCTTCCGGTGCTCACCATGTACTAGCCTTAACTTTCAGGGCAACTTTGAACACATAAAGCGCGACCTTTATCGCCGGAACCATCACGCCGCTAGCCCAAAAGGAAACGACGAGCGAGAGTCCGAAGATCCAGTTGCATAACGGTGTGTCCGGCAGGCGGGCTGCGACACAGGCAACAAAAAAAAGAGTGATCGCAATCACGGCGCGACGTGCGACGAGGGATAACGTCATGAACTTAGTGAGCATCGTCGACACCTTCGCTTGACCGCAAGACCGCACGACGAAACAGATAAGCCGACTCCCACGCGGCTAATCCGGCTGCCACTAGGACCCAGACACGAGCGGCGCGCGTCCAGTCGAACTGCATCAAGGTATCGAGTATCGTCATTTCGTTCTCACAGGTTCTTTGCGGCCGCTGGTTCGGCCTTATGAGCAATGATGCCACGCCACGTTTATAGTCAAGGCGCAGGGTAGTGACACGGGCGGACGGCGAGAGTAGGCCGCCGCTCCGTGACACACGCCAATTACTGCAGCGTCTATGCAAAAGCCGAGAGGTTGTCTGCTAGGTAGTTCATGTGCTCATCGTCGCTGCGCTCAGACGGCTGCTCGTCGCTTCCGGCAGGCGTCTGGGGCTTTCTGTCCTCAACCGACGCAGCGACCATGTGCGGTCGGGCAGGCGGTGTTCCGCTGTCGGCGACCTCTGTCGGTTGCACGGCAGTGCGCGTTTCGTCGGGCCGATAGGCAGGCCCCGAGCTTTCCCTGCCGCGAACTGCGTCGTCCGCAAGACGTTTGAAAAGCGCCGCTCGTTGTCGTGGATTCGAGACCGCCATTAATGCAGCAAACAAAGAGGGCGTGACAACTTCGCTGACTGTCAGCTTGATCTCGATAGTCCCTGTCATGCCGTCACAGCCTCCTTCCGCTTCTTGTCACGCTCCCGCATCAGCGTTGCCTCGCCGGCTGCGAAGAATCCACGGACGTTCGAGAAGCACGCGTTCTTCAAGACCTGTATGCGATTGCGGGGGAAGAAGGCGCGTATCGCCGGCTCGAAAAGCGTCGCACCGCCACCAGTGATGAAAATGGTGTGGATGGTGTCCGTTGGGCCGACCGAGTTACCGATCGCATTTACCGCAGCTTCCGGTATGGACTGAGCCTGTGCCGCGTACTTCTCCAAATCGATTTCGTTGGTGAACACTTCATAGGGCGTGCCTTCGCGCATCGCCTCGTCGATTTCTTCGATTGCCAAGCTGGACGCGTTTGTCGCTGCGCCGATGAGCTCGGCCATTTTCTGAAAGAAGTGCGATGCGCCGCCCTGGTGACCGCCGCTACGACGCTCCTCCATAGTTAGCCCCTTGGCTGTAACCCAGTCGGTCGTGTAGTAGCCTACGTCAATAATGATGTTGCGCTGCTTTGGGTTGTACTCAGGCTGCTGGGAAAAATGAACCAGGGCGCCCAACGGTTGTGGCAAGACCATTACACTGCCCACGCGCACTTCCTCGTCGCCAAACTGCAGAGTCCCGGAGAACTTGCTCCGCAAAGCCTCAGCGAGGTGCTGGAAGGGCTGAACCGGCAGACCAAGCACGAGCCGGTCGACCGACGAAACATTGGCGAAGTGGAAGGCTCCCCCAACGAGTGCTTCGTAGCTGTCCGACGTGCAATAGCTTCCGACAAGCGTGCGTCCAGGGTCGCCGGTGCGGGAGGTTAGCGGCACCTCGGGTCCCACCTCGTACTGTTTTCCGTTGACTTCGATTCCGACGGTCCTGACGGCTTTCAATACTCCATTACTTTGCTTCGTCATTGTCACAGGCTGATAGTCAGGCGTCAGCGACGGAAACATGAACGTCGAAACGTCGGATCCGTTGCGGACAGCGACCTTTGTATTCCCATATCCGACGTCGACGGCTAGGACTGATGCATGCGTTTTCATTCTCTCTCCAGAGTTGTTCGATAGGTGCACTTATCTGCCCGTTATCTGCCCGAAAAGTGGCAGATGGGCAGCGGTGACGGCTACGTTTCTCCGTACGTCCGGATAACGGTCAGTAATCTCCCCCTAAACGGTGAGATCCAGAATCGGCCGTCTTAATCGGCGCAAATCTGTCAGTTATCGGAACGAAATCGGTGGGAAAAGTCCCCGTTACGCCTGTCCAACTCTACAGATCGGCGCGCAATGTCAAGGAAGCAAAAGCTCGCTACATTTAGGCAGCTTTCAACACTGCATCTGGTCGCGGCGCCGGTAATCTTCTACCTACCAACCGCGCGTATGCGCATCGACCCTCCTGAACAGGACCATCGAGGGGACCGCTTTGCCGAGCGAAACCCCCCTCTGTCACGGCCGCAAAATGAAGCGGCCTTTTTCTTAATCTAATCAAGTTCAAAGCGACCCAAAGTGAGGACGCTGGACACGCGATATCCATTGGGTTTGCGGGCGGTTTTGCCCGAGTGTCCGAGATGAGACGGATTGGGAGGAGCGCGGACACTTGTCTGTGGCTGCTCTTTTCCAGCTCATGGAGGATGGACGCATCCTTACAGCACACGACGCTGGGTACGTTGCATGAGGTCCGACACACCGCGACCGAGTGAACGCGCTTTGGGATGGGGGACCAGCTAGGCCGACACGGCGAGCTGCTCCCTGTACGAAAGACGAACGGGCGGCGCACCCGGAAAAATGCAGCGCAAAAAGATTACCGAGCACTTGGCCGAGGTCGTGCCGTCGCAAAGACGGGGCACACCGGCGCGCAACAGCGCGTCTCGGGCCGGCGCGGTAGCCGTGGCAGCGGCATAGCCGAATCGCACAGTTTTAGCGGTGCGCGGTTCGACTGCTGGAGCAGCAGGAGATACACAACGACGAGAGATTCCGCGAAGCGGGCCCGCGTTGAAAGTACTCCGGCAGCAAACCAGCGGCAGTCAACACGCGAAGCGTGACGACTGGCAGCACGCAGCACTACGGAGGTCGATGCACGTTTCTTCCACGTGCGGGGCTATCGAATGGAATCGCTAAAGGACAGGAAGGCAGGACCCGGCGGGGATACGCAGCGGCTGTGCGGCATGACCCGGGGATAGGCTCCTGAGGTATGCGGCGCGGTGGCAGGGAAGGACACCGCTCAATAGGTGAGCACGGGTTGCTGACTCGTCAGCATATAAGGAGAACGCGCTTGCTAGAGCCGCAAAAAATTGACGTTTCAGGAGCAGAACTCGCCTCGAATTTCATGGCCATCGCGTCGTATGAGCTGGACCGGTAACGCACCAATGCGAGCGCTGATGTGCGCTGAGGTGATCAGCACGTCAGGCGCTGATGCACTGACGCGATTGCTATGTGCGTGGACGCCTAGGGAAGAACAGGTATCGAACTTCGCCACCGTAGCACTGAGGCGCTGCCAAGACGAAGGCGATGGGAATGGAGCACAGCCGCAGCACTTCTCAACTGCCCCGAAGCAAAGCCAACGACGTCGGATTTTCACGCTGGTAGATCACGCCTTCGAGGCTGAAGTTGCGTGGTCTCTGTGGCGGCTGTCGATTACCTACGGTTTCGACGATACGCGATCCAGGCGAAGAGCACTCCGGCATGCGGCGATAGCTGGATGGATTTCTGGCACGTGCGCGGGTGGCGGAGTCCCGAATGGGTTTCCGCGGTCATGCCAGTTGGAAACGGCATTTGAGAGGGGCCGAGCAATGTACTCGGTGGCCGAGACGCGGCAATCAACAAACGAGGAAGGAGCATCCGAATGACAGTAACCGTCTATGTGAAAGGCATCGTTGCGGGCTATCCCGAGCTTCCCCCCGCGTTCCGAGATGCACTTGAAAAGATTTTCACTCCGAACGTCAATCGTGTTCACAGCCGTACCCGTGTTAGCAATAAGCCGATATCGGTCGGGACACAGGAACCCCGACTGCAAAAGCTTTGCCGTTCGTTTGTTGAGCTGCGCCAGATCGGCTACGCGATACAAACACCGTATGCGCTCAAGGAAAAGCACATCGAAAAGCTGGTGGCCCTATGGCACAAGGACGGCCAGAGTCCCGGGACCATCGAGAACAAGCTGACGTACTTCCGCGCGTTCTCGAACTGGATCAACAAGCGGAACCTGGTCAAAAAGATGTCGGAGTACATTGATCCAGCCGAGCACGACTTTCGGCGCGCATCTGTGGCGACCGAGGACAAGTCATGGGAAGGCAAGGGGATCGACGCGGTAGCCATCATCCAAGAAATCGCAAAGACGGAGCCCGTGGTCGCTGTGCAAATGAAGCTGCAGGCGGCCTTCGGTTTACGGGTCGAAGAGAGTCTGCTGTTGCGGCCGAAAGACGCAGTCCGTAAAGACGGAAAGCTCAGCGTGGTCCACGGCACAAAGGGCGGTCGCGCTCGTGTTGTGCCGATGGAATTCAAGATGGATGTTCTACTTGAGGCTGCTCAACACACAAACCGGTCTACTGGCTCGACTATCCCCGACGGCTATACCAAGACTCAGTGGAAGGACCACTTCTATACGGTTCTCAAACGCCATGGTGTGACGAAGTCTGGCTTGGGCGTTACGTGCCACGGGCTGCGGCATCAGTTCTTGCAGCAAATGTTTGAAAAATACACCGGCGTTCCTGCGCCGATCAAAGGCAGCGACCAGAGGGCCGACCCGGCGCTCCACCGCGAAGCGATGCAAGCCGTGGTTGAGGCGGCGGGCCATAGCAAAGAGCAAAAGGCCGGCGCTTATCTGTCTAGCTTTTCTGTCCAGAGGCGACTGAAGGCACCTAAGGTGACACTAGAACAAGTCCACGAGGCACTCGCAGAATCCGATGGCAATAAAAAGGCAGCAGCGATCGCCCTGGGCATCAGCAGAACAGCCCTGTACCGCGTTTTACATTGCGAAAAGCGTGCCGAATAAGGGGGAGGTGAATATTCGGCACGTTTTGTAACAGAGCATTTTGTCTTTGCTTTCAATACCTTAGTTTTTAACGCCTCAAAAACGGGACGCTCTCCGGGGAGCGTCTCGGTGCGCTTTTCAGTCCAAAAGCCAGCCCAACTGCATAGTTGTCATCGCGTGATACGTCAGGATGACGCCGAGGGCGAGCAAGGTAAAAAGCTGCGGCGCGAGTTTGTTGCGGAGCCGGTAGGCCGCGACGATGTACTGGATGGGTGACATATTCGGTCCTTGTTTGCCGTGTCTAGTTTGTAGGTCACTTCAGTATGACCGGCCCCGAATGAAGTCAAGTCACCAGCGGTTGCGGTCGGGGAGGTCATCGACCGCCTCGTTGACGCTGTTCTCAAAGTTGCCTTCGTCACCGCCCGTCGCGGGAATCCGGGGAAATTGGACCGAAGCGATCCCGTCGATGTATATGCGCTTCGCGAGTTGCTGGAGCTTTCGATATCGAGCCGCGTCGCGAAGGACTGTGTCGACTGGCCAAAACTCGCTCATTGTGATTTTGCTGTCGGCGATTTTCTTGGCGAGCATTTGAAAGATGGGCCCGCGATTCTGCCAGTCGTCTTCATTCCGCGAGAGGAGATCGATCAGGTAAGCGGCGTCAACTGCGCTAATTTCTTTCCTAACGAGCTGTAGCAGATCGCCCTCGGTGGCCTTCGGGCGTTGCATCCGTGCGTTCCAAATCTCGCCGGCCTTGTCCAGTGCCGCGTAGCGGTCGTTGCCGATCGGAATCCAAGGCGTCTGCATCCCGCATTCGTCGCAGAAAATGCAGCAGACCTTCTCGTAAGGGACGTCATACGGTGAGCGCGGTTCCATGTCTTGCATGGGCGGCGCAAGGCTGTTGCCAAGCCGAGCAAAGTCACGCTCAGGAGCCGACGGACGGCCGACTAGTCGCTGGGAGAATCCGAAAGACCACTTTCCGCCGCAGTGGTCGCAGGGAAACAGTTCGTCAGTCATGGCGCTGTCCTGTCGCCGGCTCGCCGGCGGTTCTGATATTTGTAAGCCGCCGTGGATTATAGCTACCTGCCTGGCGTCGCTCGACCGCGGACGTAGAAGGCACCTTTACCAGCCGGTGCACTAAAGTTTTCAGTACCTCAAGTTGCCTTTCCAGTTCATCGGCATATGGCGGTTCGCTGCAAGGAACCGAAGCGGGTATCGAGCCTCGAGGGCGCCCGTCGGGGCGTGCGACGAAGGCTGAAAACGGCCATTCCACCCGCTCGCACTCTTCAATCCGTCGACCTTGTCAAATGGTAGTGGCGTTGAGCCTTCGCACGATTTCCGCAAGTGGCCATTGAGCACCATCGGCGGGACCTGCTCCGCGACAGATCCAGGAACAACCATGAGCACGCGCCGCATTCTCGGACATTGGACAAGATCGGCTGCGAAAGCAGTTCGTTCGCAGCAATGGCGAGCCGGTCCTTCATGAGGGCACAGCCGGACTTCTCGGGGCAGACCGTCCAGCATGCCGGTCGTCCTACAACGTTCAGCGACGAATGTTTCATTGCCTCGACGATGTAGTGTTCGAGCTGTAGTCGGTCTACCTCCAAAGGCACACGTCCAGCGGCGATTGCCGAGAATACTGCATGCAGAATGGCTCGCAGTTCCGTTATCTCTCTAAGGAGATCCGATGGGCGGTGTCCGGAGCGCGTGAGGGCCTCCTCGATTAGTCGGTGATCAGTCGGGTCAAGCAGACCGTTCGTCGTCGCCCAATCCACAGCGTCACGCCAATCAACCAATCGCTCGACGTCACGGTCTTTAGTGCTGCCACCGCAGGTATTTACGAAGTTCAGGACAACGTGCCCGCCGACGCCTGCATGTAGTCGTTCAAATGATGACGCCTTTGCATCGACCAACATAACCTCCTTGTGGTCATTTGGTGGTTAGTCTATGCTTGTTACTCGCTACGGTCCAGTATGTAAAGGCATCCATGAACAGTCCTTCGCAGCAATCACAGCAGCGGGTTCCTGGCACCGGCGCACTGCATCTGCCACAAGTTTTCGACTTTGATGGCCAGTCAGTGCGCTATGGGGTGATCGGTGAGGGCGAGCCAATCGTGTTTGTACATGGAACACCGTTTTCCTCGCAGGTCTGGCGTCGCATAGCACCGGTGACCGCTCGCTTTCGACAAGTCTTCTACTTCGATCTCCTTGGGTACGGGATGTCTGAGCAGCGAACGGACCAAGACGTCTCATTGGCCGTTCAGAATCGCCTACTGGCAGCCTTGCTAAAGCATTGGCAACTCGATAAGCCAGACGTCGTTGCGCACGATTTCGGCGGTGCCACGGCGCTCAGAGCGGCGCTACTCGACCGATGCGAGTATCGGTCTCTGCTACTAATCGATCCGGTAGCGGTGTCCCCGTGGGGCTCACCGTTTGTGCGTCATGTGTGCGCGCATGAGGCTGCATTTGCAGGCGCACCCGCGTACATCCACGAGGCGATCGTTAGCGCTTATCTGCAAGGTGCCGCGCATCAATCGCTCTCAGCAGACACGTTAAGCATTTACTCAACCCCTTGGATGGGCGAATTGGGCCAAGCGGCCTTCTACCGTCAGATCGCCCAGATGGACCAGCGCTATACCGATGAAGTGCAACCGCGATACGGCGATCTGCGCTGCCCGGTTTCTATCTTGTGGGGCGAGGAGGATCAGTGGATCCCTGTCGACCGAGGCTTGCAGCTGGCGGCGATGATTCCCGGGGCCCGCTTCACGAGGGTGTCTGGTTCCGGACATCTGATGCAAGAGGACGCTCCTGAGGCTATCGTCGGCGAGCTGATGGATTTTCTGCCATCGAGAAAGATATGAACGGCGCTCAGGCTGAAAGTCTTAGCGTCGCGCAGTAAGCATCGTTGGCGATCCAAGCGCTGACGTCGAGTGGGCATTCCAGACCGACCAACGCCACACACATCGGCTAAACGGCTTGCGAGTCGGTGCCGTCTGAGGTCGGCAGGATCGGCCTTGATGCGGAAAGACTGGCAAACTCGCTAAAAGCTACGCGAGAGAATTGTCGATCTCCGATCATCACATTCGTCGTCAGTGATTCGCCATTCAAAGGATCTCCCATGAAATATCTCGGTCTGGCCTACTTCACCCCCGAAAAATTTGACGCAATGGCGCCAGACGACATCAAGGAATTGGTGAGCCAATGTCCGCCACTGGACGAGAAGATGCGCGCTACCGGCAAGGTTCTGATTTCCGCATCGCTTGGCGATCTGGAGAACTGGCGGACGCTTCGCCCGCGCGGTGGAAAGACGCGCGTCACCGATGGGCCTTACGCCGAGTCGAAGGAAGTCGTCGGCGGCTTGTTCATCATCGAGGCTGATAGCTCTGACGAGGCGTTACGCATAGCGTCCATGCACCCGGCCGCCACACTTGGCGAAGAGGGCGGTTGGGCCGTGGAGCTTATCCCCATGGACTTCTATCTGGCGCAATGAGGGTTCCGACGCGTGTCTCAAGAACGCGTTGGCATTCTTTCCCACAAAAACCTTTCGCGCACTGCTGGCAGCGAAGACTGCGCAATGACGCTGGGGTCGAGGGAGTTATGCCGCTATCCCATTGTAGTCTTCGTGACTGACGAGGCGCAGAGGTGCCAGTGATGGGGCGTCAAAGAGCAAGCGATAGGATCGGCCAACCGGCACGGACACCAGCTTGCCGGCCGACGACTTGATGAACTTTCCGTCGAGCGAGAATGGATGCACGCCGCTACTGACCTTTGCGAGCAGATTTCTTGCCTCTCGTTGGACGGCCGACAGGTGTCGCACCATGGACAGGTCAATCGGATCGTCGGTGGTCGAGACTCGCTTCGCCGCGCGCTTTTCTTCAATCGCCTGAAGTCGCTGGGCCTTCTGCTTCTCTGCAGCTGCGCACGCGTGGCAGTACTTGCCCTTGCCGCTGTGACCGCATTCGAAGGTTTGTTTCATGGTGCATTCCTAAGTCGTTGGTGACCCTATTGCACCATTGTTCGACGGTTGGTCAAGTGTCGGTAGACGACTTATTCAGGCTTCTTTCGCCCGGCGAGATCGCATCGAGCTCCTGCGATAGCTCCAGGATCCGTGCGTCGGCGAGCTGGATGCGAGATTTGAGCCGGTCGATGTGCCCCATCGCTAATGCGTACTGCTCGGACAGCATCGACAGCGCCCAAAAAGGACTGAGCGTGGCATCACAATCGGCGCACAGGACGATACCGCCGCGTTCGACAAGTCGGAGGTTGCGATGTGCGCACTTCGCCTCAGCACAGGCGAGCGCGTTAGCGGCGACGGCTCGCCTTTCGAAGGGAATGACCTTGCGCATCGACGCAGTTATAAATTACGCCCGGCCGTATCGTTGCGCGAGATATCGACGGCTGTCCTGGCATTGGGCGGAAACAGCACGCTGGAGATGGCAGCGTCGCGACGATAGTGAAGTTCAACGGCATCGAGAAATTCTCGAAAAGACGCGGTATCACCGGGCGCGACCCCCAGGTCCCGGTTCGCGAAACGGAGGTCGGTTGGTGCGAACGCGTGCCGCTCCAACGATGCAACGTGAGCAACATTGGGCAACCACCACCGGTTCCAACGGATTGTAAAAGCGAGCCATCCCTTGCCTGACCGCTCCAGTTCGTCCCAAGTCGCGTGAAAGTCGAGTATTGCACCGAGGGAGCTGAAGAACACCGCGCGCAGGGACGTTTCGTCCGTCGCAGCAACAACGATCTGCTTGCGTCGTTCGTCGACCGCGTCAATGGTGCTTGCCATCGCCAGCGCGGGGTAGTTCACTTGCCAGTCGGCGTTACGCGCAACTGCACGATTCAGAAAGAACGAGTTCGAGGCCATATCATTTGCGCAGCAGTAAGAATGCGCTCAAAGTACCCTATAAGGAGCGACCGTCAAGTCAACGGTTTAGGAAGCCGTACTGACGCGAGGTCGGCCGGCGGTATCCACTCAACGCATGGCGTTGCGGCGCGCGTGTACAGCACCTGTTTCCCTTTCATGCGGGCAAGGTATTGCTCATTGCCTTGCATCCCATAAATTTCGATCGCCGTCGGCTGTCGGGTATCGGTCAGTTGAAAGTCGGGCAGCATGACGTCGCCGGCCTCGAGCCTCAAAGGCTTGATGAAACGTCGGCGCTCAGCAACGAGCCGGTTGGCCATCTCCACCTCATAGCTCGAATCGCAGGGAACGAAACTGCTGCTGCACAGTTGCAGCGCAAGGTCGATGATCCGAAGATTTCCGTCCCTTGTCCGCTCGATCAAGGCGAGAATCACGACGCGCGCGCTAGCGTTACCCGTCATCGCCCAGGCGGACCTGAACGACGCAGCGGCCGATTCGATAACGGGTGCGGAGGCGAAAAATGTGCGCTTCGTTTGACGCAGCGCGACGACGAAGCCGTACTTCGAGGCGACCACGCCGCGGAGCTCGCCGAGCACCAATCGGCGTTGCGATGCCTGGGGTGTCGTGGTAATGGCGTCGAGGAACGCGTTGAACTCGGCGGCAATGGACTGCGCTTGGCTTTCGTCGTGCCGGCGCATGACATGCAAGACCTCTTGGATCCGCTTACCGTTGAGCTTGCCGTCGCCAAGAGCGGCCACAAGCTGTGCGTTGCACTGACCCCAACCGCGTGTAGAACCTCCCCGCCAGACGTGCAAACCGGCCTCGAGCCAAACACGTTGCAGAAAGCCAAGGAGAGGTGCGGCGCGGCGAGTCGTGGTGGTGAGCGAGGAGCCGTCTTCAGCGCGTATCGACCGTCCGACCGTTCTAACAGATAGCGCGGCGTCGAGCTTGACGTTCATCCCTGAGGGCGTTTGCTGGATCGCACTGAGCGCGTCGGGCGTTCTTCCATCTTTGATGGATGCCGCAGCGTAGAACGGACATGAGATCTCGTCGTGGTTGGGCCCGTCGTCAGGCCATCTTGCGAGATGAAAAAGCGCGCCGTAGCGTCGCACAACGAGGCGCAAGAGCTTGCCCGCAACGCGCTCCTGGCAGCGGCATACAGCGTAGCCCGGTGACTTCTTTGCGCGTTCGAGCTGGCGTGCGTACCGCGCCGGGTGGTCTTGAACGTCTTCGAGTGCGACCGTGAGTCCGTCAAATGACACTTGCACGATGTCTTGAGGCCTCCCTCAGTGTGAGGTCGACCTGATGGGCAGGAACCTTGTGTATGTGTGCCCGGGTCCCAAGAAGATTGGCCACTTTGCGTACGCTCAAGCAAAACTGCTCGGCGTGCTCGCCGCTCGGGAAGCGAAGGCCGATCGTCTTTACGGCACCGGGCGCGGCTTCATCGCGCGAGAAAACGGAGCCCGTTCCGACCAACGCGTCGATCCAGCTGTCGGGGAAGCCCGGAGACGGTACAGAGTCAGCACGCGCGCCGGCGGGGTCCTTCGTGAAGTCCTCGAAGCTAACAACGATCAGATTCATCTTGTATCGGTAAGGCGAAGTTGGTGCGCGCGGCGCTAGGCGGCAATGGTTTGGGCTTCGCGCGTCACTCGCCCACGAGCCCCGTGCGCGTCGTAGAGCGCAACGGCGCCCATGATGGCGACGATCGCACTAAAGCCGCATGCCGCCAGCAAAGCGGCTAATCGCTTTTCGTTGGCAGCGAGTTCCGCAGCGCGCAGTCTTTCTGCTGATTCCAGGTCGCGCCGCTGCGCTGTTAAAGCAGCGCCGAGCGCCGTCTCGTCCTCGAAGCCGTATTTCGACAGCAGCAAAGGACGCTCACCAGCTGGGACGTGCTCCATCGCGTCAGATAAGCCCTGGAGCCGTGCGGCGATGCTGGTATCAACGACGACCTGAACGGCTGAACGTTCGATCGTGAACTGGCGCGCGACAACGCTGAGCGCTCCGGTCATGCCGATGGCTGATGCGCTAAGGAACGCGATTGTCGCAATGTGGCTTACTTTCATGACGTGCTCGAAAGGGATTCACGCACGCGCGTGTACCTCGGAATTCTGATCCCAGCAGGCCAGCGGCGGACCGGCGAAAGGGACCGAAATTGTTACGCCTTTTGAGGACGATGCGCGCGCTTGCGCGCTCTCCAACCAAGGTAGAAGAAGCGGAAGCATTGTCTGGCGGGAGAGGTTATCCCCAAGGTTAGCCACAGAAACTGTGGATAAGGTGTCTAGGCCTGAGGACGAAAGGCACCATGAAAAGATCGCCTTTCGTGTCAGCGGCGGAACCTCGAGCATGTACTGTTGCACTATCACCCGCGCTTCTAGCGCATCGACGATGCGGCGCTTAGCAAGCTCACCGCGCAATCAATTTCCTTTTCCAACCCGCAGGGGCATGTCCCCTCCGCGGGCGTGCGCCTGCTCACCTCCATGGAGCAATCGCATGTACACGCAATTAATCGAGCAGTTCAAGACGGCCCAAACGGCAGCAGCAGTGGCGTATGGCGCTGTCGTTCAGGCCGAGCGCGACGTCTTCGCGGACGGGTTGACCGAGTATTCGGCGATGGAAGTGCGCAGCGAATACAAGGTCGAACGCGAGCTCAACACCTTCTGCAGAAGGCTGCTCTCGCGGCTTGTGATGGAAGCAAGCCGCAAGTTCGCGCCCGCCGGCGGCAGAATCGAGATCGACCAGAGTCGCGAACTCGACCGATGTGGCCTCGATATCGAGGATGAACTGCGGAAGAACAACGTCCCTGACTTGGACGGCTTCTGGCGACACCTTGAGCGAACGTTCGGCGGCGAAGCTGGAGAGCGCGTTGCGTTCGAGCAGGCAGCCAAGGCCATCATCGACGGCTTCTGGCTCAAGCCCGATACCGAGATCAAGCGCACCAGCAGCGCGGTGATTCTCGAAAAGCGCGTCACCTCCCAGTCGTGCTTCCATTCGAAGGGGCAACGCGAGGTCTATTACTCCTCTCAGCAGGCGGTCGCCACAACCTTTGACGGCTTGGCGACCTTCGCGAAGAAGCATCAGTTCGGCGCGCTGGCGATGCAACTGCGCAACTTCAGCGTCCACCGACTGATTTTTTCCACTCGCGAGAAGCTGTCGTTCGCGGGGCTGGAGATCGTGCTGTTCAACGACAAGTGGCAGTTCAAGTTCGCTCACGACGTGGGTGACGCGTTGTCCCTCTTCATTAGTGAGTTTGGCGCCAAGTACCTCGCCTCGCGCGACCGGTACTGAGGTGTCCACCGTCTCATCCTTGACCCGCTTCGGCGGGTTTTTTCATTTCTAGAGGCTATTCATGCAGAGAGATCTGTTTTCGTTCGAGCGGGACTGGTATGAGCCGTTGCGTGCGATCAGGAGTTTGGGATCGCAAGCACCGTCGATCGCCCATCAGGGCGAGCTGGCCGCAGCGCGCCGTCAGCACCTCGGGCAGTTCTTCACGCCGGACGCCATTGCGGCGTTTATGTGGAGCTTCGTCAGCGCCTGGAAGGTCAATCGCCTTATCCGCATCCTGGATAACTCGGTCGGCTCGGGCCGACTGCTTCAGTACGCAGACCCGGAACGCCATGCCCTGTACGGCGTCGACGTGCACGCCGATGTCATCCAGCAGTGCCAGAAGGTGTTCGACGACGCAGGGTTTGATTGCGAGTTCCGGCAAGCCGGCATGGAGGATATCCATCCGGCGCGCTTCGATATCGCACTGATCAATCCGCCGTTCTCGATCCATCTCGAGTCGCCACATCTGCAGACGCTCGAATGCACGACGTGGGGCCGGTACGGCGCGCACACCAGCGCGCTGAGCCACGACTACGCCGTGCATCAGGCGCTTGAGGCGGCGAACATCGTCGTCGCGCTCCTGCCGATCACGACCGCCGAGTCGATGGTTGGGGGCGAGCAGGGGGACCGTTTGAAACGCCGCGCGGCAGGTCTGTTCGAACTGCCGGCGGACGCATTCAAGCTCGAAGGCGCGAACGTGCGCACGGCCGTGGTGGTGTTCGACCGCTACCGCGATCGTCCGTCGGACTTCGTACGCGCGGTCGTCGACGATCTGGCGAAACCCGGCCCGAATCTCGGGCTGCACTTTGAGGATCGTTCCTTTGGCGAAGCTAGGCTGCGGCTGCAAAAGCTCGATGACAGCGTGCCGTTCATCACGCGTCCGGTCACGGGCGACAAGTCGGTCAAGGTCTCGCACGATGGCCGGCGCATTCGCTTGTCCTTTGCGTGTGGCTTCAACGAAGCGATGGTGCTTAACGCGATTCTCGTGAAGCGCATCTACTCGCGCGACGGCCACCGGCTGCCGCGTGGCTTCCGTTACTCGGGGCAAGGGTTGCTAGATATGGAAACGTATCTGGTGCAAGACAACCCGGTCGCGGCCTTCGATCAGTTGCTGGATCGAATCCGCAGCGTCGGTGGCGAGCCGCAACTCGCTGCCGGCTTCATGGAGCACTTCAACAGACGCATGCGACGCAGCGTGCGACAGGCGGTACCACTGCGGCACGTCGCCTGGACGACCGGCGCTGGATCGCGAGATCAGGTGTCTGGCATCGCGAAGGAGACCCACAAGGTCGACGCGACTCGCTGGGCCAGTCCGCTCATCAAGGCGGGCGACGAGGTCCACTTTGATCGTGAAGCCGACGGGCGGTACCGATACGCGCTGCACGGCGTTTGGTATCACCTGTCTGTCGACGAGCTCAATGCGCGGTTCGCGGTCGATAACGTCAGCGAGGGATGGGAAGTCGTGCACGAAGGTTTGTGCGCACGCTTCCCCGACCAAGCAGCGGCGCTGCGCTCGCGAGTGAAGGCGCTCGGCGTCGATCAGTGGCTCGACTGGGAGTTTCAGGTCGACGACTTGGTTGAAACGCTGTTAAAACCGACGGGATGTGTCGTCGCGTGGGAGCAGGGTTGCGGCAAGTCCCGGCTCGCGTTGGCGCTGATCCTCGTCTCCGGTGTGAAGCACGGCCTCATCGTTGTTGAGTCCCGGCTCATCGAGGAGATGTTGCAGGAGATCGGGCAGTTGCCTATCGCGGCCGATCAGGTGCAGGTAATCGAATCGGCGGCGGATCTTGGCGACCTTAGACAGATAAACCTTATCTCGTATGAGCGCCTGCGGATGCCGGTCGACAAGGCGGCTTCGTCGCGCGTGACATACGCGCACCGTCTGCGTCGTCGCATCGGCCTGCTGGTGGCCGACGAGGGCGAGCGCCTCGCCAATTCGACAAGCGATCAGAGCCGCGCGCTTTGGCAGCTTTCGGCGCGGCGACGGTTCGTTTTGACGGGAAGTCCCATACCGAATTATCCGAGAGATGCGTTTGGTTTGATCGCGTTCTCAGGCGGTGATGGGACGGCGGCCCAGCCGTATGGTTATCGCGTGGGCTACCTCGAGCAGAACTGGATCAACTCGGTGGAGTACGCGATGCGCGGCGTCGATCGATTCAGAGATGACTTCGTGGTGCTGGAGTGGGTGACGTGGCAGTTCGCTGAGAGCCTGCAGGATGGGGCGAAACGCGAGGTGCCGAAGATCGGCAACCTTCATCTCTACCGGGCGATGCTCGCGCCGCACATCAAGCGGCGGCTGGTCGCCGAGCCTGAAGTCTCGCGCCACATCCAGATCGAACCACCGCAGTTCGAAGTGGAGACAGTCGACTGGGATCGCGGCCATTTGGCCGCGTATCTGCGCGCTGCAGACGAGTTCGCCGATTGGTATCGCTCATCGCGCGATGACAAGAAGGCGTGCAACTTGGTGACGATCCTCGCTCGTATCCGTGCTGTTCACTTCTCTGCCAACTACCCGCAGTTCGGGATGGAGGGCGTGGAATACATCGGCGGGCTGACCAGCAAGCAGCGCGCGATCGTTGCGCGGATGCGTGCGATCGCGGCCGAAGGCAAGCAAGCGATCGTGTTTGCCGAGAACCCCGGAGTGCTCGATCTTCTGGCGCGCGAGCTGAATGCGCATGGTGTGCAGACAGTGCCGTTTCATGGCGAGATCCCGATCAAGCGTCGCGTGGCCGATAAGGACAAGCGATTCTTGGGCGGACTAGCAACCGGACTGATGGCCACCAAGGCATCGGGCCGCGCGGGCTACAACCTGCCGAACGCCGACTACATCCTGTTCTACGACCGGTCGTGGACGTGGCGCATCGAGTATCAGGCGATGCGGCGAGCGCTGCGCTGGAATCGGAAGGGCGTGTTGAAAGTCGTCTATTTCCATCTACCAGGCAGCATCGATGAGTATCAGGACCAAATGGTCGCGCACAAACGTGATGCGACGCAGGCGGGGCTGGACTGGGCGACGCCGGAACTGGACGACGAGACCTTCCTTCATATGGACTCCCTGCTGGATCGCTTCGTCGATGACCTTGCATTGCTGTCGGCGGAAACGTCCGGTGACATGCGCAAACTTTTGAAGGAGGCAGCGTAAATGCCGAAAGACTCGAACGTGTATGTGGTGGTCGGGGAGGGCGTCGTCACGGTTAAACGTGAAGGCTCCAATCGCGCGGTGCTGGCGAAAGTCCTCGGCAAGGTAGAAGTCGACGGCGTCGAGGTGCTCTGCCTTGACCGCCTCGTCCATGAAAGCCATGAGCAGCAGTTTGGCGAGTGGACGTTGGCGGGCGCGGTCACGACTCTGCTGTCTCGATCGATGCCGCCCCCGACTGGTGCGGCGGCACAAGACACGGTGGCATCCTCGGGTGCCGCTCGTCATACCCTTTAATCACAACCCGGCTTTCGAGCCGGGTTTTTTTTTGTTCTTCGTGGGTTTTCGGGAAAGGGCTGTAGGCGACCCGGAGCAGACTTCCGCGTTTGCGCGGAGACGACGGCCGCTTCCCACACGCAGCGGTCATCCATGCGTGCGACGAACTCTTGCGCTCCACACATGATGCGAGCAGCTGACACCTCGCGGCAAACGGCCCGTTTCTGATCGCCAACTCATGAATCACTGGACTCGATCGTGAACTTCGCCATCGCCGACCAGTCCCGATCGCCCATTCCCGCCGCAATCGTTTGAGTCATGCGCGCATGTACCGCCGCCAGCACCGGCAACACACGGCCCGCCTCCTCGGCCGCTTCGGCCGCGAGCCGCAGATCCTTCATGCCGAGCGTCGCCTTGAATCCCGGCTCGTAGTCTCCCTTTGCGATGTTCGCGGAATAAACCTGATACGAGCGACTGCCAAACAGCGTGTTCAGGATCAGGTCGAAGAATCGCTCGCGCGCCAAACCGTTTGCCTCCGTCAGAACGACGGCTTCGGCCATTGCCTCGATCGCCATCGTAATCATCATGTTGCAGGCGATTTTCGCGGCGTTGGCGGTCGGCGCCTGATCGCCCATATCCCAGACGCGACCGCCGATCACGTCGAGCAGCGGCCGCACCTTCGTGACAGCATCGGGCGGACCGCCCGCCAGCACATTGAGTTCGCCCTTCGCCGCGACGTCGGGGCGTCCGAGCACCGGCGCGGAAACGTAACCAATGCGTGCCGATTCGTGGGCCGCAACGAGCTCGCGCGCGAACGCAACCGAGATCGTCGACGTCACCACGTGAACCAGCCCGGGCTTTGCCTGCGCAAGCACGCCCGACGCGAGGAGCGTCGAGCGGATCGCATCGTCGTCGGACAGCATGGTGAGCACGGCGTCGCCCCGAAACGCCTCGACCGGCGAGGCCACCGTCGTCACACCGTCCACTGTTCCGCCCGAGCGGTTCCACGCCTTCACGCCATGTCCGGCGCGCGCCAGATTGCGCGCCATCGCGCGTCCCATCGCGCCAAGACCGATGATGCCGATTTCCATGAAATTGCGTCCTTGATCGAATCGATGTTGATAGGGAGCCTCTTTTTGAGAGCGGCAGCACCCGCACGCGGCGCGTCGCGATCTCGGTGAAGCACGGCAGATCGGCCATCACCTCAGAAACTTCCGGCGATGCGAACGCCGCATCGACCGATGCTTCGTCGCGAAACCGGCATTCGCAGATCGCGAGCGTGCCGGCCTGCTCCACCGCCGGAAAAAACGCAGCGACACCGGTCAAGCCGTAACGCGACCAGCGATGCGTAACGAGCGGAAGGTGACGCTCGACGCAGTAAGCCCTGTCGAAGCGCGCGCCCGGTTCTCCTTCATACGTCACCTAAACCGCGACGGTGGAATCATTCGTCATCGTTTCCTCCAGATAAGCGGCCGCCATGCGCCGCACGATAGACCGCATTGACGATGCTTTCGTAACCGGTGCATCGGCACAGGTTGCCGCTGATGGCGCGCCGTATTTCTTCCTGACTCGGCAACGGATTGCGCTTCAACAGATCCGCGGCCGCGACGATCATGCCGCTCGTGCAAAAGCCGCACTGGAATCCGTTCTCCGCGATAAACGCCTCTTTCAGCGTCTCAATTCCCTCGATGCCTTCGATCGTCCGCACATCGTTGCCCGAAATCGACGCCGCCAGGACGAGGCAGGCCTTTCTTACCTCGCCATCGACCAGCACGGTGCACGCCCCGCAATCGCCGGTCAGACAGCCGACCCGGGTCCCTTTTGCATCCAGCGCATCGCGGATCACCTCGACGAGCAACAGCCGCGAGTCTATGTCCGCGAAGCGCGGCTCGCCATTAAGCGTGAGCCGCACCTGAATCGTTCCTTTCATGCCTTCGCTCCCGCGAGTAGCGTGCGCAGATGCCGCCTCACGACACCCGGCACGATGGCGCGACGGTAATCGCCGTCCGCTAGTTCATCGTTCCAGCCTTCGCCGACGAGATCGAGCGCCCTGCTTGCGGCCTGCTCGATGAGTGCATCGGGCGCGAGCAACGATATCTCGTCGATCATGAAGCGGTAATACGCCGGTCGGCGCCCTGCCGCACCGACCGCGAGCCGCACGCTCGCCTGCGCGCCACGATGCAATGAGCATGCGACGGTCACGATCGGCCACGAACTCGCGCTCGCCTTGTACTTCTGGTACTGGCAGGCGATGAAAGTCGCGTCGCGCGAGACGAGAATGCCCGTGAGGAATTCGTCCGCGCGCCGCGCGGTCCGAAACGCGTCGGCGAAAAAATCACACGCCGGCATGCAACGCTTTCCCTGGGACGAGTGCAACTCGAACACCGCCTCCATCGCCGCGAGACAGCCCGGCGCATCAGACGAAGGATTCGCAAAGCTCGCGGCTCCGCCGAGCGTTCCCTGATTGAGGATCGATGCGCCGCCCGTGACTTGGGCGGCCATCGCGGCGAGCAGCGGCGCATGACTTGCGACGATCGGCGAGGCGAGCAGTTGCGCGTAAGTCGTCATCGCGCCGATGCGCAGGTGTGTGCCGTCCAGCTCGATCGAATCCAGACCGAGCGCGCTCAAACCGACGAGATGCGCGGGCCGCACGAGATTCGCCGACATCGACGGCACCAGCATCGTGCCGCCCCCCAGCACGGACGCGTCCTCACCGAAGCGAGCCAGCAAGTCTGCTGCTTCGTCGAGTTCCTTTGGCTGATGAAAATCGAAGCGATGTCCTATCACGCGAATCGCTCCCGCAGGGAAGCGATCACGCGCGCGGGCGTTGCCGGCACGTGCGCGAGGCACGCATCGTTACCCAGCGCGTTCGCCACGGCATTGCTGACGGCCGCAAGCGCGCCGCCGAGCCCCGATTCGCCCGCGCCCTTCATCCCGAGCGGATGAAACGGATTGAGCGTCATGCGATGCCCGACGCGGATCGGCGGAAGATCGTTTGCACGCGGTAGCAGGTAGCTCTTGAAGCGATCGGTAATCATGCGATTCTGCTCGTCCATCTTGATAAGTTCCCACAGCGCCACGCCGATGCCCATCACGATCGCACCCCTGAGTTGCGCTTCCACGAGCGCGGGGTTGATCATCGCGCCGCAGTCATGCACCACTGCATAGTCAAGGAGCTTGCTGTTGCCGGTGACCATGTCGAGTTCGAGCGCGACGGCATGCACGGAATACGAGAACGTCGGGTAAGTGGAGATGCGGCCTTGCACATCCGGCTCCACGCGTACATTCTTCGGCGCGAAGCTGCGCGTCACTTCGAGCGGAAGGGTCACGCCCGCAGCCACGGTGAACGGACGCAGGTGGGCGCCGAGTGCGAGTTCTGCCACGGCGATCTGCGCGCCGTTCGACTGGCGGCGCGCATGCCCGTCGCGCAACACGATGTCGTCGGCAGTTCCGCCGAGCACGTTAACGGCGCACTGCGCGAGCCGGTCACGCAGTTCCCGCGCGGCGAGGTAGGCAGCCGTGCCGCCATACATGAGCGCACGGCTGCTGGCGTTGCCGGTGCCGAGCGGCGTCACGTCGGTATCGCCTTCGATGATGCTCACCTGGTCGGCGCGCAAGCCGAGTTCGCCCGCGACCATCTGCGCGATGCCGGTGTCGCTACCGCTGCCGGGTGACGTCACGCCTGTCAGCACCTGCACGTCGCCCGACGGCATCATGCGTACCGTGGACGTCTCGTAGCCGTTGGGAAAATTTCCCGGCCGCGCGCCGCCCTCCGGCGTGAGTTCAAACGCAACGCCGATCCCGATGCGACACTCCGAATCGCGCGCGGCGCGCGCCCGTGCCTGCCATCGCGGGTAGTCGAACATCGTGAGCAACTGCTCGAGGCCGCCCGGATAGTCGCCGCTGTCCACGTTCAGGCCGGATGGCAGGAGGCGCGGCAAGGCTTCGCGCGCGACGAGGTTGCGGCGGCGCAGTTCGACCGGATCCATGCCGGTCTGTTGCGCGAGCAAATCGATCGCGCGTTCGAGCACGAGATTGCCGATCTCCTTGCCGTAACCACGTATGGCTTGCCACGGCGGCTGGTTGGTCATGGCCAGCGAGCACTCGACGTCGCAATGCTCGATCGTGTAGACGGTCGGAAACACCGCCGGCGTGACGAGCGCCATCGCCCAGCTATGACCGGCGCCGATGATCCCGACGTCGACTAGTATGCGATCACGCCAGGCGATCAGCCTGCCGTTCTCATCCGCGGCAATCTCGAAGCTGTGATGCTGTGACCGCGCGCCTGCGAGCAAGGTCTCTCGGCGTTCCTCGATCCATGCCACCGGGCGCTTCGTGAGCCGGCTGAAGAGCGCGACCAGCACTTCCTCCGGATGCCCCGCCATCTTGAGCCCGAACGTGCCGCCGATACGCGGCGCGATCACGCGCACCTGCGACTCCTTCACGCGCAGCGCGGCAGCGATCAGCCAGCGGCTCGTATGGGGATTCTGGAACGTGCCAGTGAGCGTGTAACGCTCGCCGCGCGCATCCCATTCGGCGACATAGCAGAGCGTTTCCATCGGCGCGCTCGTCGACGAGCCGATTGTCAGTTCGCCTCGCGCGACGTGTGCCGCCCGCGCGAACGCGGCATCCGCGTCACCTGAGCGGATGCGGTCGTGCACGAGCAGATTCGTGTCCCAGCCGGGCTGGACGATCGGCGCACCGTCGCGCAATGCGTCACGCGCGCTTACGGTCGGCGCGCGCACTTCGTATTCGATGCGAATCTTCGCGAGCGCCGCTTGAGCATCGTGAACCGAAATCGCCACGAGCGCCGCCACGGGTTGACCGAAGTAGGTCGCCTCTTCGAGCGCAAGGCAGCGGCTCTGCAGGGGACCGCGCGCGCCTTTCGCGGGCAGGTCCATCGCCGGCGGCATCGCATCGCTGAAGCGGGCCGCATCCTCGCCCGTCAGGCCGCCGACAACGCCGGGCATCGCCAGCGCCTCGGACAGGTCGATCGACACGATCCTCGCGCACGCGTGCGCGCTGCGCAGTATGGCGAGATGGAGGGCATCTCGAGGAATGAGGTCAGCGCTGTAGTCGACACGTCCCGAGACGAAGCGCGCGCCATCCAGTCGCGCCACGCTTTCTCCGAGCAGGCTCCCCGGCGATGCATCCTTGAAGATCTGTTCCATGTTAGCCGCGTGCGGGCCCGCTTGCGCAGGCGTCGACGTTCGTTGGTTGATCATGCATTCGCCTGGCGGCCGGTACGCATGCACAGCAGCGCGCATGCACCCAGTGCAAGCAGCGTGGTCATCAGATAAAGCCCGCTGCTCAGCGTGCCGCTCAGGGTCTTGAGCCAGCCCATTGCGAACGGACTGGCAAAGCCGCCTAGCAGGCCGAGGCTGTTGACAAAGGCGATTGCGGCAGCAGCCACGGACGAGCCCGCGAAGTAGTCCGACGCGAGCGACCACAGCAGCGGAAGCGTGACGAACACCGTGGTCGATGCGATCGTCAGCAACACGATGGTCGCAGTCAGATCATGCGCCATAAGCGGCAGCAGAGAAAGCGCGATTGCCCCTGTGAAGGCGGCCAGCGCGCCATGCCAACGACGCTCGAGCAGCCGGTCCGAGTTGCGGCAGATCAGCACCATGCCGACGGCCGCGATACCGTAGGGAATCGCCGACAGCCAGCCGACGCGCTCCACGCTCGTCGCGCCCGCGCTCCTGAGGACCGTCGGCAACCAGAAGCTCAGCGCATACGTGCCGCAGATGAACGTGAAATACGCGAAGCTCATCACATACACCTTCGGATCGGCGATCACCTGCCGCAACTGCCCGGTATGCTTTGCCTCCGTGTCGCTGCCTTCGGCATGCAACGCATGACGCAACGCTTCGCGCTCCGGCTCGGTCAGCCAGTTCGCACGCCCGATGTCGTCCGACAGCGTGAACCACGTCACGATGCCGAGCAGCACCGCAGGAGCCGCTTCGACGATATAAAGCCACTGCCAGCCCGCGAGACCCGCGACGCCGCCGAGCCGCGACATCGCCCAGCCCGACACCGGCCCGCCGATCACCCCCGCGATCGGAAAGCCCGTCATGAAGAGCCCGAGAATCTGGCCGCGCCGATGACGTGGAAACCACTGGCTCAGGTAGTACACGACGCCCGGAAAGAAGCCCGCCTCGAACACGCCGAGCAGAAAGCGCAGCCCGTAGAACGCCGCCGGGCTCGATACCGTCGCCATCGCGCAGCCGGTGATGCCCCACAGAACCATGATGCGCGTGATGGTCTTGCGTGCGCCGATGCGCTGCAAGAGCAGATTGCTCGGCACCTCGAACAAAAAATAGCCGATGAAGAAAATGCCGGCGCCCAGACCGTACACCGCATCGCTGAAGCCGAGCGCGTCCTGCATCTGAAGCTTGGCGAAGCCGACGTTGATGCGGTCCAGATACGCGACCACGTAGCACACGATCAGCAGCGGCACGAGCCGCAGCGCGACCTTGAAATACAGCGCACGTTGCGTGTCCATTTGGGGCGTCGCCGGGGCGGGCGAGTGTGTATCGAGAGCGATTTTGCGCGACATGATGACCCTCTCAATGTTGGTGGACGGAACGGCGTACGAACGACGGAAAGCGTCTCATGAAGCTGTCTCCTTGAACCTCGGACATGCTGATGGTCCGGCGGCATCTGTTCTTTGTCAGGGCGTACTCAAAGGCGGTGGATCACTCGGATCAAAAACTGATCGATCGAACAGTCAGCACAGTAACGGAGGAGCAAACACCCGGTCAACCGGAAGCAGAGCCGGAATTTCCCTTGTTGACTGATCGATCAGTCAGGACTAGTATCGGCGCTTGATTGCCTCGCGTGGATGCATGCCAACGCCTTCGTCGGCGTGCGCCGGCGCGATTTTCAACGTTCAGCAGAGGACAGAGCCGTGAGCACCTTCGACGATTACGCAGACAAGTTCGAGACCATCCGCATGACGCGCAACGACGGCGTACTGGAGATGCACTTCCACACGCACGGCGGGCCGCTCGTGTGGAATCTGACGGCACACCGCGAGTTCGAGCAGGCGTTTCTCGACGTCGGCCGCGACCGGGAAAACGACGTCGTGATCATGACCGGCACGGGCGACGCGTTCAGCGGGCCGTCCATCGCGCCGGGCATGCACCAGAACCGCAATTCGATGACACCCACGATCTACGATCCGATCTACTGGGAAGCGAAGCATCTGCTCATCAACCTGCTCAATATCGAAGCGCCGGTGATCAGCATCATCAACGGGCCGGCCGTGCGGCACGCGGAGCTTCCACTGCTGGGCGACATCGTGCTGGCATCGGACACTGCGACGATCCAGGACACCGCGCACTTCCAGGGCGGCATGGTGCCGGGCGATGGCATGCATCTGATCATGCCGCTGCTCATGGGCCGAGCGCGCGGCCACTACTTTCTGCTGACGGGCCAGAGCATCTCAGCCACCGAGGCGCTGGAGATGGGCCTCGTCAACGAAGTGCTGCCGCCGGCAGACCTGCTGCCGCGGGCTCGCGAACTCGCCCGGTCGATGCTCAAGCAACCGCGTCTCGTAAGACGCTATACACGCACCTGCCTGAATCAGGAACTGAAAGCTCGCCTGCACGACGTCCTGGGTTACGGACTCGCGCTCGAAGGCATCGCCCGCATGAAGGAGCCGGCCGTCTGAGCGGACGGATCGGATTTGTCGATATGGATATCAACGTCAGGATCAAGGAGGCAACATGACTGTCAGCAGCATCACGAGACCGATCGATATGGTGGGTTCGGTCATCGACGTGATCGATTCCAGACCCGATGTGCTGGGCGAATCGATCATCTGGGATGAGAAAACGCAACTGCTCTGGTGGGTAGATGGCATCGGGCAGGCGATTCATCGCCTCGACATGTCAAGCGGCGCCAAGAAAAGTTGGCCGATGCAGGAAGAAATTGGCAGCATCGGTCTGCGCGCGAAGGGCGGCCTGATCGTGGGGATGCGCTCCGGCTTTTACTTTTTTTCGCCCGAAACCGGCGAGCTGACCGAAGTGGCGCGTCCCGACGCCGAGCGGCCGAAGAACCGCTTTAACGACGGCAAATGCGATCGTCACGGCCGTTACTGGTCTGGCACCGTGGAAGCAGCCGCCTACACGCCGCGCGGACGTCTGTTCCGTCTCGATCCCGATCTGAAGCCGCATCTGATCATGGAGGGCATCACCTGCATTAACGGCATCAGCTTCAGTCCCGATAACCGGCTCATGTACATGACCGATTCATTCAGCTGCCAGATCGACGTGTTCGACTACGATTCGGTCGATGGCGCCATCTACAACCGCCGCAAGTTCGCCGAAGTGCCGCTCGGGCGCGGCATCTGCGACGGCTCGACCGTCGATGCCGACGGCTGCTTCTGGAGCGCGAACATGGATGGCTGGTGCGTCACGCGCTATGACCCGCGCGGGAGAATCGACATGGTCGTCAATCTGCCGGTGCGACGCGTGAGCAGCTTGTGCTTTGGCGGTCCGGACCTCGACACCCTCTTCATTACGACGGCGCGCCGGCGGATGAGCGAGAAGGAACTCGCGCAGCAGCCGCTCGCGGGCAACGTGCTCGCGGTGCGGCCCGGCGTCAAGGGTCTGCCGGAGCCGGAGTTTCTCGGATAAGGGCGTGCGCGGTCCGGTCATCGCGTTGCAGGTGGCGACGCGGCCCGGATCGTCTGGCCCGCGTCGCGCGAGGATCACGATATACTGACTGATCGATCGAATAGTAAGGCCATGGAGCTTGCGGAGATGAGAACACAACGCGAAAAGAAGGCGTCCGCACACGCCGGCAACGGTGCTCAGGAACCCGACCGCGCGCCGGGTACGCGCTTATCCGCGATCCTGAATGCGGCCGAGCGCGTGTTCGGCGAGCATGGCTACGCCGGAGCGAGCATGCGAAACATCGCGGACGAAGCGGGCGTCGCGCAGGCGCTCGTGCACTACCATTACGCGACCAAGGACAAGCTCTACGAGGCCGTATTCGAGCGGCGATCGTCAGCGATCAATCAACACCGTGGCAAGTTGCTCGACGACCTGTTTGCGAGCGAACGCAAGGCCACCGTCGAAGACGTGCTGACGATCGCCTTCACCCCGCTGTCGGAGATTTTTCATGGGGAGGATGCCGTTAATCTGGCGCTTTACGTGCAGCTGGTGGCGTCCGTGAGTCTAGGCAGCGACGAGCGCTCCCGGCGCATTCGTGAAACCTACTATGACCCGATTGCGGAGCGAATCATCGACGCCCTACATACGGTCGTGCCTGGCATCGCACGCGAGCAGGCGGTGTGGGCGTATCTTTTCTCTGTCGGAGCGCGGCAGCAGGCCCATGCACTCAATGGCCGGGCGATGCGACTAGGCGCACAGGACCGCGAAAAAAAGTCGACAGCGCATTATGCGGACCTCGTTCGCTTCGCGGCTGCGGGCATTCGTGCGCTAGTGCGCAACGAGACGGATCTCGCAGCGTTATTGAAGGGTCGCGACGGCCGTGTCGCCAAACCTCCAAGCAACCGAAAGCCCTCGCCATCGCGTACCCACTGAGTTGCAGAATGCGCCGTTCAAGCGATGCGGATTGATCACGCGGCCGCCGCACGTTGACTCGAATGAGAAGAGTCGTTCAATCCGCGGATTGGTACGGACGCCTCTTCCGATTTCGTCGAGGTTACTCGACCTACGTCGAGCCACTCCGGCCGGTGGCCGCCCGGTCTTGCTGTTGGGCCAGTGCGGCTCGACGAGCTGCGCCAGTGCCTAGCACGGCACCAAGCGCTTCATCTCGTCGAGGTAACTCGCGCTTGCCCGTCTTTTTCGTCGACAGGCAATGCTAAGCTGATCTGCTTCCGGACTAAGTCTTGCCGACCTTCTTAGGCATCGGCTGGTCCACTGCTGCATCCCACATCCCCATCGCGTCAGTCACGGCCTTCTCGATGACGGCATGCCGGACACGATCGCGGGCGAGCACAGACAGTCCCTGGAAAAAGCAGTCGAACGCGATGGACAGCGATGCCGGATCCGTGCTGCTACGCAGTTCCCCACTCTCGATGCCCCGCGCTACGCAGGCGCGAAACCCGGCACGCGTCCGAGTGCGAACTTCTCGAAGCAACTGGGTGACGGCTTCGCTGCCGATGGAACTGGCCCCGACAACGCCCAGCGCGACCATACAGCCCTTAGGATGGCCGCTCTCGGTCTGCATCCGTGCCGAACGGAGCAGCGCCAGGAACACACCTTCCCGTGGCGGAAGCGACGTGTCATGGAGACTACGGGTCACCTTGCCGTAAATCTCCATGTATCGCTCCAACGCCTCCTTGTACAGCGCCTCCTTGGATTCAAAGGCCGCATAGAAGCTAGGCGCGGAGATGCCCCCGCCGATCGCCGCCTTTAACTGCGACAAAGACGTCGACTCATAGCCATGTTCCCAGAACAGGTGCATCGCCGAAATGATCGCCGCATCACGGTCGAACGCACGTGGCCGACCCCGCTGAACCATGAACATCTCCGTCAGTCAAAATATATATACTAATCGATACACAATCTGTGAACAAGTCGCGACGTACCGCCTCCCGCGCATGGCAGCGGGCCGTTCAGGCAGACAGTTGACGCGGCCTTCCAAGTTCCCTTAAATTTATACCACTCGGTACGTAAATCATGAGCAGCGCGGGGTCATCACACGAACCCCGCATTTTTTTCACTATTTATGTATCACTCGGTACGGAAATAACCCATGTCCAAGGAACTTGAAGCACGCCTTGACGCCATCGAAAGCCGCTTCGCCATCGATGCGCTGATCGCCAACTACGCCGAGGCGTTCGACACCATGAACATCGAGCTGCTGGCCACTCTCTGGCATCCCGAATCGCGGCTGCTTCTGGGTGCAAACGGCAACTCCGACGGCCTGGAGGCCATCCTGGCGCAAGCACGGATCAACATAAAGCGCATGCCCCACATGCATCATTGGATGGCGAATGCCCTGATCACGGTGGACGGTGACAACGGCCACGGGCTGGTGGCGGCGGACTGTCTTTTTTACGACGTCGATCAGGGCACGCTTCAAGTGAGCGGCCAATACCGCGACGTCTATGAGCGACGCGAAGGCCGCTGGGGATTCCTGGAGCGCACCTTCACCATGCACTACGCTACGCCGCTCCAAAACTGGCACCCCATCACTGGAACAGAACGCTTCGGCCTCCCGGCCTGACGCGGCTCGCGACCGCCTAACCTTATGCATACGACAACCTCTTCCACGCGTCGATGGTCGGCGTTCGCGGTGTTGCTGGTGGGAGCATTTCTGCCTCCGCTGGACTTCTTCATCGTGAACGTCGCCCTGCCGTCCATCCAAAGCACCCTCCACACAAGCGCTGCAGAGTTGCAACTCGTTATTTCCGGATACGCCGCGGCTTACGCGGTCTTCCTTATCACAGGAGGACGGCTAGGCGATCTCTTCGGCCGGCGGAGGATCTTCCTTATCGGCGTCACGGGCTTCGGACTGACATCGGTGATCTGCGGCCTGGCATCGTCACCCGCCATGCTGATACTCGGGCGTGTGCTGCAGGGCCTGAGCGCCGCCGCCATGGCGCCGCAAGGACTGGCCTCCATTCACGCCCTGTTCCCTGAGAAGGAGCGCCCGCGTGCTTTGGGCCTCTACGGCGCCGCGGTGGGACTGGCCGCTGTAGCTGCGCAGGCCCTCGGCGGTGCGTTGATCTCTGCGGACATCTTTCACCTGGAGTGGCGCGTCGTCTTTCTCATCAACTTGCCCGTCGTCGCCGCCGTCCTGATCTTCGGGCTGCCGTTGCTACCCGACGTCCGCGGTGACAGCCCGGCACCTGTAGACCGCATCGGGGTGCTGCTTTGCGCGCTCACGCTGGGCTTGCTCATCGTGCCCCTGGTCGAAGGGCGGGAGCTGGATTGGCCCTGGTGGGCCTGCGCAATGCTGATCGCGTGCCCCGTCGCTGGCGTAGGCTTCTGCCGATATGAGGTGGCCTACGCCCGCCGAGGCGGCGTGCCCCTGATCAGCGTGGAGCTGATCCGGAGGCCTGGTCTGATGAGCGGGCTTACGGGCGTCCTCTTCTTCTACGTCGTCTCTGCTTTCTTCCTGACGTTCTCCGTCTACCTCCAGGGGGCGCTTGGCATGAGCCCATTCGAGACAGGGCTGGTTTTCCTGCCGTTCGGAGTCGGCGCCTTCATCGGGCCGCTGACGACGCCGCTCGCCATCCGCCTCTTCGGCGACCGCGTCCCCGCCATCGGCATGATGCTCGAGGTCGTCGGCTGCATACTCCTCGCCGCCCTCGTGGCCGGCGCGCCCGGACAGATGCCGGCTCAGTTTCCGCTGATCGGGGCGGTAGCACTCCTGGGATTCGGTCAGGGCTGGGCGCTGCCGACGCTGGTGCGCTCGGTTATCAATCGAGCACCGGCGACCGGTTCCGGGATGATCGCGGGCATCACGAATTCGGCGTTGCAAATCAGCGCAGCACTGGGTGTCGCGGTCATCGGCGGCGTCTTCTTCAGTGTCGCAGGGACTTCACCGGATCCGGAAACCCTCGCCAGAGCACTTGTCGTCGCAATGATGTGTGTCGGCGCCAGTCTGACCGTTTCCGCCGTGCTGTCTATCGTCGCTTCAAGATCGAGCATTCAGGCCGCTGCAAGGACCGCTCCTCGTTGAGTCCAGCCCGCCATCACTCGCGGCAAGGAGAACATCGATGCTCGTTCCCCCGGCATGCACGGCAGTCCAATTGCGAGCCGCACCAGCCGAGCGCCGCGGGGCGTGCTCCGCGTCGATCCTGCCGGATGCAGGGCCTTGGACATGAGGGCGAAGATTGAACAGTTGCGGATCGTCGACTTGAGATGGATGCCCGCTTGCTGACACGCTTGCGCGATTAACGTTCCAAACAGGGATGTCTTGTTTGAAAAGCGCGGTGGGTCGCGAAAATAGAGCGGCTAGATACATCTGTTGTTTCCCCCGGCCCGATTGAAGGGAGTCAGTTAAGCGGCCGTTATCAGGAGTGAACGAGCTGTTCAAATGACGGCTTTGCGAGAGGGCTGACCGGCAGAAATTGGCCGCATGCGGTCCGACGACGACACGACGAGCGCTTGATCGTCGCTCGACTCGCGGCCGTCGCAAGCCGACCCACTTCGGCCCGTCGTCATGCGTCGTCTCTTTGACCGTTCCCGGGCCATACCCGTCATTTAGATTTCGATCGACCCCGGCCTCGTGGACCCCGCTTCGGATTACAAAAATGCAACCCGCACTTTTACATCCGGGATCTGCAAGGCCCTTCCACAATCAACTAGAGACAAACAGATGCATCGTTAGTGGCAGCCGAAACATTGAGCTATATCCGTTCGCGTAAAGACATTGCATGGATCTTGTCCGACACGCGCCGTCAGACGCCGCATTGAGCTTAAGCCTTGGCAGCGACCGGGAGTCGGAAAGGCGCACCGAGACGGTTGAAAGCGTTCATCGCGGCAATTGTTATTGTGAGATCGACGAGATCCTTCGGCGTGAATGCCGCTGAGGCCGCTGCATACGCTTCATCCGACGCGTGCGTTTCGCTGACGCGCGTCACCTCTTCGGCCCAGGCGAGAGCTGCGCGCTCCTGATCGGAGAACAGGTGCGAGACCTCATCCCACACCGGTACCAACGTGATCTTGTCGACTGACATCGTCTTTCTGAGATCACGACTATGCTTGTCGATGCAATGAGCGCATCCATTGATCTGGGAAACACGGAGGAACACAAGATGAATAAGCTCCTCGGGCAGGTTGGTGCTTTTCGTCACATAGTGATGAACGCCCATAAGCGCCTTTGCGCCGTCCGGGGCGATCTCGTGCCAGTTCAAGCGGGTCATCTTCGTCCTTTACCTTTCGTCCGTTGAAAAAAATGTCTCCTGCCCTTTACAGGCGCAGGTCGGTTACTTCACCTTTGCGCACGGTTCGTGATGTTACGCCGACGATGCTCAGCGGAGTTTTCCTGCCGACGAAGCCGTCCGACAGCGCCGCATGGTCGCGCACGTTCTACATCAAGCCGTGAATGTCAGAGACGCATCAGGCCGTTGCCGTATCCGTCAAGCGCATACGGTCCAGCCAGTCGCCGAGAGTCATGCGGCCCTGACGCATCCGGCCGGTCGGCACGAGCGAATTTTCGGCCATCGAGCCGCCGAAGTAGGTTGCCTTGTCGTCGGCGATCACCCTGCGTGCGTCACGCGTGGCGCGCAGATAGGTGCCGATGAACGCATGCATCGCGCCGCGCTCGGGACCGGCGATATCCACGATGCCGTCGAGCGGCACGCCCAGAGCGATCTCCACGATGATAGCCACGACATCGTCGGCGGCGATGGGCTGGAACTGATGCGGTGAAAGACGCACAGTGCCGTCGGCGGTGCTCAGATCGGCGATGGTGCCGAGAAACTCCATGAACTGCGTGGCACGCACGATCGAATAAGGCACGGGCGATGCCGCAATCAGCCGTTCCTGCACGCACTTCGCCGCGAAGTATGCATTGCCTTCCATTCGATCCACGCCGACGATCGACAGCGCCACATGGTGCTGCACGCCCGCTTTGCGCTCGGCCTCAAGCAGATTGCGCGTCGCATCGCGGAAGAAACACGTAACGGCATCGCCTTCGTACGTCGGCGGATTGGTCACGTCGATCACGACATGCGCGCCACGCAGTACGTCGTCCAGGCCCGCGCCGGTGATCGCGTTGACGCCCGTGCTCGGCGATGCGGCGACGGCCTCATGTCCCTTCTCGCGCAACAACGCCACAGCCTTCGCACCGATCAGCCCGGTCCCTCCGATGACGACAATCTTCATCACACACCTCGTTCAATTGGTGGAAGTGGAATCATTGTGTAAGAATCATGTCTTGGTTAGAAGGGACAAGAATCGTCGATCTGACTAGTCCAAGGATCACGCATGCGGAACACGCAACATGCACTGAAGATCGATATCGACCGGCGCCACACATTGCCGATCTATTTGCAGATCTGCGAGCGCTTCAAGGCCGCGATCGGCGCGAGACACCTCAAGCCCGGCGACCGCGTTCCCGCGCTGCGCGCGCTTGCCACGCAGCTCAACACGGCGCGCGGCACGGTGGAGTTGGCCTACGACATACTCGTCGACGAGGGCTATCTCCAGATGCGCGGCGCGGCGGGCACTTTTGTGTCGTCGTCGCTGCCGGCATCGGCTGTGAACCTGGCAGCGTCTCGGGTACGAGAATGCGCAGAGGTGCCGCGCGCAAAACCGGCACCGGCAGTAGGACTCGGCCATGAAGCCCGCCCGCTGCGTCCCGGATTGCCCGCGCTGGATGCTTTTCCGCGCAAAGTGTGGAGCCGCATCCTCGCGCATCGGGCGCGCAGCGTAGATCTAGCCTCGCTCACTTATCCCGACCCTGCCGGCTTCGAGCCGCTTCGCGAACGCGTTGCGACATATCTGGGCCTGTCGCGCGGTGTCGAGTGCGCGCCAGAACAGGTATTCGTGACGAGCGGCTATCGCGCGTCGCTTGAACTCATTCTGCGCAGTCTCGCGAAACCGAACGACAGCGCCTGGTTCGAAGAGCCGGGCTATTTTCTGGCGCGCGACTTTCTCAATCAGGCGGGGCTGAAGCTCGCGCCGGTGCCGGTCGATCACGACGGAATCGACGTCGATGCCGGGCAGGCGCACGCGCCGCACGCGCGCTTCGCCATCGTGACGCCGTCGCATCAAAGTCCGCTCGGTGCGACGCTTTCGCGGGCGCGGCGCATGAAGCTGCTCGACTGGGCGGCACGCACGGGAAGCTGGATCGTCGAGGACGACTATGACAGTGAGTTTCGTTACGCCGGGCGGCCGCTGCCCGCGCTGAAGAGCCTCGATGTCGACGACCGCGTGATCTACTGCGGCACCTTCAGCAAGGTTTTGTTTCCCGGGCTGCGGCTGTCTTATGTGGTCGTTCCCGAGCGGGCCATTGCACGCTTCGCGCAACTGACGACGAGCATGAACGCCGGACCGCCTTACCTGTTGCAGGCGGCAGTCGCGGACTTCATCGCACAAGGGCATTTTGCGCGGCATCTGAAGCGCATGCGCGCGCTCTACGCGGAGCGCCGCGAGATCTGCGCCCGGGCATTGGAAAAAGCGTTCGGGGAGAAGGTACGCATCGAGCGGCCGTCGGGCGGCATGCATCTCGTGGTGCTGTTCAACAACGTCAGCGGCGTCCCCGTCGACGACCTCGCCGTCGCCGCACGTGCGCAGGAAGCCGGGCTGGCGGTGAGCGCGCTGTCGTCGTGGCATATCGGCGCGCGCACGAAGCGCACCTTGCGCGGCGTGGTGCTCGGCTTCGCAAACGTAGCGGACGAAGCCGAAGCGACGCGGCTCGTGGGCCAGTTGCGGCGCGCGTATGACGGCTAGAGCGTCACGGTGGCGTTCTGAGCGTTGAAGAGATCGTGTTGCGCGAGCGCTTCGCGCGCCGCCTTCAGTGCTTCGGTCACGGCTGCTTCGCCGCGCACGAGACCTTGCAGCAGAAGAAAATGCACATTCGTTACGCCGATGCAGCCGAGCGCATAACGCAGATACGGCGAGAGGAAATCGCGCTGTAACGCATGCTCGCCGCTGTAATGACCACCCGAGCCGACGATGACAAAGGCCGGCCGATCGCGCAACAGTCCTACCTTTCCTTCCGGCGTGCTGGCGAAGGTGCGATGAATGCGCAACACGTAATCGATCCACAGCTTGAGCGCGGCGGGCACCGTGAAGTTGTGCATCGGCGTGTTGATGATGAGCACGTCCGTGGTTTCGATCTCGCGGATCAGTTGTTCGGAAAGTTTGAAATGGCGCTCATCCGGCTCGCGCGACGTGATGGCGCGCGCGTAGTCGCTGGTGAGCGGCGGCAAAGGATCTGCGGCAAGGTCCCGGCTAACCATGTTGCTTTGCGCGCGTGCGCCGAGCTTCCTGATCATCTCGAGCGCAAGCTGATAGCCGTGGCTGGCTTCGCGATGCGGGCTGGCATTAATGAACAGCACCTTCATTGCGCGGCCTCCTTGTGGATTGTCTGAAGCGACTCGACGAAATGCATGCCTTTTGCAAGCAGGCCGTTGCGGAAGTAGAAGCGCTGCGCGAACGGCATATGCAGGCCGGTATCGAGTACGAGATGGGCGCAATCAGAACGACGCGAGATGTCGCGGACCTGGTCGAGCAGCCCCGCACCAATGCCGCTGCGTTGCTGCCGCGCAGTAACAATGAGGTCGTCAACATAGAGGAAACGACCGTATAGCGTATTCGTCTGAAGACGGTAGCCAGCGAGGCCGAGGACGGCGCCCGACGCGTCGCGAGCGGCCAACAGGCGATAGTGTTCTTCGCGCTGGCGTCGCATTTGTCTGGCGAAGGACGCGGCGTCTTGCAGATGCGGCCGCAGTTCCTGCATGACCGGAAAGGCTTGTGTCCATTCGTCGGGCGAATCGAGATGCTTGAAATCGGGCGGCGTATTCATGGGCTTTTCTCCACAGTACATACCGCACACGATATCGGAGCGATGGCTTAGTCATAAGAGCCAAAAATCGTGTCGTGAATTAGTCCATCGGATCGACTGGCATTACATCGAATGTTCGAGCGCTCTTCAGTGCCGCTTCGTGAAAACCGAATTGCCGCGATCCGTTCTCTTGACAGTCCGGTTCGGAACGAACATGCGACGATGGAAAGTCTGCAAGCGGAGCCGGGTTGATGACCGCTTATGGCCGGGAAAAGCCTGTCGCAAACGGTCCCCCGGAAATCTGCGAAGACCATTTTTTTCGGCCTTTTACCAGAGAATTGATGACCGTTCGGCCACGCGCCGGGGTGTTTGCGCCATTGCGAGCGCGAGTGTTCGCTTCGCCGCATCATCGGCTGCTGGAAGCCAATACGCTTCGTTCGCGGTCTGGTGTCCCCCGGTTATGCGCCGACTGTCTTGGGCGCCGGCTTTGTGCCGGCGCACTTTTTCACTCATGGCATCATGCGGACAGACGCGAATTGGAGCGTCCGTTACGCCACGACAATGCAATGAGTAATTCTCCAGCACCCAGCAGCCGATCCCTCGCCTTTACCGTCCCAACGCATTTAGCCGAAGCACTCCAGGAGACCGTTGACGACTTCCTTGCAAAAGCGGCGGGCGGAACGACCCCCGCGCAGCGAGCGGCCGAGATACGCGCTCAGGATCGCGACGCGAGCCTGGATTCGCTCGCCTATCTCCTTGACGTGGCCGAGGGCAGCTCTGGGCAGGCACGCGTCGCTGCTCAGTTTCTGGCAGGCCTCTATAACGGTGAGGACTTCCCCTTCAGTCTCACTGACTTTCGACGGCTCGACGATGATCTGCTGGAGCACTGCATGCAGGTACTGCGACTGGACAGTCGGCACGCGACGGAAGTGCATCGTTACTGTCCGAATGGGGAAGCCCGTTGGCTGGCGATGATCCGACGATGGGGGCTGGCTGACGAACCGGCGCACACGCCGCTGCCCGATGATGACGTCGTGCATTCCTGCCAGTACGAAAACAAGCTCGATGCGCCGGGTTATCGCGACGTGACTTTGGTCGTCAAAGTGGCCGTCGGCGTCGACGAGATTCGCTCGATCAGCCTCGCGCTGTCTGCGGCCGATTCGGAGCGGCTAGCGGCGGATCTCGTCGCGGTTCATCGCCTTGCGTGGACACGCGGCAAGCCGTTGGATGCAGACGAGAATGAGCCGCGACCCGCCTGGCTGTAAAAGACGGCATGAATTCGTGAGCTTTTGCGTGGCGTGACCGCAATATAAACCGCTATCTTCACTCCATCACCCGCGTCATAGACGCATCGACCCCGCGCTGACTTCTGTCGGCCCACGTTGTTCAACCCTTTGGGAACCACTCCCAAAGGGGGCAGGTTCCCTCTCAGGAGCCCTGTCATGCAACAACAACCTACTCTCGCCCTCAAGCAAATTCAGGTCAGCGTCAATCCCCGCAAGTACTTCGATGCGGCGGAGATGGAAGAGCTGACCGCGTCTGTGCGCGAAAAAGGCGTCATTCAGCCCGTCATCGTACGCACGCTCGCTGACGGCGGCTTCAGCCTCGTCGCTGGCGGCCGCAGATACAAGGCGGCGCTCGCTGCGCACGGGGAAGACTATGAAATCCCGGTCGTCGTTCGAGACATCGATGAAGTCGAAGCGAAGCAACTCGCCATCATCGAGAACATCCAGCGAGCCGACATGTCGCCCGCCGAAGAAGCCATTGCCGCAGCCGAGCAAGTCGGGCTGTGCAAAGGCGATCGCGACGAAGTCGCGCGCATCTTCGGCTGGTCGCGTGCGACGCTGGACAAACGTCTCGCGCTGATGAACTGCAGCACTCCCGTGCTCGATGCGCTCAGCACGCGGCAGATCCTGCTCGGTCACGCCGAGCTTCTTGCTGCACTCCCCAAGGAGACGCAGGACAAGCTGCTGCCGGTGATCATCAAGGAAGGCAAGGCGGTCGCGGAGGTCAAGAAAACCATCGAACAGGTCGCCTGTTCGTTGGCGGCCGCGATCTTCGACAAGGCCGACTGCGCCGGATGCCCGCACAACTCGTCCACGCAGGGCGAGATGTTCGGCGAATCCATCGGTACGGGCAATTGCACCAACCGCACCTGCTACAACGAGAAGACCGAAAAGATGCTCGAAGCGACGGCCACCGGCCTGCGCGACGAATATCCGGTCGTGCGCATCGTGCGTGCTGGCGACAACCACACGCGCGTGCAGCTCGCTGTCGATGGCCCCAAAGGCGTCGGCGAAGAGCAGGCGAAGGCATGTCACGCGTGCCAGAACTACGGCGCGGCAGTGAGCGGCCTGCCTGACTCGATCGGTAAGGTCTATCGCGGCCAGTGCTTTGACACCGTCTGCAACATGAAGAAGGTGGCGGCGCAACTGCAAGCGGTCAAAGCCGCGACGCAGCCGAAGCCCGAAGCAGCCAAAGGGGGCGCGAAAGCGTCGCCTGCAGCAGCGAAGGGCTCGGCCGGTTCGTCCGCGGCATCGACGACAAGCAATCCGCCGGCGACGGTGGTGGCTGAGTCGGACCGGATCAAAGCGTATCGCGTGGCGTTGTGGCGTAAAGCCCTGCGCCGCGAGGTGGGAGCCGATCCCGCACTCGCTCAGCGATACCTCGTTGCGATCGCACTGTCCGACCAGATGCGCTGCGTCGATCAGAAGACGCTCTCGGGCATCTGGGAAAAGCTCACCGAGGAGCAGGTCGCGTCCGGCGATGTGTCGAAAGCGGCTGCCTCGACGGCCGCTGCGGACGACGCGAAGCTCGCGCATGCCGTCACCGGTGTGACGGTTGCCGCGATCCAGGGCCTCGATGTCCAGCACCTCACGCGTCTGTGCAAACACCATCACCTCGATCTCGCGAAGCACTGGAAGCTCTGCAAGGAGTTTCTGGAACTGATCACGAAGTCTGAAATGATGGTGGTTGCTGACGAGCTGGGCATTCGTGCCGCGCTCGGCGACAACTTCAAGAAGGTCTTCGGCAAGTCCAAGTCCGAGGTCATCGACGCGCTTCTGGCGGTCGAAGGCTTCGACTATGCGGGCAAGATTCCGAAGGTGCTCAAGTTCTAACGCGCGGCTCGCCCGTGCATCGATCGTAGTTTCCATCCTTTATAGACCGCCCATCCTTTGGATGGCGGTCTTTTTTCTTTCTCAGGAGTTTTCCCATGTTTGTAGCTATTGAACCGCTTCTGCGTCACTGCACGAAGCTCACCCTGTCCTTGCAGATGAAGGGCGACGAGATGGTTGTCTGCGTCATGCCGCAAGGCACGGCAAAAGACGCCGCCATGCTTCAGCCGCTCGCGCTCACCGCGATGGCGGCCGAACTCGACGCGGGCCTCGTCGACGCGCTCGCGGCCTATACCGGCGCGCACGCGTCACTCGCCGAGCAGGTTGCTGCCACGACCGCCATCCTCGAAGCCGCCAAGACGACGCAAGTCTCCAAGGCGACCAAGACGCTGGCTAAGGGCAGCAGCAAGCCGGCATTGCCGGCGCCCGGCAGATCGAGCACCGACGCGGACAACGATGACGACGACGGAAGTGCCGACGCTGAGGGGCAAAGCACCGCCCCGACTGCGTCTTCGGCATCGTCCGCAGAGGAAGCATCGGCGGAACCGGCTAACACCGGAACCAACCTCGCATCGCTTTTCGACTAAGGAGCAGAACATGGCTATCCAAGTTGCGAAGCTCACGCGCGAGTTCGTCTACAACGGCGTGACGTTCCCCGATCCGGGGCCGACGTTCTCGCCCGACGATGTTCGCGATCTCTACTCCGCGCAGTATCCGGAGCTGACGACCGCGGCGATCGACGGACCGACGACGGAGGGCGATGTGATGCGCTTCACGTTCGTGCGCGCGGCCGGTGCTAAGGGTTCAGTCGTGCCCTGCAGCGTCCATGCGTAAGCGCGACCTCCTCAAAGCCCTGTCCGATCCGGACTTGGCTCTTTCTCATCAGCAACCGCCCGGAAGGGCGGTTTTTTTTCATGACAAGGAGATCGAGCAATGCTCTTCGATCCTCGCCCGTCTGGTGCAGAAGTCGCTGTCTCGGGAGAGCCTTGGCAACCGCGACGCGCTCCCGCTGCCGGACGTCGAACTCCCAATGATTTTCTAAGCCTGCCGGCCATCGGCTCGGACGTCAAAACGCGCGCAGTGATGCGTTGGAACGCCGAAAAGGATGTCGCCAGCCTCATCGGCGCCCAGTTCAACTCGGGCGTGTTGAGGCCGCGCGACGTACCGGAGTTCAAAGGCGCGGGTGACGCGCTTGCCCACGGGTTCTTTGCGTGGGCCAAGCGTCATACGCCGCGTCTGGACTGCCTTGGCTTTGACTTCGTGCTGTGCGACGTGCAGGCGGTGCAAGACGTTGTCCAGTATCAGGAGGACAGCAGCGAGTTCAATCCGACCTCGCCCGTTTATCTCGGCATCGAGATTACGGAGGAGAGCATCTTCGAGATCGGCAGACGTGCCGCCGAGCTTCGCAATGTTCATCCGCGGTTGGTGTCGACGGCGATGGTGCTGATCAATCGTGCAGCCGGACGCACGATGTCGGTTCGGACGCCGGACGAGTTCCTTGGGGAATTCGCTTCCTGGTTCTGGGATGGCGACTCGAACGCAACCGATGAGGAAGCGCGCGAGATGCTGACGGACCGATTCGGCGAGGACGAGGCGGAGATGGACTACTACCTCCCTTCCGTTGTACGTCCTCAGCTTTGTCCCGACGACATGGACGTCTACCGGTGGCACGCGAAAACCCGGCGCTATCTGCCTCAACGGGCACTTGGCGTCGCGGCGCTTAGGCGGCTTCAGCGATTCACGTCCGGGCGGACGCGGCGCATCTGTGCGGAGTTGGAGAAGCTGTCGTTGATGTTGCAGCGGGTCGGCAATCGCGACCTCTTCGGCTGTGAGTATCGGCCCCGCTGCGCTTATGCGTCGGCCACCCTCACCGTGGAAAACGACACCCGCGTGGGGGAAGTCCTCGATTCGCACTACGAGTACCTCGCCAGCGCCGGCGACGGCACTACCTACCTCGGCTTTACGCCGCTTGCCTCCACGCCTGACGCCATCCGCAAGCAGTACGCGGACTGGTCGCAGGGCTTATCCATTCTTGGCCAATTGGACCGCGTCATCGCGTGTCTCGCGGCATAACTAGGAGCTTTGTATGAAAGGGCTTGATATCGGCTCGGACCGCGTTGACGAACTCGCGGCGATCAGCGCCATCTTGCTGTACGGCCGTCAGGACCGCAGCGCCGTCTACGGCACCGTTCATCCGGTGATGCAGGGCAAAAGCGGCCGGGCGACGATCGGTGCCGGCAGGCCGATCGACCGCATGGCGCTTGTTGATTGCCTGCGTGAGCTGGCTCAGAACGCGGCGCCCAAGGCCGAGTTTCTCCCGGAGACGGTGCTCGCCGTGTCGCAAGAGGCGGTGATGTGGTGGTGCAGACCGGCGATGCGAAGAGTCTTCTTCGATTGTCAGGAGATCGGGCGGCGCAGTGCGGTCGTCCCGCATCCAGGGTTGGTGTTTCGTGCAGCTTCGAGCGGGTTTTCCGTGTTCGCGCTGCAGGAAGACAGCCGGCCAACGCCTGAATCGAAGCTGCACGAACCGCCTTACTTTAACACCTGGGACTGGGGGCGGATCTGCATCGGCTCGGCGCATGTGCCTAAGCGCATCGATATCGAGTCGATCGGCGGATGGGAGGACGGATTCTTTGAATCGGCCTTCACACACCCGAACCACGGCAACAAACGTGTTTCGCATCCAAACGGCGAATTCGCTTTCTGGAAGGAAATGCTTGACGGCAAGTACGGCGAGCAATTCCCGAAAGACGCGCTCGTCCCTATGGACCTTACCCTCGCTGAGCTGATCGCCGGCAAACAAGGAGTTCGATGATGAATGCTGGTGCTTTGAATCCTGCAGATGCCGCGCTTCAACACTCGTTCCCGACGGTCATGGTGCCCCGGCGTGAGTCCGTCGCGCCGATGCAGGCGGCCGGTGAGCGACTGCTGATCGGTGAGAACGGTGTCTTTCTAGAAATCGATCTGCCGTGGCTGTCGGTCGTCCGCCGCATTGCGCACTACACGGTCCCGACCGCGATCCCGTACGGGAAAGTGGCCGAATCGACCGAGTTGCGTTGTGGTGCGGTGCCGCCCGAGTTAATCGGCGAATTTGTCGCGATGGCGCGCGCCGCGCATCCGCTGGAGACCGGTGCCTGGATCGTCTGGAACGTCGAGACGAAGCAGTTCCGGCTGGCGCCTGTGAAGGTGCTGTCGCAGGGCACCGGTTCGCTCAAGTACGAGCGGCCGTCGCTTCTCGCTAGCGAACTACGCGTGATCGACTGCCATTCGCATGGCGCACATCCCGCTTATTTCTCGCCGACTGACAACGAGGATGACCGGCACGAGACGAAGTTTGCTCTCGTTGTTGGCAACTGCGCCTCTTCGGTGCCGAGCATGGCGATGCGACTGTGCGCCAAGGGCATCTTCGAGAACGTCGAGCGCGTGCCGACCAGTTGGTACGCGGCGGCTCGCGTTCAGGAGGTTGCATGAACGGGACCATCCGACATCAACTTCCTTCGCGGATGCTCGAGCGAAGCTGGAATGTGGTCGTAGTAGGCGCGGGCGGCACCGGAAGTGCGGTGCTCCCGAGCCTCGCGCGCCTTCATCACGCGATGCTCGAACTGGGCCACCCGGGCGGCATTGACTGCACGGTGTTCGACGACGACACGGTCAGCCCGACCAACGTCGGCCGTCAGGGCTTCTATCCGAACGACGTGGGCGAGTACAAAGCCTCGCTCATCGTCAATCGGCTGAATGCGCTGATGGGCACGAACTGGCGGGCGGAAACCCGCCGCTTTGGCCCAGGTGAGCCGCTTTACAACGTCGATCTCGTGATCGGCTGTGTCGATACACGTGCCGCCCGGTGCGCGATCGTCAGCGCGGCGCAGCACACCGGGGCGTATTACCTCGATTGCGGCAACGACACGGATCGCGGCCAAGTCGTCATAGGTCAAGTCTGTGGCAAGAGCTACGCGCAGAAACATCCGGAACGGTTGCCGCATGTCGGTGAATTGTTTCCAGAACTGATCGACGCGAAGCTCGATGCGAAAGACGAGACCCCGTCCTGTTCGATGGCCGAGGCGCTGCGCAAGCAGTCGCTGGTCATCAATCAGGCCATCGCGGTCCAAGCATTCAACATGCTCTGGACCATGTTTCGGACCGGCGCGGTGCCGTTCTCGGGCGTGTTTGTGAACCTCGCAACGGGGCGCACAAATCCGATTCCGTTGGACCCGGCCGCGTGGGCGCGCTTCGGATATGAAGTCCCGAAGCCGCCTGTGAAGAAAGCGAGC
>Ga0153921_1000208_pt1 | contig 42008 bp, 36 predicted proteins | sample TSNJ005MetaG_FD_104691 | JGI IMG/M metagenome (GOLD analysis project Ga0153921, IMG submission 104691) | Attine ant fungus gardens microbial communities from New Jersey, USA - TSNJ005 MetaG | ecosystem: Host-associated > Fungi > Mycelium > Unclassified | place: USA: New Jersey, Brendon T. Byrne... | reverse complement strand
GCCATCACCGCCGACTCCTTCGAGTGGGACGGCTGGGTCTCCGACGACGAGGGCCGCACCTGGTGGCTGGAGCAGCACATCACCGCGACCCGCACCGGGTAGGGGCGCCGCCGCGCCCTGCGGCCTGGCCGCGCCCGCTGCTGCCTCCGCGCATCCATCCGTCACAACACGCCGCCGCGCAGGCGCGCACACGGCATGTCGCGACCACTGGATCCTCCGCTCCCATCCGCCTGTCGCAACGCGCCGCCAGCGCAGGCTCCCGCACGGCATGTCGCGACCACTGGATCGCCTCCTCCCATCCACCTGTCACGACGCGCCGCCTGCGCAGCTCCCGCGCGGCGTGTCGCGACCACTAGATCCCCCCTCATCGACCTGTCACGACTCGCCGCCGCGCAGGCGCGCACACGGCATGTCGCGACCACTAGATGCGCCACGTGCCCAGTCGATCGCGTCACGTGACCAGTGGATCGCGCCACGGGGTCACTGGATGCGGCAAGCGGGCGCCACCATCTGGTTGCCACCCCGTGACTCCAGTCGTCACAACTCGCCGTCTGCTCCTGCTCCCGCACGGCGTGTGGCGACCACTAGATGCGCCACGTGACCAGTGGACCGCATTACGTGGCCACTGGATCGCGTCACGTGGTCACTGGATGCGGCGGGTGCGCACCACCCTCTGCTTGCCACTCGGGGACTCCAGTCGTCATAACTCGCCGTCAGCTCGTGCTCCCACGCGGCGTGTTTGCGACCACCGGATCGCCCGCTCTCCTCGAGTCGTCACAACGCGCCGTCAGCGCAGCCTCCCGCACGGCATGTCACGACCACTGGATGCGGCGACAGCTCCCTACGCGACCCACCCCGCGGTCGCCCCGGTGACGGCGGAGCCGTCCAGGTCGGACAGCTTGATGCCGACGAACGCACGCGCGGCGTCCGACGTCTGCACGCGGAACGGCGGCTCCGCCTCCGTCAGCACCCGCTCGATCACGGCGGCGACGTCCGCGGGCTGCTGCGCCGCAGCGAACGCGCCGGCGGTGCGCTCCAGGTAGGCGGCGAGCTGCGGGGCGTACGGTCCGGCGTCGGCGAGGGCGGCATCCCGGCCCTCGGTGGCGTTGGCGACGAATTCGCTCGCGACGGCGCCGGGCTCAACCACGATGACCGAGACGCCCTGGGCGGCGGCGACCGGGTGGAGGCTCTCCATGAAGCCCTCGACCGCGAACTTGGCGGCGCAGTACGCGTCGTTGAAGGGCTGCCCGACGATGCCGCCGACGCTCGACACGGTGACCACGCGGCCGCGGGAGGCGCGCAGTGCGGGCAGCGCCGCCTGGGTCAGCTGCACGACGCCGAAGAAGTTGACCTCCATCGCAGCGCGGATGCGGTCGATCCCCATCGTCTCGGCGGTGCCGAGGGCGGCTGCGCCGGCGTTGTTGACCAGGGCGTCGAGGCGACCGCGGTCGCCCACCACCTGCTCGACGAGGGCTGCGGAGGCCGCGCCGTCGGTCACATCCAGCGCCCGGATGTCGAGGGAGACCCCGGCGGCCGCAGCCGCGTCGCGCAGCCGGTCGGCGCGGGAGACGTCGCGGACGGTGGCGACGACGTCCCAGCCGCCGCGGGCGAGGGCGACCGCCGTCTCGAGTCCGATGCCGGTGGAGGTGCCGGTGACGAGGGCGACGGGAGCGCTGGAGGTGGAGTTCATGGTCCCAGCATGCTCCTTCGAGTGCGCTCGACGTCAAACACGGGGCGGTCTCCCGCCGCACACCGTGCGTGCACGAAGGTATTCGCGTCACGGCATGCGCTACGGGAGTTATCCACAGGTGATTTCACAAGTGGAAAATATGAGCCGTTCTCACAGCTGGCCCGAAGGTTCGCCGTCCGGGTCGGCGTAGAGGGCCGGCAATTGGAGGGTGAGCCACGGGCTGAACGCCCAGGGTGTGGCCTCCACGGCGGAGAGCAGCGTGCGCGCGTCGACCCATTCCCACTCGGCGACCTCGGCGGCCGACGGGGAGAGCGGCGAGGCGACGGTCGCGGTGTACACGGGGCAGATCTCGTACTCGACGATGCCCGACGCGTCGACCGCGCGGTAGCGGAAGTCGGGCAGCGCGACGACCAGGTTCTCGATCGTCGTGCCGAGCTCGTCGGCGGCGCGGCGGGCGACCGCGTCCTCCATGGACTCGCCCGGGCCGGGATGCCCGCAGAACGAGTTGGTCCAGACGCCCGGCCAGGTGGCCTTGCCGAGCGCGCGACGGGTGACCAGGATGCGCCCCTCGCCGTCGAAGAGGTGGCACGAGAACGCCAGGTGCAGCGGCGTCTGGGTGGTGTGCACGGTGGCCTTGTCGGCCGTCCCGATCGGCGTCCCGTCCTCGGCCAGCAGCACGACCTCTTCACGGGATGGCGTCATGCGTCCCATCCTAGGCGCGGGTGCTGGGAGGGGAACCGGGCGGGGCGGCTGGGTGGGGCAGGGCGGAGCTGGGTGAGACAGGGCGGGCTCGGTGGAGCGGGTGGAGCCGGGTGGGCAGGGCGGAGCCGGGTGGGGCCCGAGGGGGCTCGGCGGAGCCGGGCGGCGACCCGCCTCAGCCGAGGGGGCTCGGCGGACCCGGGCGGCCGCCCGCCTCACGCCGGCGGGGTGGCCGCCATGTGGTCGCGCATCGGGAGGAGGTTCTGCAGCGGAGCGAAGTACCCGAACCGCGGCAGGTCGAACACCACGCCGCGCACACCCGACGCGGCGAAGGAGGCGAGCCACTCGATCGCGCCCGGCAGCGGCACCGACAGCACCTTCGAGGCGGCCTCGTCATCCAGTCCCGCGCTCAGCGCGCCCTCCCGCGCCCGCCCGAGCGTCGTGAAGGCGAAGACCATCGGCCCGGCGTCGAGCTCGCCGACGAACGGGGTCGGAGCGTCTTCCGTCCCTCGCGCGATGAAGGCCCAGCTCGGCAGCGCGTAGACCGCGCGCCAGAGCCCGTCCATCGCCGCGAAACTGTCCGGTGCGTTGCGCAGCACCTCGGCCGCGGTGTCGATCGCGGCGACCTGCTCGTCGGACGGCTGCATCGATCCTCCCCCTGGTTCGGTGCGTCCACCCTAGCCCGGGGATGCGCGGGCGGAGCAGGACATACGTGCTTGCGCATCGCCATGTATGCGCATACACTCGCTCGAAACCGTGACCGCCCGCCATCCCGCACACAGCCGTCGGGATGTCGGCGAAAGGACGATGATGCCCCTTCACCTCTCCCGCCGCGCGCTGCGTGCCGGCGGAACCGCTCTCGCCGCCGCGTTCGTCGGCGCCGTCGCTCTCGCCGCTCCGGCGGCGGCCGTACCAGCGGGGTCGGCAGCCGCTCCGGCAGCCGCCGCACCTCCGGGGCCGGCCGGGGCTGCCGCTGTCTCGGCCATCTCCGTCGACCCCCATGGCCCCGCTTCCGGCGACGCCGCTCCCTACGCCGCCGACCTCCGGCGCTGGGCGGCCGACACCTGGCGCTCGCTCGACGCGATGACCGACCCCGCCGTCGGCCTCCCCGCCGACAACATCGACGGCGCGCTGGACCCCGCCTCCGTCAGCGGTCACACTTCGCCGACCAACATCGGCGGCTACCTCTGGTCGACCCTCGCCGCCCGCGGACCCGGGATCATCTCCGCCGACGACGCCCGCACGCGGCTGACGACCACCGTCGGCACGCTCGAGCACCTCGAACGGAACACCGCCAGCGGCATGTTCTACAACTGGTACTCGCCCGCCGACGGCCGCATGCTGACCACGTGGCCGGAGGACGGCTCGGTCGTCCATCCCTTCCTCAGCACCGTCGACAACGGCTGGCTCGCGGCGGCACTGCGCATGGTCGCGAACGGCGAGCCGACCCTGACCGATCGCGCCCGCGCGCTGTACGACTCGATGGACTTCGGCGTCTTCTTCGACCCGACCCCGTACAACCCCGCCCTTCCGGCCGGCACGAACAAGGGCGGCTTCTGGGAGGCGCAGCCCGGCGACACCTGCGCCACCGAGCGGGCGCCGTTCTCGGGATCGGGTCCGAACGTCTTCTACACCTGCCACTGGTACGACACGACTGTGAGCGAGAGCCGCATCGCGACCTACCTCGGAATCGTCAACGGGCAGATCCCGCCGTCCGGGCTGTACGGCACCTTCCGCACCATGCCCGCCGGCTGCGACTACTCCTGGCAGGAGCAGAGCCCCGTCGGCGAGAATCGCGTCTACGGCGGCCTCACCGTGTACGAGGGCGCGTACACCTCCGACGGCATGCAGTTCGTGCCGAGCTGGGGCGGCAGCATGTTCGAGGCGCTCATGCCCGACCTCCTGGTGCCCGAGGAGACCTGGGGTCCGACCTCGTGGGGCGTGAACCATCCCGTCACGGTCGCCGTGCAGGAGAAGCACGGTCAGGATGCCGGATACGGATACTGGGGATTCTCGCCCGCGAGCAACCCCGACGGCGGCTACCGCGAGTACGGGGTGGACGCCGCCGGGATGCGTGCCGACGGCTACTTCTCGGACCAGGAGAACACCGACGTCGACCTCCCCTTCGCCGGCTGCCCGACCGCCGCGCGCGGCACGAACCCGTCGCCGACCTACGGTGACGGCGTGGTGACCCCGCACGCGTCGTTCCTCGCACTCGGCTACGACGCCCGCGGCGCGGTGGATAACCTGCGCGGCATCGAGCAGAACCTCGGCGCCTACGGCCCCGGCGGCTTCTACGACGCGGTCGCCGTGCACAGCGGACGCATCGCCGAGCGCTACCTCTCACTCGACCAGTCGATGATCATGGCCGCCGTCGCCAACGGCCTCGACGACGGCGCGATGCGCACCCTCTTCGCCGACGACGCGGTGCGGGATGCCCTCCAGCCGCTCATGGCGGCCCAGACCTTCTCGGCGTCGTGGGCTCCGCGAGCGGAGACCGGCGAAGGTGCGGGGGCTGCGGGAGGCGACGGCGCTGCGGTCGCGGGCATCGCGACCGGCGAGCTCGCCGCGACCGGCTCGGCGACGGGAGGCGCGGCCGTCGCCGCGTCTGCGCTGGCGGTGCTGGTCGCGGGTGTGGGGATGATGGGGCTGGCGATCGTGCGATGGCGGCGGCGGCGAGTGGGGTGATGGTCGCTGCGGCCCCTGCCGCACATGACGGAGGCCGGGACGCTCGCGCGCCCCGGCCTCGTGTCGTTCCACCTGAGGTGTTCAGTGGAGCGGTCGGTGCTCAGCTCTGCTCGGGCTGACCCGGTTCCGCGGGCGTGCTCGGCTCGTCGGCCTGACCCTGCTCCCGCGGCTCCCAGCCCAGGTTGCGGGCCATCGTCTCGAGGGTGGCCAGGGTGGTGGCGTAGTCCTCGGGGGAGATGCCGTCGGCGAGTGCGTCGCGCACCTCCTGGACCCGGGTGAACGCCGCGTCGTGGGCGGCGCGGCCCTCGTCGGTCAGGGTGGCGCGGTCGCCGTCGAACCAGACCCAGCCGCGCTCGGTGAAGTCGGCGAGGATGCGCTCGATGCGCGCCGTGCGACGGTCGCCGTCGCAGCGGCTGTAGGGGCCGCCGTGACCGCGGTGCCCGTGGTGCGGGCCGAAGCCGCGTCCGCCGCGGAAGCCGCCGGGGCCTCCGAAGGGACCACCGAACGGGCCACCGAAGGCGGGTGCAGCGGCGGTGCCGCGCAGGAACCCGCGCTCGAAGCCGCGCTCGAAGGCGGCCTCGCGGCCGTCGTGGCCGTGGTGCTCGTGGCCGTGGTGCTCGTCGTGGCCGTGGGCCTCGGCGTGAGCGTCGGCGTGAGCGTCGGCGCCGTGGTGGTCGGGGCGACCGCCTCCCGGGCCGAACGGGCGCTCGGCGCGCCACGTCTCGCGGCTGTAGGTCCAGGCGCCCTGGGAGCGCTGGGATGGGTGCGGGTGGCGCCCGCCGCGTTCGCGCGGGTCGAAGCCGCCGCGTTCGCGCGGGTCGAACCCGGCGCGGCCGAAGCCCTCGCGGCCATGACCGCGCTCGCCGCGCTCACCGCGCTCACCGCGCTCCGGCGCACCGGACCGATCGTGATCGCGACCGCGGCCGAAACCGTCGTGTCCGCGTCCGCGTCCGCGACCGTGGCCACGACGCCCGCGCGGGAGTCGGTCCGCGAGCTCGGCAGCGGTCGCCGGGCCTTCGGAGAGGGAGTGGAGCAGGCGCCAGCCGCCGCGGCGGAGGTCCTGCTCGGCCAGCGCGTCCCGCATGCGGTCGCGCAGCCGGCTCTCGATCTCGCCGAACCAGTATCCGGGCGGGGTCGAGGCAGGGGTGTTGTTCGAGTCGTCGATGTTCGTCATCGGGGACCCCTTCCTATTTGCATGTATCTTGACAAGTAAATGTATAGTTACATACATGGATGACGAGAGTCAAGCTCAGCAGGGTTCGCCGTCAGCGGACGTGGTCGCGCTCATCGAGAGCGCGCTCATGGCCGTGCGCCGCGATCAGTCGCGCCGCCGGCCGCCCGGACCCTGGGGCGAGGGGCCGTTCGGCCGCGGCGGTCCGCACGCCTGGGGCCCGCGCGGTCCGTGGGGTGCCCCGGGAGGCGACGGCGGCCACGACCGGCCCGACCGCACCGCGCACGGCCGCCCCGGCACCGATCGCCCCGAGCGTGACCAGGCCGGTCAGGACCGCGCCGATCACGACCGCACCGACCGAGGCTCCCACGACCACAACGGCCGGGACCAGGGCTCCCACGACCACAACGCTCGGGATCACGGCTCCCACGACCACGACCACCCGCCGTTCGGCGACTCCGCCCGCCCCGGCCCCGGTCGCCGCGGCCGCGACGGCAGCCTCGGCCGCATCGCGCGCATCCGGATGCTGGAGGCGCTGGAGACTGCGGAGGCCGCAGGCAGTCCGCTCTCCATCAGCTCGCTGGCGCGGGCGATCGGCGTCGATCAGCCGCGGGCGAGCCGGTTGGTGCAGGAGGGCGTCGAGCGCGGGCACGTGCGGCGCGTGCCCGATCCGTCGGACGCGCGCCGGGCGCTCATCCAGCTCACCGCCGCCGGCCGGTCGCAGCTCGAGGAGGTGCGCACCCACCGGCGCAGCGCGGTCGAGTCGGCGCTCGCGGAGTTCACCCCGGAGGAAGCGCGCACCTTCGCCGAGCTCTTCGACCGGTTCGTCCGCGCCTGGCCCCGCCCCTGAGCGGAAGGGTCTTCACGCCGCAGGCGCCTGCCCCGTCCCGCAATCGCACGGCGGATACTCGCCGCGCAGCACGGCGGCGGGAGCCGACGGGATCAGCAGCGAACGCTGCAGCCGACGGTTCCAGAACGGCTTCCGGCTGGTGATGCGCAGTCGCAGACTCGAATGGGTGAGCCATCGCCCGGCGGCCCAGTGGGTCAGCGTGTTCTCGACGCGGTGCACCCGGCGGACATACTCCTGGTCGGCCTCCAGCCAGGCCGGGTCGGTGAGGGCGGCCTCCCTGCCAAGGGTGTGCATCCAGCCGTGGAGGATGTCGGCCTGCGCCTGCAGGAACACCTGCGAGTTGAACAGCCAGTTGCGCGCCCACCCGCTGCGGAGGGGCTGGAGGAGCATGAGCTCGGCGGATCCGTCCACCGCACTGTCGACCGCGCGCACGCCGTAACCGCGCGGGGTCGCCCCGTCGGGCGGGACGATCCCGTCGAAGGGCCGACCCGCGTCGGCGGCGTCGCGCCCGATCCCGAAGATCGTCCGCAGATTGGCCGCCGCCCAGGCCTGCCGCGCCGCGAGCGCGGTCTCCGTGCGCGCGGAGCCCCGCACCAGCGTGCCGATCAGGAACCCGAGCGCCAGAGCGATCACGCCGACGAGCACCACCACGCCGAGCGGGAATGTCACGACCTCCGCCATGGGGCCAGGCTAGGCGCTCTCGCCGCCGGGCCGAATGGTCGATTTCGCCGGGTCAGCCGAGGCGCACCGAGCGCGGCGCCTTGACCGGGATCAGCAGTCCCAGCCCGATCGCGAGCACCAGCACGATGCCGAGGATGCCCCAGTACTGCGCGCCGCCGACGGCGACGAAGGTCGCGAACAGCAGCGGCGCCAGGAACGACACCGCGCGTCCCGTGGTCGCGTAGAGGCCGAAGACCTCCCCTTCGCGGCCGACCGGGGTGACCCGGGTGAGGAACGTGCGGCTGGCCGACTGCGCGGGCCCGACGAACAGGCAGAGCACGAGGCCGCCGACCCAGAACGCGGTGGCGCCGCCGTCGTGCAGGAAGAACACGGCGAGCCCGGCGACGACGAGGCCGACGAGGGCCGTGACGATGACCGGCTTGGGGCCGTATCGGTCGTCGAAGCGCCCGGAGATCAGGGTGCTGACGCCGGCGACGACGTTGGCCGCGATCGCGAAGATGATGACCTGGCCGCTGGAGAAGCCGAAGGTGCCCTGGGCCAGGATGCCGCCGAACGTGAACACGCCGACGAGCCCGTCGCGGAACAGGGCCGAGGCGATCAGGAACAGGACGGTGTTGCGGCTCTCCTTCCACAGCCTCCCGATGTCGCGCACGAGCACGGCGTAGGAGGCGAAGAAGCCGACCCGCGGAGTGCGGGCGTTCTTTGCCATCTCGGGCACCGAGATCAGCACGGGCAGCGAGAAGACCAGCGTCCACAGCGCGGCGATGAGCGCGATGATGCGGATGTTGAGCCCGGCGTCCTGGCTGGCGTGGAGGAAGCCGCCGGTGCCGTCCGGGTTGTCGGTCACCAGGCCGAAGTACACGATGAGGAGCAGCACGATGCCGCCGAGGTAGCCGGCGCCCCAGCCGAAGCCGCTCACCCGGCCGACGGTCTTCGGCGTCGAGACCTGCACGAGCATGGCGTTGTAGTTGACGGTGGCGATCTCGTAGAAGACGGTGCCGATCGCGACGAGGGCGACCCCGAGCAGGAAGTACGACGGCTCGCCGACGACGAGGAACATGAGTGCGGTCACGACCACGACGACGCCGGTGTTGATCCCGAGCCAGAGTTTGCGGCGGCCGGAGCCGTCGGTCCGCTGGCCCAGCACCGGCGCGAGCAGCGCGACGATGACGCCGGCGATGGCGAGGCCCCAGCCGAGACCGCTGGAGAGCGGTGCCTCGGCTGCGGTCACGGCGGCGTGCGCGGGACCGTTCAGATCCGTCTCGGCGTCACGCGCCGCGACGAGCGCGGGGTCCACGAAGAGGCTGCCGGTCAGATACACCGTGAACACGAAGGTCGTGATGACCGCGTTGAACGCGGCGCCGCCCCAGTCCCACAGCGCCCACGAGACGACCCAGCGACGCGGGATGCGGCGCTCGGTCGAGCTGTCGGAGAAGAGCGGGCTCGCCGACGTCAGCAGCGCATCGGTCGACGTGGTGGGGCGTTTCGTGCTCGCGTCGTCATCGCCGTTCGCACCGCCGCCTCCGGGGAGGTCGCGTGTCATGCCCACAGCGTAGGGGCTGCCGGGGAACGGGCGGTGAACCGGCGCGGCGCGGTCACGTCCAGGGTGCTCACGCCCAGAGCGTCAGCTTGTCGGGGTTGCGCATCATGCGGATGTCGGTGACGAGACCGCTCTGCACGCTCAGGGTGAGGATGCCGGTGACCACGCCCTGCTGCCGCACCTCGAAGCCGAGCCCGTCCGTCGTCTCGATCGGGCGGACCACGGCGTCCGAGAACTTGGCGGCCAGGCCGAGGAGGAAGCGCGCCGCGTTCTCGGCGCCCTGAACGGGCCGGCGAGCGGAGCTCACCCGGCCGCCGCCGTCGGCCACCAGCACGACCGCGGGATCGAGGACGGCCACGAGCGCGGCGAGGTCGCCTCCCGCCGCCGCCTCGCCGAACGCCTGCACGACCCGGTCGTGCTCGGCGCGGGGGACGGACCGCTCGCGGCCCTCCTGCACCCGACGCCGCGCGGAGGTCGCCAGCTGACGGCAGGCGGCGGGGGAGCGCCCCACGATCTCCGCGATCTCGTCGAAGGGGAGCGCGAACACATCGTGCAGCACGAACGCCACGCGTTCCGCCGGCGTCATCGCCTCGAGCACGACGAGCAGCGCGGTACTCAACGATTCGTCGAGGGTGACCCGGTCGAGCGGATCGAGCGGAGCCGCATCCCCGGCCCCTCCGAACGCCGACGTGGGCAGCGGCTCCGGCAGCCACGGGCCGACGTAGCTCTCGCGCCGCACCCGCGCCGAGCCGAGCACGTCGAGGCAGACACGGCTCGCAACCCGGGTCAGCCAGGCGCGCGGCGACGAGATCGCGTCGCGCTCGCCGGGCGTGAGCCGGTACCAGCGCGCGTACGTCTCCTGCACCGCGTCCTCCGCCTCCGCCACCGTGCCGAGCATCCGGTACCCGAGTGCCAGCAGGTGCCGCCGCTCGGCGATCACCTCCGCGTCCACGTCCATGCCGCCTCCTCTTCCCCTATTAAGACGGATCGGGGCGCCTGGATGTGAGGCCGCACCTCACATCCGCGGGTGCTGCGTCGTCCTGCAGGGTATGGATGACTCACTTCTGCACAGAATCCCCGCGCGCACCGAGGCGGTGACGCGATGAGGGTCGCCGTCGCCGGCGGCACCGGCGTCGTCGGGCGGCACGTCGTGGCCGCCCTCGACGCCGCCGGTCACGACGCCGTCGTGCTGAGCCGCTCCCGGGGCGTGGATGTGCGCGCCACCGACGCCGTGGCCACCGCGATCGAGGGATGCGCGGCGCTGGTCGACGTGACCAGTGTGCAGACCACCTCGGGCCGCGTCTCGCGTGAGTTCTTCGGCGGGGTCACCCGCTCCCTGCTCGCCGCCGAGCGTCTCGCGCACGTGCCGCATCACCTCGCGCTGTCGATCGTGGGGGCGGTGGAGGCGCCGTCCGCCTATTACGCGGGCAAGGCGTTGCAGGAGCAGCTGGTGCGGGAGTCCGGCACGGGATGGAGCATCCTGCGGGCGACGCAGTTCCACGAGTTCGCCGCGCAGCTCGTCGGCGACCGCGCGAAGCGGTTCCACCTCGTGCCCGCGATGCGCTCCCAGCCGGTCGCCGCGGCCGAGGTCGGCGAGGCGCTCGCCGCGATCGCCGTCGGCGAGCCGCGCGGGCTCGACCGCGACCTCGCGGGGCCGCTGGTCGAGGACATGCCCGACCTCGTCCGCCGCTACCTCGCCGCGACCGGGCGCGGCGGCCGGGTCGTCACGGTGCCTCTCCCGGGCCGCTGGGGCCGGGCGCTCCGCGACGGCACCCTCCTCGCCGGACCGGACGCGCGCCTGGGACGGCAGACGTTCGCCGAGTGGTTGGAGGCGCGGTAGGCCCGCACCGGGCACGGCGCTAGATCTGGATCGGCAGCGTGTACTGCTGCATCCCGCCGCCGTCGCCGCGCACCTGGCGGTGGATGTCCTCCATCGTCACGTCGAGTTGACCGGCCGTGCCGGCGGCGGCGGTGAGGTCACGGAGCAGGTGCTCCGGGATCTCGCCGTCGTACTTGTAGTAGATCTTGTGCTCGAGGCTGGCCCAGAAGTCCATCGCCACCGTGCGCAGCTGGATCTCGACCGGCACGTGCACCGGCCCCGCACTGAGGAAGACGGGGACCTCCACGATCACGTGCAGGCTCTTGTAGCCGTTGGGCTTGGGGTGCGCGATGTAGTCCTTCACGCGGAGCACGCGGACGTCCTCCTGGGCGACGAGCAGCTCGAACACGCTGTACACGTCGGAGACGAACGAGCACACGATGCGCACGCCGGCGATGTCGGTGATCGCATCGCGGATCGCCTCGAACGACGGCTCGCAGTTCTTGCGCACGACCTTCTGCTCGATGCTCTCCGCCGACTTCAGCCGGCTCGAGATGTGCTCGATCGGGTTGTACTCGTGCAGCTCCGCGAACTCCTCGCGCAGGATGGACACCTTGGTCGAGATCTCATCGATGCCGAACTTGTACGGCATGATGAACCGCGCGAAATCGTCCCGGAACGCCTGCACTTCGCTCAGCGTCGCGGGGTCGATGCTCTGCAGCGCCTCGATGGCGCGCGACGACAGCAGCGGCCCTCCGTGCTCCCCGGCGAGTGCAGGGGTGTCGGCGTCGGCAGGGGCGGGATCCATGCCTCCACGCTATCGACGGTGGTTGTGCGAAAAGTGTGAATCGGGGTGGGAATACACGTGCATTCCTTAAAGTTGAGTCAGGTGTACTCAAGTTTTGGGCTCGACGGCTTGACATGATTCCACCCCGGGTGGCACTCTTGAGTCGTCGGGACTCAACTCTCGACCCATGATTTTCATCGGCCAGCGAATACGCAGACCAGCAACAAAGGAGAGAAAGCACATATGTCACGTGCAGTAGGTATCGACCTCGGAACCACTAACTCCGTCGTCTCGGTGCTCGAGGGCGGCGAGCCCACGGTCATCGCCAACGCGGAAGGCTTCCGCACCACCCCGTCCGTCGTCGCGTTCACCAAGGACGGCGAGGTGCTCGTCGGCGAGACCGCGAAGCGCCAGGCGGTCACCAACGTCGACCGCACCATCTCGTCCGTCAAGCGCCACATGGGCACCACCTGGACCCAGGAGATCGACGGCAAGAAGTACACCGCCCAGGAGATCTCGGCCCGCATCCTGCAGAAGCTGAAGCGCGACGCGGAGCAGTACCTCGGCGACACCGTCACCGACGCGGTCATCACGGTCCCTGCCTACTTCAACGACGCCGAGCGTCAGGCCACCAAGGAGGCCGGTGAGATCGCGGGCCTCAACGTGCTCCGCATCATCAACGAGCCCACCGCCGCCGCGCTCGCGTACGGCCTCGACAAGGGCAAGGAGGACGAGCTCATCCTCGTCTTCGACCTCGGTGGCGGCACCTTCGACGTCTCCCTCCTCGAGGTGGGCAAGGACGACGACTTCTCGACCATCCAGGTCCGCTCGACCGCCGGCGACAACCGCCTCGGCGGCGACGACTGGGACCAGCGCATCGTCGACTGGCTGATCAAGAAGTTCAAGGACACCACCGGTGTCGACGTCTCCGGCGACAAGATCGCGAAGCAGCGCCTCAAGGAGGCCGCCGAGCAGGCCAAGAAGGAGCTGTCGTCGAGCATGTCGACCAGCATCCAGCTGCCCTACCTGTCGCTCACCGAGAACGGCCCGGCCAACCTCGACGAGACGCTCACCCGCGCCCAGTTCGAGCAGATGACCAGCGACCTCCTCGACCGCACCAAGAAGCCGTTCCAGGATGTCATCCGTGAGGCCGGCATCAAGGTCGGCGACATCGCGCACGTCGTGCTCGTCGGCGGTTCGACCCGTATGCCCGCCGTCTCCGAGCTCGTCAAGCAGGAGACCGGCAAGGAGCCCAACAAGGGCGTCAACCCGGACGAGGTCGTCGCCGTCGGTGCCGCGCTGCAGGCCGGTGTGCTGAAGGGCGAGCGCAAGGACGTCCTCCTCATCGACGTCACCCCGCTGTCCCTCGGCATCGAGACCAAGGGCGGGATCATGACCAAGCTCATCGAGCGCAACACGGCCATCACCACCAAGCGCAGCGAGACCTTCACCACGGCCGACGACAACCAGCCGTCCGTCGCGATCCAGGTCTTCCAGGGCGAGCGCGAGTTCACCCGCGACAACAAGCCGCTCGGCACCTTCGAGCTCACCGGCATCGCCCCGGCCCCCCGCGGCATCCCGCAGGTCGAGGTCACCTTCGACATCGACGCCAACGGCATCGTGCACGTGTCCGCCAAGGACAAGGGCACCGGCAAGGAGCAGTCGATGACGATCACCGGCGGCTCGAGCCTGCCGAAGGACGACATCGAGCGCATGGTGCGCGAGGCCGAGGAGCACGCGGCGGAGGACAAGAAGCGCCGCGAGTCCGCCGAGACCCGCAACCAGGCCGAGCAGCTCGTCTACCAGATCGAGAAGCTCATCAAGGACAACGAGGACAAGCTCCCCGAGGACGTCAAGAACGAGGTCCAGGGCGACGTCGACGCGCTGAAGACGGCTCTGGCCGGCGAGGACGACGAGGCCGTAAAGACCGCGTTCGAGAAGCTGAGCGCGAGCCAGCAGAAGCTGGGCGAGGCCATCTACTCCTCCAGCCAGGCCGACGCCGCGGCTCCCGAGGCGGACGCCCCCCAGGGCGAGCAGGCGGGTGAGTCCTCCGACGAGGACGTCATCGACGCCGAGGTCGTCGAGGACGAGGAGAAGAAGTAATCATGTCGGACCAGAACCCGGGTGCTCCGGGACCGGGCGAGCCCGATCCCGAGCGCGAGGAGCCGATCATCCGTGACAAGCGGCGCATCGACCCCGAGACCGGCAAGGTCCGGGAGCCGTCCGAGCACGACCTGTCGCACGAAGAGCTCGTCGACGTCGGCCCGGCCGCGGAGGAGGGTCCCGTCCTGTCGGACGACGACCTGGACGTCCTCTCCGGCCAGACCACGTCCGACGCGCTCGCGGCGGAGCGGCTCGCCGACCTCCAGCGGGTCACCGCGGAGTACGCGAACTACCGCAAGCGCACGGAGGCCAACCGCGAGGTCGAGCGCGAGCGCGCCGTGAGCGAGGCCGTCAAGGGTCTCATCCCGGTGCTCGACGACCTCGAGCGCGCCGAGAAGCACGGTGACCTCACCGAGGGCAGCGCGTTCGCGACCATCGCGGCCAAGCTGCGCACGAACGTCGAGCGGCTCGGCCTCACCCCCTACGGCGAGAAGGGCGAGCCCTTCGACCCGCAGATCCACGAGGCGATCTTCCAGCAGCCCACCCCGGACGTGACGGTCGACACCGTCGCGGACGTCGTCGAGACCGGCTACCGCCTGGGCTCGACCACCGTCCGGGTGGCGAAGGTCGTCGTCGCGGTCCCGGCCTGATCGACCGGATGCACGGCACGGCGGAGCGGCGGGACCACGGTCCCGCCGCTCCGGCCGCCCGCCGTGCGGACATCATGCAGACTTCATCCACGACCATCACGATCGAAAGGAGGCGCCGTGGCTAGCCAGGACTGGTTCGACAAGGACTTCTACAAGGTCCTCGGCGTCTCCAAGGACGTCAGCGAAGCGGACCTCAAGAAGACCTACCGCAAGCTCGCGCGCAAGTACCACCCGGACTCCAATCCGGGCGACGCCGCAGCGGAGGCGAAGTTCAAGGAGGTCAGCGAGGCCTACTCGGTCCTCAGCGACGCCGACGAGCGCAAGGAGTACGACCAGATCCGCGCCATGGGAGGCGGAGCCCGCTTCACGGCTCCCGGCTCGGCCGGACAGGGCGGCTTCGACGACGTGTTCGGCGGCATGTTCGGCGGCGCCGGCGGCCAGCAGCGCGGCTACACGTTCCAACAGGGCGGCGGCCAGAACGGCGGCTTCGACGACGTGTTCGGCGGCCTGTTCGGCAACGGGCGCTTCGGCAGCTCCTCCGGCGGTTACCGCGGATACGGCGGCCCGACCCGCGGCCGCGACGTCACCGCGCACACCACCATCGACTTCCTCACCGCCACGCGCGGCGAGACCATCAGCCTCCAGGCGGCCGACGGCAAGCCCTTCAAGGTGAAGATCCCCGCGGGCGTCTCCGACGGCCAGAAGATCAAGCTGCGCGGCAAGGGTCAGCCCAGCCCGGACGGCGGCGAGGCGGGCGACATCGTCCTCACCGTCACCGTGCGCAAGCACCCGGTCTTCGAGCGCGACGGCCTGAACCTGCGCGTGACCGTCCCGGTCACCTTCGCGGAGGCCGCCCTCGGCGCCACCATCGAGGTCCCGACCCTCGGCGGCGACCCGGTCAAGCTCCGCGTCGCGCCCGGCACCCCGAGCGGCCGCGTGCTGCGCGTGAAGGGGCGGGGCGTGGAGACGCCGAAGGGCACCGGCGATCTGCTCGCCGTCGTCCAGGTCGCCGTCCCGTCCCACCTCTCCGCCGAGGCCAAGGAGGCGCTGGAGGCGTTCGCCGCGAAGCTCCCCGACGAGAACCCCCGAGAGGACCTTCTCGCGAAGGCCAGAGGCTGACCATGGACGAGAACACCCCGGTCTTCGTCATCTCGATCGCGGCCGAGCTCGCCGGGATGCACCCGCAGACCCTCCGCCAGTACGACCGGCTGGGGCTCGTCAGCCCCAGCCGGACGGCCGGCAAGTCGCGCCGGTACTCCATGCGCGACGTGGAGAAGCTGCAGGAGATCGCGCGGCTCGGCGCCGAGGGCGTCAGCCTCGAGGGCATCCGCCGCATCATCGAGCTGGAGGACCAGGTGGGTTCGCTCAGCGCCCGCGTGCGCGAGCTGGAGTCGGCGCTCGCCGACGAGCTCCTCAACCGGCCCGGCCGCCGCGTCTTCGCCGCCGGTTCCGAAGGCGAGGTCGTCTCGCTCCGCGCCGGCACCCGCGTGCGCCGCAGCACGCAGCTGGTCGTCTGGCGCCCGCTGGAGCAGTAGCCTCCCTCCCACATTTGTGCCAAATGTCGGCTTTGGCGCGCTCTTTCGCCACATTTGGTCCAAATCTCGCAGGGGCTGTTACGTTTTCGCGCGCCGGATCGTCCCCCTCTCGTAGAGTGCGGACGAGAGGGGCGCCACGATGGACGAGAACGGGACGAGCGAGGCATTCGAAGCGCAGCGCACCCGGCTGACCGGGCTCGCGGCGCGCGTGCTGGGATCCCGCGCGGACGCGGAGGATGCGGTGCAGGAGGCGTGGCTGCGCCTCTCCCGGCAGGATCCGGCCGCCATCGACAACCTCTCCGGCTGGTTGAGCACCGTCGTCGGCCGCGTCTGCCTCGACATGCTGCGCGCCCGGCGCGCCAAAGGCGAGACCCCGTGGGAGGAGCCGGGCCGCGAATGGCTGGTCACCGACGACGCCGACGACCCCGAAGACCGCGCGGTGCTCAGCGACACGATCGGCGTCGCCCTGCTGATGGTGCTGGAGTCGCTGACCCCCGACGAGCGGCTGGCGTTCATCCTCCACGACACCTTCGCGGTGCCGTTCGACGAGGTCGGCCGCATCCTCGGCAAGTCGACCGATGCGGCCAAGATGCTGGGCAGCCGAGCGCGGCGCAAGGTGCGGGGCGCGGAGCCGCCCACCGACCGCCGGCGGCAGCGGGAGGTCGTGGATGCGTTCCTCGCGGCCGCGCGCGAGGGCGACTTCGACGCGCTGCTGCGGGTGCTCGACCCCGACGTGGTGTGGCGCGTCCACACGCCGCGCGGGGTGACCGTGCGCCTCGGAGCGAGCGAGCTCGCCCGTCACGCGGCGCTCGGCCGGCGGACCAAGACCGTCGCCCGCCGCGTCGACGTCGACGGCATGCCCGGCGTGATGGCGTGGCGGGAGGACGGCACGCCCCTGGCCGTCATGGCCTGCGTCGTCGTCGACGGCCGGATCGTGCAGGTCGACTCGCTGCTCCGGCCTGAGCGGCAGGCGACGATCACGGTGGAGCCGCCGTCTGTTACCTCTGGGGCGGCCGATCCGTCTACCAGGTGAGTCCGATTGAAAAGGAGATCACCATGGGACCCAGATTCGACATGTACGCCGCCGCGATCACGCCGAAGTTCGTCAAATACATCGTCTCGGCCAACCGCGTGATCCGCCAATCGACGCTGCCGCCGACGATCGAAGGGCTGGTCGACATCCGCGCCAGCCAGATCAACGGCTGCGGGGCCTGCCTCGACATGCACGTCAAGGAGGCCGTCCAGGCGGGGGAGACCCCGCTGCGGCTCAGCCTCATCGCCGCGTGGCGCGAGACGACCGTGTTCACCGACGCCGAGCGCGCCGCCCTGGAACTCACCGAGCAGGGTACGCGTCTGGCCGACGGCAACGGCGTTGACGACGAGGTGTGGGCGGCCGCCGCCTCCCACTTCGACACCGAGCAGCTCGCCGCGCTCGTCGCGCAGATCGCGCTCATCAACGCGTTCAACCGCATGAACGTGATGATCAAGATGCCGGGCGGCTCCTACGAGGTCGGGCAGCTCGACGAGGCGTAGGGCCGCGCCTGATCCGCGCCGCCTCCAACCGGTCGAAAGACCTCCCGGAGGCGGCGCGGCTCGTCGGCGGCCACGACGCCCTCGCTGACGAGGCGCCTCCGGAGGCGAGGATAGAGTCGAGCCCTGACCACGCAGCATCTCGACCGGGGGGATCCAGATCATGTCCGAGCAGTCACCGTTCCAGCCGACGTTCCCAGCTCCGCCGCAGCAACCGACTCAACAGCAGCCGCAGGTGACGTACGCGCCGCCGCCGTCCGCCCCGCCGCAGCAGCGCTCCTCCGTCCTCGGCTCCGTCGCGCTCGGCATCGCGGCGTTCGGACTGCTCGCCGGCCTCGTCGAGCAGATGCTGCAGCGGCAGCTCCTGCTGCAGACGCACTACTCCGGCGCCTCCTTCGCCCTGTTCTCCGGGATCTCCACCACCTTCGGCATCGTGCTCGATCTGGTGGTCGTCGCGCTCGCGATCGTGGCACTGGTCGGCCGGCGCGGCACGATCCCGGCCGCGATCGCCCTCGGAGTGAGCGGTTCCGGCCTGATCGCCGTCCTCGGGAGCCTCGTCGTCAACGCGCTGATGTCGTTCTCGGGGTAAGCGCGCGCCGACATTTGTGCCAAATGTCGACTTTGAGCGGCGCTTTCACGACATTTGGCACAAATGTCGGGAGGGTCAGAGCGACGTCGACGCGCCCTGGCCGACGTACAACGTGTTGCGGAGTTCGTGCGACTCCTCGGCGGCGATATCGCGGTCGATCCCGGCGCGCACGTCGCGCATGAGCTTGTGCAGCTCGGAGTGCTTGCCCGGCACCCGTGCGTGCCCGGTGCTGTCCCACAGGTTCGAGACGGGGAGGCTGTCGCCGGCTTCGACCGCGAGCGTCCACTCCTCGGTGGTGGCGACGGCGGCGAATTCGGAGTCCATGGTGACCAGCACGCTGATGTGCAGGGCGTCCGCCGAGATGGAGCCGGCCGCGTTGACGAGGTCGAGGGTGCCCGTGGCGTCGGAGAGGAACTCGACGGTGAAGCCGAGCGCGTGCGCATCCCGGGCGGTACCGGCGCAGCAGTGCTGCGTCATGAAGCCGGCGATCGTCACGGTGTCGTAGCCGCCGGCGCGCAGCCACTCCTCGAGGTCGGTGCCGCGGAAGGCGGAGACGTCGGCCTTGGTGACGAGGTGGTCCGGCGTCCGGTCGGCGACCGACTCGTGCAGGGCGGCTCCGCGCGAACCGCGGGCGAACACGGGCGCCCCTTCGTCCTCGATGTGCTGCACGATCACGAGCGCGGCGCCGTGGTCCGCGGCCGCATCCATGGCGACCTCGATGTTCGGGATGGAGGTCATCAGGTCCGGGTGGCAGATCGGGAGGTTGCCGTCGACGTATTCGTTCTGCACGTCGATCACGATCAGTGCGCGCTTCATGAGGGGACTCTATCGCCGGACGGGCACTCGCGCACTCGGAGTGATCGAATTCTTGACGCGTTTAAGCCCGAGCATTATCGTCTTGTTAATCGATTCTGTTAATCGGTTAACAACACTGTAGCGCCCGAGGTGGGTCCCGCTGTTCAAAGGAGAAGACGGATGCCTCGACACCACAACCGCTCACGCCTCGCCGCCCTGGTGGCGGCGGCCGCTCTCGCCGTGACCGGCCTGGCGGCCTGCTCGTCGGACGGAGGGGGCGGCGGCGACGTCACCCTCCAGTACGGCATCTGGGATCAGGTGCAGAAGCCCGCGATGCAGAAGATCGCGGACGCGTTCGAGAAGGAGAACCCGGGGATCTCGGTGAAGATCCAGGTCACGCCGTTCTCGCAGTACTGGACGAAGCTGCAGACGGCGGTCACCGGCGGCAGCGCGCCGGACGTGTTCTGGATGAACGGCCCGAACAGCAAGCTGTACGCGTCGAACGGGGTGCTCGCCCCGCTCGACGGCGTCGATACGGCGAAGTATTCGGAGGGGCTCACCGACATCTACACGTACGAGGGGAAGCTCTACGGCGCCCCGAAGGACTTCGACACGATCGGGGTCTGGTACGACAAGACGCTGTTCGACGCGGCCGGGGTCGCGTACCCGCAGCCGGGCTGGACCTGGGACGACTACCTGGCCACCGCGAAGGCGCTGACGAACCCGACGGCCGGGGTGTGGGGGTCGGCCGCCGCGCTCAACGACCAGCAGAACTACTACAACACCATCCCGCAGGCCGGCGGGTACGTGATCGACGACGACGGGACGAAGACCGGCTACGGCGAGCCGGAGGCGCTCGAGGGCATCCGGTTCTGGGTCGACCAGATCACGGCCGGCGTCTCGCCCACGCAGCAGCAGATGACCGACACGCCCCCGGAGGACGCCTTCCTCTCCGGCAAGGTCGCCATGTACTGGTCCGGCTCGTGGAGCGCCAACAAGTTCGGGCAGGACGCCACGATCAAGGACCACGTGGGCGTCGCGGCGCTCCCGACCGGGCCGAAGGGCAACCAGTCCGTCGTGCACGGCCTGGCGAACGTCGCGAACGCGAAGTCCCCGCACCTGGACGCGGCGAAGAAGTTCGCCGTCTTCGCCTCGGGCAAGCAGGCCGCCGAGATCCAGGCGACGAGCGGCGCCGTCATCCCCGCCTACGAGGGGACGCAGCAGGCCTGGATCGACTCGTACCCGTCCTTCGACCTGAGCGTCTTCACCGACGCCCTCGACACGGCCGTCCCGTACCCCGCCTCCACCAACACGGCGGCGTGGGTGACCATCCAGGACCAGACCCTGTCGCAGGTGTGGGCGCTGAGCATCACTCCCGAGGAGGGGCTCGCGACGCTGGCCGAGAAGATGCAGGCGTCGCTGGACAAGGAAAAGAAGTAGCCGGTGACCGCGACGACCGCTCTCCGCCGCCGGCGGGGACCCTTCGCCTCGCCGTGGTGGGCGCTGCTCTTCATCGGGCCGACCGCGCTCGGGCTCCTCGTCTTCTACCTCTGGCCGACGGTCCGCACGTTCATCCTCTCGTTCACGCAATCGGGGCCGTTCGGCGGGTCGGCGTTCGCCGGGCTGGAGAACTACGCCCGGCTCGCGGAGGACCCGGCCCTCGGGAGGGCGCTGATCAACACCGCGATCTACATGCTGATCGCGCTGGTCGGCATCCCGCTGGCCGTGGCGATCGCCGCCCTGCTCAACACGACGGGGCTGAAGGGGAGGAGCGTCTACCGGATGCTCTACTTCCTGCCGGTGGTCACGATGCCGGCAGCGATCGCGCTGGTGTGGAAGATGCTCTACAACGGGGATTACGGCATCCTCAACCAGGCGCTCCACGTCGTCGGCATCCAGGGCGGCAGCTGGCTGACCAACCCGGCGACGGCCCTGTACGCGGTGGCGCTGGTCGGGATCTGGGCGGGGCTGGGCACGAACATCGTGATCTTCCTCGCCGGGCTCCAGGGCATCCCGGACACCCTGATGGAGGCGGCGTCGCTCGACGGCGCGGGGCCGATCCGCACGTTCTTCTCGATCACGGTGCCGCTGCTCAGCCCGAGCATCTTCTTCGTGAGCGTGATCAACGTGATCGGCTCGCTGCAGGTCTTCGACCTCGTGTACCTGATGATCGGGCGCACCAACCCGGCCCTGCCGGACACCCGCACGATCGTCTACCTCTTCTACCAGGCCGGGTTCATCGACAACGACCGCGGCTACGCGGCGGCGATCGCGTTCCTGCTGCTGATCATCATCCTGGGGCTGACCATCGTGCAGTTCCGCCTCCAGAAGAAGTGGGTGCACTATGAATGAGGTCAAGCGGCGTCAGCCTTGGCTGGTGCACGGCCTGCTCGTGCTCGGCGCGGTGGTCATGGTCTTCCCGTTCGTGTGGCAGCTGCTGACGGCGTTCAAGACGTTCACCGGCTCGGTGCAGGTGCCGCCGCAGCTGCTGCCCAGCCCGTGGGAGTTCGGCAACTTCGCGAAGGTCTTCGACTCGATGCCGTTCGTGCTGATGTTCGTCAACTCGGTCGTGCTCACGCTCGGGAGGACGCTCGGCCAGGTCGTGCTGTGCACGATGGCCGGGTACGGGTTCGCGCGCATCCCGTTCCGCGGCCGGAACGCGCTGTTCGTCCTGTTCCTCTCGGTGCTGATGGTGCCGTCGCAGCTGTATCTGCTGCCGCAGTACGAGATCATCCAGTCCCTGGGCTGGCTCAACTCGCTGCAGGGCCTCATCCTCCCCGGCCTGTTCAGCGCGTTCGGCACCTTCCTGATGCGACAGTTCTTCCTGTCGATGCCGGCGGAGCTGGAGGAGGCGGCCCGCATCGACGGGGCCAACGTCTGGCAGATCTTCTGGCGCATCATGCTCCCGCTCGCGAAGCCCGGCATCATCGCGCTGACCGTGTTCACCGTCCTGTGGTCGTGGAACGATCTGCTCTGGCCGCTGGTCGTCACGACCGATCCCAGCAAGATGCCGCTCTCGGTCGGGCTCTCCCAGCTCGTCGGCCTCCACGGCACCGATTACCCGGTGCTGATGGCGGGCGCCCTGCTCGCCGCCCTCCCGATGCTGCTCACCTTCCTCTTCCTGCAGAAGCAGTTCATCCAGGGGATAGCCTTCTCGGGATCGAAGGGATGAGTTCTCGGCATGGTGCAGGCGAAGCGGGAGCCCGGGCGGCCCACGATGAAGGCGGTCGCACAGGAGGCCGGGGTCTCGACGGCGACGGTCTCGTACGTGCTGTCCGGCCGCTCCGGCGGCGGTCCCGGGATCAGCGAGGCGACGGTCGAGCGGGTGCACGCGGCGGTCGAGCGGCTCGGCTACCGGCCGAACACGTCTGCGCGAGCCGTGCGCACGGGCCGCACCGGGCTGGTCCACCTCTCGCTGCACATGCTGAGCGACCCCTGGTCGCTGGCGGTCGCGGCGGCCGTCAACGAGGCGGCGAACGAGCACCGGCTCACGACGATGATCCTGGCCGACGGCGACTGGTTCGCGGCGTCGGAGGCGCAACGTGCGGATGTCGTCTACATCGACGGCCTCGGCGCCGAGCGGGCGGAGGCGGAGCGGAAGCTCGCCGCGCTGGTCGAGAGCGGGCAGCGGGTGGTGGTCTTCGACGAGTGGCTGGAGCCGAACGGCTTCGACGTGATCCGGTCGGACGCGCTCCCGGGCTGCCGGCTCGCGGTCGAGCACCTGCTCGAGCGGCACACGGAGATCGGCTGTCTCACCTCGCGGGCGTCGTACGACTCGGCGGCGGAGTCGCGCTACTCGGTCTACCGGGATGCGCTGCGGCGGCGAGGCCTGCCGATCCGCGCAGACCGGGTGGCGTTCTTCGAGGACACCCAGGCCAGCGCCTTCAGCGCCGCCGTGGAGCTGCTCTCGCGCGAGGACCGGCCCAGCGCGGTCTACGCGACGACCGACTTCGCGGCGATCGCCGTCGAGATCGCCGCGCACCGCCTGGGCCTGCGGGTGCCGGAGGATGTGGCCGTGATCGGTGTCGGCAACACCCCCGACACCGAGCTGGTCGAGCCGGCCCTCTCGTCGGTCGGGCCGGCGGACTTCTACCGGCGGCAGGCGCGGATCATCGTGGACCGCGCTCTCGAGAAGCCCGCCGAGCGCGGCGGCGGCGAGCTGCACACCTTCGAGTGGGACCTGTTCGCGCGCGCGTCGACCGCCGGCTGAGGCCGCACCGCGCCCTCCCTTCTTTTCCTTCTTTGCTTTTCCCTTTGTCACGTGAGGAGTGTTCGTGGACGTCAGAATCGGTGTCGTCGGTTTCGGGTTGCGGGGTCACCTCGCTCGGGAGGCCCATCGGCCGGGAGCCGGATCGCGCGTGGTCGCGGTGTGCGATCTCAGTGAGCGGTCGCGGGCGGAGGCGGCGGAGGCCTTCCCCGACGCGCTCGTCACCGGCAGTCTGAGCGAGCTGCTCGACGCGGGGGTCGACGCGGTCATGGTCCTCACCCCGGACGACCGCCACGCGGAGGTCGCCGTCCCGGCCCTCGAGGCCGGGGTCGCGGTGTTCTGCGAGAAGCCGCTCGCGATCTCGATCGAGGACTGCGATCGCATCCTGGAGGCGGCGTACCAAACGGGCTCGCGGCTCTACGTCGGCCACAACATGCGGCACATGCCGGTGATCACCCTGATGCGGCGGCTGATCGACGAGGGCCGGATCGGGGAGGTCAAGGCCGTCTGGTGCCGCCACTTCGTCGGCAACGGCGGCGACTACTACTTCAAGGACTGGCACGCCGACCGCTCGAAGTCGGTGGGGCTGCTGCTGCAGAAGGGCGCCCACGACATCGACGTCATCCACTGGCTCGGCGGGGGATACTCGCGCCGGGTGCAGGCGATCGGCTCGCTGAGCGTCTACGGCGGCATCCAGGACCGGCGCGACCGATCGGGCGAGCGCATGCACGACTGGTTCAGCCTCGACAACTGGCCCCCCACGGCGGCGGAGGGGCTCAACCCCGTCGTCGACGTGGAGGACATCTCGCAGGTCAACCTCGTCCTGGAGGGCGGCGCGCTCGCCTCCTACCAGCAGTGCCATTTCACCCCCGATTACTGGCGCAACTACACCGTGATCGGCACGGAGGGGCGGCTGGAGAACTTCGGGGACGAGCCGGGCGCCGAGGTGCGCCTGTGGAACCGGCGGCACGAGGGCGCGGCGCCGGGCGACGAGACGTTCATCGTCCCGGAGGCGGAGGGCGGCCACGGCGGCGCGGACCGGCTGCTGATCGACGAGTTCGTCACGTTCGTGCGCGAGGGAGGCGCGACCGTCACCTCCCCGGTCGCCGCCCGCAACGCGGTCGCCGCGGGGGTGGTCGCGACGGCCTCCCTCCGGGGCGACGGCGGCCTGCTGGCGGTGCCCGAGCTGCGCCCGGAACTGCGCGCGTACTTCGACGGCGGGCAGGTGCGGGAGGACGGAGCCGGGCATGAGCGCGTGGTCTAGGCTGTCAGCGGCGAATCGCTCGTCCCTCCACGCTCACGAGGCCGGGGACGGGTGTTCGACTCCGCTTGACGCGCCCCACGAAGGACGTCGACGAGGAAGGTGGCTATGAAAGCCCTGTTCAAGAGCGAGGCCGGACCGGGTCTCGAGTTCCGCGACCTCCCCGAGCCCGAGGCCGGGCCGGAGGACGTCAAGATCCGCGTCCTGCGCACCGGGATCTGCGGCACCGATCTGCACATCCAGCGCTGGGACGACTGGGCCGCCTCCGCGGTGGCCGCCCCGCTCGTGCCGGGCCACGAGTTCTTCGGCGAGGTCGTCGAGGTCGGGCCGCTCGTCCGCGACGTCGCGGTGGGCGATCTGGTGTCGGGCGAGGGGCACATCGTCTGCGGCACGTGCCGCAACTGCCGTGCCGGCCGCCGTCAGATGTGCATCCGCACGCAGGGCGTCGGGGTGCAGCGGGACGGCGCGTTCGCCGAGTTCCTCGTGCTGCCGGCGACGAACGTCTGGGTGCACCACAGCGCGATCGAGCCCGAGGTCGGCGCGCTGTTCGACCCGCTCGGCAACGCCGTGCACACCGCGCTCGCCTTCCCGGTCGTCGGCGAGGACGTGCTCGTCACCGGCTGCGGACCCATCGGCCTGATGGCGATCGCCGTCGCCCGCCACGTGGGCGCCCGCTTCATCGTCGGCACCGACGTGAGCGCGCAGCGGCTCGCTCTGGCGCAGGGGATGGGCGCCGACTACACCGTCGACGTCTCCCGCTCCGGCATCCGCGAGGCCCAGACGGCGCTCGGGATGCGCGAGGGCTTCGACGTCGGCTTCGAGATGAGCGGCGCGCCCACCGCGCTGCCGCAGATGATCGAGAACATGAACCACGGCGGCCGCATCGCGATGCTCGGCCTCCCGTCGCAGCAGATCGCGGTCGACTGGGGCATCGTCGTCACCCACATGCTCACCCTGAAGGGCATTTACGGGCGCGAGATGTTCGAGACCTGGAACGCGATGGGCGCGATGCTGCAGACCTCGACCACCCTGCACGACGCGATCGCCTCGATCGTCTCGGACCGGTTCCCCGCCCGGGACTGGGAGAAGGGGTTCGCCGCGGCCGCCTCGGCCGGCGGCGGCAAAGTCATCCTCGACTGGACGGAGCTCTGATGTACGGCGCATTCCGCGACCACCTGGCCGCGCAGCTGGACGAGATCGAGGCGGCAGGCCTCACCAAGCGCGAGCGCAGCATCCACGGCCCGCAGTCGGCGCAGATCACCGCCGACGGCGCCGAGGTGCTCAACTTCTGCGCCAACAACTACCTGGGCCTCGCCGACCATCCTGCGCTGCGGGAGGCGGCCAAGACCGCCCTGGACGACTGGGGCTACGGGATGGCCAGCGTGCGCTTCATCTGCGGCACGCAGGAGCAGCACCTGGAGCTGGAACGGCGGGTGTCGCGGTTCCTCGGCACTGAGGCGACCATCCTCTACTCGTCGTGCTTCGACGCCAATGGCGGTGTCTTCGAGACGCTGTTCGGCCCGGAGGACGCGATCGTCTCCGACGCGCTCAACCACGCCTCGATCATCGATGGCATCCGGCTCTCGAAGGCGCAGCGGTTCCGCTACCGCAACCGCGACCTGGACGACCTGCGCACGCAGCTCGAGGCCGCGCGGGAGGCGGGCGCCCGGTTCACGGTCATCGTCACCGACGGCGTCTTCTCGATGGACGGGTACATCGCCCCGCTGCGCGAGATCTGCGACCTGGCCGACGAGTTCGGCGCGCTCGTCTTCGTCGACGACTCCCACGCCGTCGGCTTCGTCGGCGAGCACGGCCGCGGCACGCCGGAGTTCTGCGGCGTCGCCGACCGCATCGACATCTACACCGGCACCTTCGGCAAGGCGCTCGGCGGAGCCTCCGGAGGCTACGTCTCCTCCCGGCAGGAGATCGTCGACCTGCTGCGCCAGCGCTCCCGCCCGTACCTGTTCTCGAACACGCTCGCGCCTTCGATCGTCGCCGGGACGCTGGCGGCCCTCGACCTGCTCGAGAGCTCGGACGACCTCCGGGCGCAGCTCGTCGCCAACGCGCGGCTCTTCCGCGAGCTGATGACCGAGGAGGGCTTCGACCTCCTGCCGGGCGAGCATCCCATCGTCCCGGTCATGTTCCACGACGCGGCGCTCACCGGCCGCATCGCCGACGAGATGCAGAAGCGCGGCGTGTACGTCACCGCGTTCTCGTTCCCGGTGGTCCCGCGCGGCGAGGCCCGCATCCGCGTGCAGCTGTCGGCGGCGCACACCGAGGACGAGATCCGGCGCTGCGTGGCCGCGTTCGCGGCGGCGCGGGAGGCTGTCGCGGGGGTCTGACGGGGCGGGGCGTTGCGCGTCCGGCGGGTCGCGCCCGTCCGGCGCGTCTGCTCTCACTCGGGACGTTTGCGGCCGCTCGCGCGGCTGCAGTCGTCCCGTGGCGCAGCAGTCGCGACCGCGACCGCGGGCACCGCCGCCCAACGCCGCTGGCCGCGCCGGGGCGACTGCGCCCTCCAGGAACGATCGCTATCGGGCGAGCGACCGCGGTCGTCCCGTGGCGTAGCAGTCGCGACCGCAGTCGTCCCGTCGCGTAGCAGTCGCGTCTGCGGCCGCCGCCGTCCCGCACCGCCACCCCGCACCTCCGGCCGCCGGCTGAGTGACTGCGCCCTCCCGGGACGATTGCTATCGGGCGCGCGACCGCGGTCGTCCCGTGGCGTAGCGCTCGCGACCGCACACGTCCCGCGGCGCGGCACCCGCGACCGCAGACATCCCGCGGACGCGCGAAGGGCGGACGCGAGCCCTCCTCGCGTCCGCCCGTGTTCGCTCCCGGTCAGCCGCGGCTGGGGGCGCCTCCGGTGAAGCCGGCCGGTGGGCCGCCCTGTCCGCCCGGGCCGCCGGAGGTGCTCGACTGGCCGCCCAAGCCGCTGAGCCCTCCGGAGGTGGTGGAGGAGTTCGAGCTGTCGCCCGTCGTCGTCGAGGTGAGGTCCGCCAGGATCACCACGGAGCCGGTGCTCAGACCCTTCGTGATCTCGGTGCGGTCGGTGCCCTTCGCGCCGACGGTCACCGCGGTGGCGACGGATGCGCCGTCCTTCAGCACGTCGACGGTGTATTTCGTGCCGTCGCGGTGCAGGGCGGAGGTCGGCACCGTGAGCACGTCGGCCGTCTTCGCGATGGTGACGACCGCACTGGCGCTCGCGCCGTTGAGGAGGTCGGCCTTCGTGTCCGTGATGGCGGTGGTCACCGCGTAGCTCGGGGTCGAGGAGTCGGTGGCCGTGTCGACGATGCCGATCGAGCTGACCGTGCCGGCGAGCGCCTTCGTGGAGCCGGCGACGGTGACCGCGACGCTCTGCCCGACCTTCAGGGTCGCGACCGTGCTGAGGCCGACAGACGAGTCCACGACGAAGCCGTCGGTGCCGATCACCGAGATGACCGCCGTCGTGGAACCCGCCGAGACGGAGTCGCCGGTGGCGAGGGAGACGGCCGCGACGGTGCCCGAGACGGGACTCGTCAGGGTGGCGAGGGCGACCTTGCTCTGGGCGAGAGCGAGGGCGGCCTTCGCCGCGTCGATGGCGGCGTTGTCGGCCACGATGGTGGCGGCGGAGGCGACCTGGGTGGTGCCGGCGCCGGAGGTGCCGCTCGTGCCGCCGGTGCTGGAGGCGGAACCCGAGGTGCTTCCGCCGGTCGATCCGCCCGTGGTGCCGGTGCCGGTCGTGCCGGAGCCGGTCGCGCCGGAGCCGGTGGAACCGGTGCCCGTGGAGCCCGAACCGGTGGACCCGGATCCTCCGCTCGAGGAGCCGGAGCCGGAGCCGGTGCCCGACCCGCCGGTCGAACCCGTGCCGGTGGAGGAGTTCGCGAGCACCTTCTGCAGCGCGGCGACGGCGTCGTCGAGCTTCGTGGCCAGCGGGGTCACCGCGTTCTGCGCGTCGGTGGTCGTCTGCTGGCTCGCGAGGGCGCTGGTGATCGCGGTCTGGCAGGAGGCCAGGGCATCCTTCGCCGCCTGGAGCTTCGCGGCGGCGTCGGAGGTCGCGGTGCCGCTGCCGTCGGTCGTGCCGGACGTGCCGGTGCCGGAGGTGTCGGCGCCGTCGGTCGTGCTGCCCGACGTGTCCGTGCCCGAGCTGTCGGTGTCGCCGGTCGTGGAGCCCGAGCCGTCCGTGCCGGTGCCCGTGCCGGTGCCGTCGGCCGCGTCGTCGAGCGCGGCCTGCAGGAACGGTTGGCAGGTGGCCGAGCTGGTCGCGACGAGTGTGTTGGTGTCGGCGAGCGCGGTGGAGGCCGCGGTGAGCTGGGCGAGCAGCTTCGTCTGCGCGTCGGTGACCGCGGCGATGGCGGCCGTGGTCTCGGCGGAGACGCCGGACGAGGACCCGCTGCCGGAGGCGCTGCCGCTCCCGGTGCCGCTGCCGGAACCGGTGCTCGTGCTCGGCACGGCGGCGGTGGACCCGGTGGACGCGGAGGAGGTCCCGGACGCGCCCGACGCAGTGGCGGATCCCGACGCAGCGGTGGATCCCGACGCCCCCGATCCAGCCGCCGACGACCCGGACGACCCGGACGAGCCCGACGACCCCGACGACCCCGACGCGCTGCTGCTCGTCCCCGACTGCGAGGCGAGGTCGGTCGCGAGGGTCTCCTCGGCCTCCGTCACCGATTGCTGGGCCGCGGTGACGGCCGCTTCCAGTTCGGTCGTGTCGAGCGTCGCCAGGGTCTGCCCTGCCGTGACCGTGTCGCCGATCGCGACGGGGACGTCGCTGACCGTGCCGGCGACCTGGAAGGCGAGGTCGCGCCGGGTGGCGGAGGCGACGGTGCCGGTGAGGGTGGTCGTCTGGGTGACGGACGCCTTCGCGGCGGTCGCGGTGCGGTAGTCCGCACCGCCGCGGTCGGCGGCCGCCCAGGCGACGCCGCCGCCGACCGCGCAGAGCGCGAGGGTCGCAACCGAAGCGATCATGATGGTGCGCCGCCGCCGTCGCGCGGCCGGGCGCTTCGTCGCGGGGCTCATGCGCCGTCGCCGCTCGTGCCGGAGCCACTCGCGCCGTTGCCACTCGTGCCGGAGTCGCTCGCGCCGTTGCCACTCGTGCCGGAGCCGCTCTCCGAGCCGCTCGCCGAGCCGCCCTGCCCGGGACCGCCCTGACCGCCGCCGGGGCCGGCCTGGGTGCAGCCGTCGGCGCCCTTGTCCGAGACGACGAGCGCGGTCGCGGCGTAGCCTCCCGAGGAGTCGGCCTTGCCGCTGGCCATGACGCAGCGTCCTGCCGTGAGGTCGGCGGCGGTGGCCGCCTGCGTCGTCGTGTAGGCGGTGCTGTCGTCGACCGTGACGGTCTTCGTGGAGGTCGTGCCGTCCTGGGCTGTCTCGGTGACGGTGATGGTCGAGCCGTCGACCGCGGTGACGAGGCCGGAGGTCATGCCCCCGAATCCGCCGCCCGAGCCGCTGCCGGAGCCGCCGGGGGCGCCGGTGGGGGCGTCCGTCGGGCGTTGGCCCGAGCTGCCTTCGGCGGAGCCGCTGGGAGCGCCCGTCGGCGGGGTGCCGCCTCCCATGCCGCCGAACCCGCCTGCCGTGCACGCGCCGTCGACGGCGGCGCTGATGGAGACGCTCGTCGCGGCCGCCGAGGCCGAGGACGACGTCGAGGTCGACGACCCGGTGCCGCCCGTGCCACCCGTTCCGCCCGTGAACGCGCTGATGCACGATCCGCTCGTCACGTCGGTGAGGGCGGCGGTGACGCGCTGCGTGATGGTGGTGGCGTCGGTGTAGGTCACGGCGGTCTGCTCGCTCGTCGACTGCACCTGGAGCGTGGTGCCGTCGACGGCGGCGATCTCGCCGGTGACGCCGCCTCCGCCGCGCTGGCCCTGCTGCTGCGGGGCCGCGGTGCTGGAGGCGCTGCTCGCGGTGGCGGCTGCGCAGCCGGTGAGGGCGAGGGCGCCGAAGCCGAGGGCGGCGATCACCGCGGCGGCTCGGCGGGTGGGTGTCTTCATCGTGGTTCTCCTTGCGGGGTCAGGGGGAGGGCGGCGCTCACTCGGAGCGGAGCGCGTCGATCGGGGCGAGGCGCGCGGCGCGCGCGGCCGGGTAGACGCCGAACACCAGGCCGATGGCGAGGGAGACGGCGATGGAGAGGACGAGCGCGACGGGCGAGATGACGACCGAGCTGCCGATCAGGACGGGCAGCACCAGCGCTGCGGCCACGCCCAGCACCGAGCCGAGCACGCCGCCGGTCAGGCCGAGGATCGCGGCCTCCACCAGGAACTGCGTGCGGATCGCCGCGGGCGGCGCGCCGATCGCCTTGCGCAACCCGATCTCGCGGGTGCGCTCGGTGACCGAGACGAGCATGATGTTCATCACCCCGATCCCGCCCACCAGCAGGGAGAGCGCCGCGATGCCGGTGAGCAGCACGGTCAGCGTCTGGTAGACGGAGGTCGCGGTGCTGACCAGGGCGTCCTGGCTGCTGATCGTGAAGTCGGCGTCGTCGGAATTGCTGATGGCATGCGCGTTCAGCAGCACCGATTGCGCCTCCTGATAGGCGGCCCTGAGCCGGTCGGCGTCGGCGGCCTGGATGTAGATCGTCGAGACGCTGGCGGTGTTCGTGCCGATCACGTCGTCGGCGGCCGTCGTCATCGGCACGATCGCGACGTCGTCGAGGTTGCTCGACGTGTTGGAGCCGGCCGATGCGAGCACGCCTATGACGCTGTAGGTGGTGCTGCCGATGGTGACCGACTGGCCGACGACGTTCTCGGAGCCGAAGAGCTCCTGCGCCGTCTCGGACCCGAGCACGACCACCCGCGCGCCCGACGACTGCTGCGCCGCCGTGAAGAACGACCCGCGCGCGACCGTCCGCGAGCGCACCTCCAGCCACGAGTTCGTCACGCCGGTGACCGTGGTCGTCCAGTTCGTGTCGCCGTAGACGAGGGAGGTCTGAGTCGACTTCTCGGCCGCGACGCCCGCGATGTCAGGCGCGTTCACCTTCGAGGAGAGCGCGTCCGCGTCCGAGAGGGTCAGCGTGGTGCCCGAGCCGAAGCCGCCGCGCACCCCGCTCGAGTCGGTGCTGCTGCCCGGCGAGACGATCAGCAGGTTGCTCCCGAGCGCACTGATCTGCGCGCTCACGTCCTTCTGGGTGCCGAGGCCGAGGCCGACGGTGAGGATGACGGCGGCGATCCCGATCAGGATCCCCAGCACCGTCAGCACCGAGCGCAGCGTGTGCGCGCGGATCGCCGACCAGCTGGTGTGGAGGGTCTCGTTCCAGTTCATGCCGCATTCACCTCGTCGCGGAGGATCTGCCCGTCGCGCACCCGCACGATGCGGCGCGCGCGCTCGGCGACCTCCAGCTCGTGGGTGATCAGCACGATCGTGCGGCCGGCCTCGTGGAGCTCGTCGAAGAGCGCGAGCACGTCCTCCGTCGAGACCGAGTCGAGGTTTCCCGTCGGCTCGTCCGCGAGGATCAGGGTCGGCTCGCCGACGAGGGCGCGGGCGACGGCGACGCGCTGCTGCTGGCCGCCCGAGAGCTCGCCCGGCCGGTTCTGCAGGCGGTCGCCGAGACCGACGCGCTCGAGGGAGGCCCGGGAGCGCTCGCGACGCTCCTCCACCGGGACCCCGGCGTAGACGAGGGGCAGCTCGACGTTCTTCTGCGCCGAGAGGGAGGGGAGGAGGTTGAACTGCTGGAACACGAAACCGATGCGCTGGTTGCGGATGGCCGCGAGCTCGGTCTCGTCCAGATCCTCCACATCCTGGCCGCCGAGGCGGTAGGCGCCCTCGGAGAGCACGTCGAGGCAGCCGAGCACGTTCATGATCGTGGACTTGCCGGAGCCCGAGGGCCCCATCACGGCGACGTACTCGCCCTCGTGGATGAGCAGGTCGATGCCGCGCAGCGCCTCGAACTCGATGCTGCCGCTGCGGTACATCTTGCGGGCGCCCGTGAGCTCGATGACGGGCGCGACGGCCGAGGACGGTTCAGCCATTGCGGGTGCCCCCGTTCCCGGTCTGGCCGCCCTGGCCGCCGCCCGGGAACTGGCCGCCCTCGCCGCCGCCCGTGAAGCCTTCGCCGCCGCCGGGGAACTGGCCCTGCTGGCCCGTCTGCCCGCTCTGGCCGCTGCCTCCCGAGCCGGACCCGCTCCCGGATCCCGCGCCGGGCGTGAAGACCGTGACGAGCACAGAGTCCCCCTCGGTCAAGCCTTTGGTGATCTCGGTGACGGTCCCGGAGGTCTCGCCGACGGTGACCGCGGTCGTGACGTCCTTGCCGTCGACGACCTTCGTCACCGTGGACTTCCCGTTCGCCGTCGTGATCGCGGCGCTCGGGACGGTGAGCACGTCGGTGCGGCGCTCGTAGACGATCGCGGCCGTCACGCTCACCCCGTCGTAGAGGTTCTCGGGCGAGCCGGTCACCGCGATGACGACCGGGTACGCGGCGCTCCCGGACGTGGTCGACGGGAGCTGGCCGATGGACTTCACCGTGCCGAAGAACGAGTCGTTGTCGGTCGTCGAGAGCTCGACCTGGTCGTTCGCGGCGATCGACGTCAGGTCGGACGCGCTGACGGTGAGGTCGACCTCCCACGAGCCGGTGCCGACGATGGTGAACTGCGCGGTGGAGGTCGAGCTGGAGCCGCTGGAGCCGGTCCCGCTGCCGGACGTGCCGGTCGCGCCGGTCGCGCCCGAGCCGCCCGAGGCGCCGCTGGCGCCGCTGGATGCGCTCGATCCCGAACCGGTCGAACCGCTCGCCGTGCTCGAGCTGCCGGAGGTGCCCGTGACCGCATCCCCGACCGCGACGTTCACCGCGGTGACCAGCCCGGCCACCGGGGCCACGAGGGTGGTGCCGTCGAGCGCGGTCTGCGCGGTGTCGACGGACGACTGTGCGGAGGTGACCTGCGCCTGCGCCGCGGCGACCGCCGCCACGTCGGCCGCGCTGCCGGTCGAGGAGTCCTGCGCGTCGGAGAGTTTCGCCTGGGCCGAGGCGAGATCCGCCTTGGCCTGGAGCAGGGTCGCGTTGGCGGAGGCGGTGTCGACCGTCGCGAGCACCTCGCCGGCCGTGACGGTCGCCCCGGCGGCGACGTTCACCGCGGTGACGGTGCCGGAGGGGAGGAAGCTCACGTCCTCCGACACGGTCGGGGCCAGGGTGCCGGTCGCGCTGACCGTCTTCTGGAGGGTCTGGGTGCTCGCCTGCACGGTCCGCGTGGTCGGCTGCGAGGCGCTGGCCTGGGCCGGGAGGGCGAAGCCGAACCAGTAGACGGCCCCACCCCCGACGACCGCGACCACGACGGCCGCCGTGATGATCCAGGTGCGCGGTCTGATCCGCGCGAGAGTCCGCTTCATTCGGGTGTTCCTTCCATGCGCCCGCCCGTCGGGGCAGATGCCGAGCGTAGGAAGGGGGTTTATGCGGGCTCGGTCAGCGGCCTATGCGCTTCCTGAACATCCCTTCAGGAGATCCGGCGCGAGAAGCGGCGAGGAGGCGGACTATCCGACCGCTCGGCGGCCGCGGGTGCGGAAGAACACCAGCAGTTGTGCGCTGAGGAAGACGGCGAGCACCCCGAGGTCCACGATCGCGATCGTGCCGGCCACGGCCGTCACCTGCGTCACGCCGCACGAGCGGTTCGGCTGGTCGGGCTGGCAGAGGAACCGGTCGCCGCTGGTGATCGCGCCGGAGGCGAGCCAGATCGGGATGAGCTGGTTGTACGCGGTCGCGAGTCCCTTCGTGAGGGTCGGCCCGGAGTGGCCTTCGCCGGGCACCGCCCAGTAGGTCACCGTCCAGCCGGCCTTCTCGGCGGCGGTCGCGGTCGCCTCCACCTGCGGGCGGAAGTGCTCGTCCTCCGCGCCGGCGACGAAGATCCCGCGCATGGGCTGGTCGTACCTGGTCGAGGCGAGGATCTTCTCCGGCCAGTACTTCTCGTACTCCGCTTCGTCGTTGCCGTAGTACTTCGCCCGGGTGCGGTCGGAGCGGTACTCGCCGGGCTTGTCCGGCCCGGAGATGTCGATGACGTTCGCCCAGAGGTCCGGGTGCGTCGCCCCGAGGTAGGCGGCGCACTCGCCGCCGTGCGAGAACCCGGCGATCGCCCAGTCGGCGCGGTCGTGGGAGACCGGCAGCTCCGCCTTGACCCAGTTCGGCACGTCCTCCGCGAGGAACGTCTCGAGCTGTCCGGCCGAGGTGTTGCTGCAGGGCGGGTTCTTGTCGATGGCGCCGATCTGATCGACCACGAGTACGAACGGTGCGTCGTCGAGGCGCTCGGTGCCGAGGGAATGGAGGGCGTCGAGGGTCGCGCCGAGGGTCGGGTTGCCGGGCTGGCCCATCATCATGATGACCACCGGGCGGGTGGTGGAGGGGTCGCGGATCCACCCGGACGGCACGAAGAGATTCGCATCGCGGGAGGAGAAGCCGGAGGCCGTCGGCGGGATGTGCACCGCCATCTGGTAGCCCTCGGCGAGCGTCGCCACCGTCGCCGGGATGTGCCGCCCGGCGACCGTCGCGGAGGCGAACGCGGGTACGGCGGCCAGCGCCGAGATCCCCGCGGTCAGCAGTCCGGCCAGGACGGCCAGCACGACGGCGATCGCGCGCAGGCGCGTCGTCTGGATCGCGTCGCCGAGGGCGAGCGGGAAGAGCAGCGCCGCCAGTCCGATCGCGAACCAGCCGAGGCCGCCGAGGTCGGGGCGCGGGGTGAGCAGCGCGAGCAGGGTCAGCGCCACGAGCGCCAGCACCTGCGTCACGATCACGGCGATGACGGTCGGGCGCGCGCGGAAGCGCCAGGCGCGCCGGACGAACCGCCAGGCCGGGTAGGCGCAGACGATCGCGAGCGCCAGGCTCAGCCAGGCGAGAATCCCCATTCCTCCACCCTATGTGCACGGCCCGGCGCGTCCCGGCGGCGACAGGAGGGCGCAGGTGAAAAGTCGCCCGAAGCGGGTGAGAGTCGGCTCAGACCGCGGGGGCGGCGGTCGACTCCCGCACGCTCACCCGCACCGGTGGCGCATCCACGCGCTCGACGCGCCCGCCGGACCGCATGGTCGCGTAGGCCTCGACCAGGTCGGCCGCGAGCTCGTCGGCGTCGAACGCGACCGTCGTCAGCCGCGGGATGAAGTCGGCCGAGGCCGCGTGGTCGTCGGCGCCGATGACGGACAGGTCGTCGGGGACGCGCAGCCCCACGTCGGTGAGCGCGCGGATCGCGGCGATGGCGAGCCCGTCGTGCGCGGCCACGACGCCGGTCGGGGCCTGCTGGTCGTAGCGCAGCCCCCGCGCCCAGTCGCGCACCGTCGCCGCCGAGCTGGCGGCGTGCGTGATCGCGAGCGTCGCGCCCGCGGCGTCGGCGGCCTCCCGCGCACCCGCCAGCCGCTCGTCGGCCATGGTGGAGGCCGCGGTCGGCATCAGGAAGACGAGTCGCCGGTGGCCCAGCGCGATCAGGTGCTCGGCGGCGGCCTTGCCGAACGGTCGCTGCGGGATGACGAGGGTGGGTGCGTAGGACACCGGCGCCTCGCCGTGCACGATCAGGGCGCGCACGCCCGCGAGCCGCAGCACCTCGGTCGCGACCGCGTCGCAGCGCGCGGCCTCGGCGAGCACGGCCTCCGGCCGCAGCTTCGCCCACAACTGTGCCGCCTCGGCGCCGGAGGCGGAGACGTCGGCGTGCCGGAGCGCGTCCGTCCCGTCGTCGACGGTGCGCGCCAGCAGTGCCTGGAGGGTGCGCTCGACCGTCGCGCCGTGATCGGCGGCGGAGGCGGCGACCACCAGGCCGGCCACGGCCTCCCCGCTCGCCAGCGACCGGGCCGCCGTGTTCGGCGTGTAGCCGAGCAGGCGGGCCGCTTCGAGCACGCGGTGCCGCGTGTCGTCGGAGACGCGCGAGTTCGGCTTGTCGTTGAGCACGAACGAGACGGTCGCGCGCGAGACGCCCGCCGCGAGAGCCACGTCGGCGCTCGTCGGGGCTTTGACGACCTGGGGTGTGAACATGCTGGGTTCAGTCTAGGTCGGAGCCGACAGGAGGTTACGCGTGTAATCAAAAACCGACCGATGGCTTGTATTCGGGCGCGGGGGTGGTTTATGGTTACGCGTGTTAGCACGCAACGACGCCTGCTCCTGAAAGGACTCCCCCCGTGACACCGACGTCTGACGATCTCCCCGAAGGTCCCCGCCCGGTCCAGCCGACCGTCCCCTCCAACCTCACCGGCGTGCCGGACAGCGCCGCGCTCGGCTCGACGCTCACCACCGCCGGCTCCCCGTTCTCCGCCGCCCCCACCACGGCCACCTCCGCCCAGCGCCCCGAGAAGGTGAAGGTGCGCGGGAGGCTACTGAAGCTGATGCTGTCGATGTCGGTCGCCAACCTCGCGATCTTCGGCATCTGGGGCGCCGTCCCCGGCATCCTGCTCCCGCTGCAGGTGCAGGGGATCGTCGGCGACGACCCGACGGCCAAGGCCGGCGCCCTGGGCATCATCGCCACGATCGGCGCCTTCGCGGCGATGGTCGCGCAGCCCCTCGCCGGAACCATCTCCGACCGCACGCGCAGCCGGTTCGGCCGGCGCGCACCGTGGATGGTGGCCGGCAGCCTGATCGGCGGCCTCGCCCTCCTCGGGATGGGCGCGGCGAACACGCTGGTCCAAATCGCCATCGCCTGGGTCATCGTGCAGATCGCCTACAACTTCGCGCAGGGTCCGCTGAGCGCCATCCTCCCGGACCGGGTCCCGAGCGCGGTGCGCGGCACCTTCGCCGCCCTCAGCGGTCTCGGCCTGATGCTCGGAGCCCTCGGCGGCCAGATCGCGGGCGCTGCGTTCGCGACGGCCATCCCGGCCGGATACCTGGTCTTCGCCGGCGTCGCGCTGATCGTCATCGTGCTCTTCGTCGTGCTCAACCCCGACCGGTCCAATAAGGGGGAGCCGAAGCCGCCGTTCGACTTCGTGTCGTTCCTCAAGACGTTCTGGGTGAGCCCGATCAAGCACCCCGACTTCTTCTGGGGCTTCCTCGGCCGCCTCCTGCTGTTCGCCGGGTACTTCATGGTGACCGGCTACCAGCTGTTCATCCTGCAGGACTACATCGGCCTCAAGGGCGGCGCCGTCGCGATCGTCCCGCTGCTCGGCGTGCTGAGCCTCGCCGGGACGCTCATCTCCACGCTGATCGGCGGACCGCTCTCGGACAAGCTGGGACGCCGCAAGCCCGTCGTCATCGTCGCGGGCATCATCCTCGCCATCTCGCTGCTGTTCCCGCTCATCATGCCGACCGTCACCGGCATGTTGATCTTCTCGTTCGTCTCGGGCCTCGGCTTCGGCGCGTACCAGTCGGTCGACACCGCCCTGATGAGCGAGGTGCTGCCGTCCCAGAACGACTTCGCCAAGGACCTCGGCGTGCTCAACATCGCGGCCACGCTGCCGCAGACCCTCGCCCCCGGGCTCGCCGGCCTCATCGTCGTCATCGCCGGCGGCGCCTATACGCCCCTCTTCCCCATCGGTATCGTGATCGCGCTGCTGGGCGCGTTCGCCGTCCTGCCGATCAAGTCCGTCCGCTAGGAGCTCCGCAACCATGACCGACACCATCACCACCGAGGACGTCATCGCGGGCCTCCTCGGCTCCCTCTCCCTCGAGCAGAAGGTGCGCCTGCTCACGGGCGCCTCGTTCTGGACGCTGCACGACGAGCCGCAGATCGGGCTCGGCACGATCGTGGTCTCGGACGGCCCCGCGGGCATCCGCGGCCAGGTCTGGGACGAGCGCGACGCGTCCGCCAACCTCCCGTCGCCGACCGCGCTCGCGGCCTCCTGGGACGTCGAGCGGGTCTACCGGCTGGGGCAGCTGATCGCCGCCGAGGCGCGTCGCAAGGGCGTCGGCGTCGCCCTCGGCCCGACCGTGAACATCCAGCGCTCGCCGCGCGGCGGCCGCCACTTCGAGGCGTTCAGCGAGGACCCGTGGCTCTCGGGTGTCGTCGGCACGGCCTACGTGCAGGGCGTGCAGTCGGGCGGGGTCGGCGCGACGCCGAAGCACTTCGTCGCCAACGACAGCGAGACCGACCGCATGACGGTCGACGTGCAGGTCGACGAGCGCACGCTGCGGGAGGTGTACCTCGCCCCGTTCGAGCGGATGGTCGTCGAGGGCGGCGCCTGGCTCGTCATGTCGTCGTACAACTCGGTCAACGGGGTCACCATGACGGAGAACGAGCTGCTGAGCTCACCGCTGAAGGACGAGTGGGGCTTCGACGGCGTCGTCGTCTCCGACTGGATGGGCGTGCGCGACACGATCGCCGCCGCCGTCTCGTCGCAGGACCTCGCGATGCCCGGCCCGCAGGGCGTCTGGGGCGACGCGCTGGTCGAGGCGGTCCGCGCCGGCTCGGTCGCCGAGAGCGACGTGGACGAGAAGGTGCGCCGCATCCTCCGCCTCGCAGGGCGTCTGGGTGCACTCGACGGGGTAGAGGCCGCGACGCCGCTCGCCGAGCCGTGGCCGCAGGAGAGCGTGAACGCACTGCTCCGCGAAGCCGCAGCCGACGGGATGGTGCTGGTGCGCAACGAGGGCGGCCTGCTGCCGCTCTCGGCGGACGGATCGGTGGCGGTCATCGGGCAGCACGCCCGGGTCGCGCGCAGCCAGGGCGGCGGCTCGGCAACTGTCTTCCCGCAGCACGTCGTCACCCCGCTCGACGGGATCGAGGAGGCGTTCGGCGCCGACCGCGTGCGGTTCGCGCCGGGAGCGAAGTCGACCGAGAGCGTCCTCCCCCTCGACGCCCGCGTCGCGGTCGACCCCGTCACCGGCGAGCCGGGTGTGCACGTGCGGTTCCTGGACGCGGACGGCGGCGTCGTGCTCGACGAGCACCGCCTCTCCGGCCGCCTGACCTGGCTCGGCGACCCCGTGCTCGGCGAGACCGCCGTGGTCGAGGCGACCGCGACCTTCACCGCACCGCAGGACGGCGAGTACGCGGTCGGGTTCGCCGGCCTCGGCTTGTTCCGGTTCGAGGTCGACGGCGAGCTGAAGAGCGACGGCCTGTTCTTCCCGGACGGCACGGACCCGTTCATGGCGTTCCTCAACCCGCCCAAGCAGTCGTTCCCGGTGCAGCTCACGGCCGGGCAGACGGTGGAGCTGCGGCTCGAGCACCGCCCGCAGATGCAGGCCGGCCTCGCGGCCGTCATGTTCACCTTCGGCTACGAGGAGCCCTTCGCCGACCCGGAGGCCGAGCTGGAGCGGGCGGTCGCGCTCGCCGCGGAGTCCAAGACCGCGATCGTCGTCGTGGGCACGACCGAGACGCTGGAGTCGGAGGGCTTCGACCGCGCCGGCCTCAGCCTCCCGGACGGCCAGGACGAGCTCGTCCGGCGCGTGCTCGCGGTCAACCCGCGCACGGTCGTGGTCGTCAACTCGGGCGGCCCGGTGATCCTGCCGTGGCTGAGCGAGGCGCCCGCGGTGCTGCTCACCTGGTTCCCGGGGCAGGAGATGGGAGGCGCCCTGGCGGACGTGCTCACCGGCGCCCGCGAGCCCGGCGGCCGCATCCCCACCACCTGGGCGGCCAGCGAGGACGACGTGCCGGTCTGGCAGGTCGAGCCCGTCGACGGCAAGCTGTTCTACGACGAGAAGCTGAACGTCGGCTACCGCGAATGGGTGCGCCGCGAGCAGCTCGGCGGCCCGGCCCCGGCCATCCCGTTCGGCCACGGTCTCGGCTACACCGAGTGGGAGCTCGGCGACACCGCCGTCGACGGCTTGACGGTCAGCATCCCGGTGACCAACACCGGCGAGCGCGCGGGCAAGCAGGTCGTGCAGGCCTACCTGTCGCGCGTCTCCGCGTCGGAGATCGAGCGCCCCGTCCTGTGGCTCGCCGGCTACGCCGTCGTGCACGCGCAGCCGGGGGAGACCGTGACGGCGACGATCACGGTCGAGCCGCGCAGCCTCCAGCACTGGTCGGTCGACGACCACGCCTGGCGCACCGAGCCGGGCACCTACGCGCTCCAGCTCGGCACCTCGGTCGCCGCGCTCGGCGCTCCGGTGGAGTTCACCGTCTAGCGTCCGTCTGGTCGTCGCAACACGCCGTCTCCGCACCTGCGGAGGCGGCGTGTTGCGTCAGGTGGATGCGGTGCCCGGGCCGCCCAGCTGCGCAAATCGCGCCCGCAGGCCGTCGAGCACGGCGTGCAGACCGACCGCGAAGGCCCCGTCGGCGGGAGGCGCGTCACCGACCGCGGCGGCGCGCGCCCGGTAGGCGGCGGCGAACGCCGGGACCTCCTCCTCGGCTCCCGCGGGGTCGAACATGTCGCCCGGGGCCACGGCGTCGAGTGCCGAGCCGAGGATGAAGGACTCGACCGCGACGATCGTCGGGAGCACCTCCGCCGCCGGCCAGCCTGCCGCGAGCATCGCGGCGACCACGGCGTCGTACATCCGCATCGTGCGCTTCGCCCCGCGCAGCGGCATCGTCGCGAGCATGGCGATGGTCGGGGGATGCCCGGCGAACGCGACGCGGTACGAGTACGCCCAGTGGAGCATCGCGCGGTCCCACGGCTCGGCCGCGAACGCGCTCACGTCGATCCGGTCGCTGATCAGCTCCCGGATGCCCGCGATCACGTCCTCCTTGCCGTCCACGTGGTTGTAGAGGGCGCTGGGCCGCACGCGCAGGGCCTGGGCGAGGCGCGCCATCGTGAAGCCCTCCGAGCCGCTCTCGTCGAGCAGCCGGAGCGCGGCCTCCGCGATCAGGTCGCGGGTGAGCACGGTGGTGGTCGGCCGGCCGACGCGACGGGCCGGCCGGTCGGCCCGGGTGTCGTTCTGAGCCTCGGGCACGTTCACACCCTAACGCCCGGCCCGCCGACGAATTCTCCTCTTGCTCTTCCCCTCGCGGGGATCGTGCCCTAGTCTCTGACGAAATAAAAGAACGCCGTTCATTTAGCGGCGGTGGACTTCGGAGGTGCGATGGGCGCGACCGTCTTCGTCAACGGGACGATCCTCTCCGGCTACCGTGCGGACGCACGGGCGTCGGAGGCCGCGGCGGTGGTCGACGGCGTGGTCGTCGCGACCGGTGCCGAGGCCCTGGCGCTGCGGGGCACCGCGGACGAGGTGGTCGATCTGGCCGGCGGCGTGCTGGCCCCGGCGTTCGGCGACGGCCACGCCCATCCCCTCCAGGGCGGCCTCGAGAAGCTCGGTCCGCAGGTGCGGGCGTGCGGGAGCGTCGCCGAGATCGTCGCCTGCGTGAAGGAGTGGGCGGACGCGCATCCCGAACAGGAGTGGATCTACGGCGGCAGCTACGACGCGACCCTCGCCCCCGAGGGGATGTTCGACGCCCGCTGGCTCGACGAGGCCGTGCCCGACCGCCCGGTCGTGCTGCGCGCCTGGGACTACCACACGGTGTGGGTCAACTCGGAGGCGCTGCGCCGGGCGCGCATCGACGCCGACACCCCGGAGCCTCCGCTCGGCCGCATCCCGCGCCGCCCGGACGGCACCCCGCTCGGCATCCTGCAGGAGCCCGGCGCCGTCGACCTGCTGCTGCCGGTCGAGCCCGGCCGCTCGCACGAGGACCGGGTGGAGGCG
>Ga0153921_1000207_pt1 | contig 42046 bp, 55 predicted proteins | sample TSNJ005MetaG_FD_104691 | JGI IMG/M metagenome (GOLD analysis project Ga0153921, IMG submission 104691) | Attine ant fungus gardens microbial communities from New Jersey, USA - TSNJ005 MetaG | ecosystem: Host-associated > Fungi > Mycelium > Unclassified | place: USA: New Jersey, Brendon T. Byrne... | reverse complement strand
GGATGTTAAAGCACCGGTTCTCATCTGTGACTGACAATTGGTAACATTCACGCGATTTTTAGACGTGGCTCCCGAGTTTTCTAACAATAATTAAGCATTTCAAGCTTTTAGTTGATTTTCTCGAGACCGTGAACTAGTCGTTAGATGGTGGCAATGTGGAATTGTGCCACTATTTTGCATCTGTGGCCAAGGCTTTGTTCATGTCTAAGTGCCACTGTCTGCAGTCGTGAGAGAGTGTGAGCTTGATCACACTTTATTGGCGGGGCGAAGTTTTTTCTACTAAATGGCTAAATATTTTCAAACGGGTTCGTAGCCGGACGTTTATTAACATGGCTTGAGTGTGTCTTTTGATAAGACATATTCTCCGTCACCTGATCAGGCAATGGGTGTCGCGTTATACCGATTGTTTAACTTCAGATACTCAATTCCTGAATGCGGTTGACCGGTCGCTCATCAAGAGCGCTCTGACGGAGGATTAATGGATTTCTGGACCTTTATCCAGGTGTTGATTTTAGGCGCAGTAGAAGGCCTGACCGAGTTCTTGCCGATATCAAGCACCGGTCACCAGATCATCGTCGCCGACCTGCTGGACTTCGGCGGCGAACGCGCGATGGCGTTCAACATCATTATTCAGTTGGGGGCGATTTTGGCGGTGGTCTGGGAGTTTCGCCCGAAGATTATCGACATCGTCAAAGGCCTGCCCACTCAACGCAATGCGCAGCGTTTCACCCTCAACCTGCTGATCGCCTTTCTGCCGGCGGTGGTCCTCGGCGTGCTGTTCGCTGACAAAATCCATCAATACCTGTTTAACCCGATCACTGTGGCCATGGCATTGGTAGTGGGCGGCATCGTCATGTTGTGGGCCGAACAGCGCAGCCATGTGGTGAGCGTCGATCACGTCGACGACATGCGCTGGTCAGACGCGTTGAAAATCGGTTTCGTGCAATGCCTGGCCATAATCCCCGGCACGTCGCGCTCCGGCTCGACCATCATCGGCGGTTTGTTGTTCGGCTTGTCCCGGAAAGCCGCCACAGAGTTCTCGTTTTTCCTCGCCATGCCGACCATGGTCGGCGCCGCGGTGTACTCCGGCTACAAATACCGTGACCTGTTCCAGGCCTGCGACCTGCCGGTGTTCGCCCTCGGTTTCGTCGTCGCCTTCATCTTCGCCATGATCGCCGTACGCGGCCTGCTCAAATTCATCGCCAACCACAGTTATGCGGCGTTCGCCTGGTATCGAATCGCGTTCGGGTTGTTGATTCTGGCGACGTGGGTGTTTGGTTGGGTAAACTGGACGGAAGCGGCGGCCTGATCACTGACTGCTGATCAATGTAGCAACCGCGAGGTCGCTCAACGCCGAATCGGGCAATTCTTGGCGGTAGCGCTGCAGGGCCGATGTGAAATACGCGGCTTGCAGCATGCCGTCGCTGGCGAGGTAATAGCGCGCCGCTTCGATTTCCTCTGGCGAGTAAACACGTTTCTTGAGTCTGGACACATCTGAGGTCGCATCGAACGAGGCCACCGTCGCCGTGAAAAACAGAAAGCCGGAAAGCTGAGTCGACTCAAAAGGGCCACCATCCCCCTTGCCACACCCCTTCACAAAGTCGCAGGAGGCGAAGGCGCTGGAAGAGATAGTCGAGATTAAGGCGAGGAGGATAAAACGCTTGAACGAAACACAGCGAAACGCGGGCATAAACAAAAGACATCCTGTCAGCACAGCAAAATTACGGGCAACGCTCATTCGTTGCCCGCACAGTCAAACCATCAATCAACGGCCTTCAAGCAACTCGCCAGCCTGATCCAGTAACGCCAGCGGATCCGTGGCCTTGTGAATGTCCACCGACAACAACTGGCGGAATTTACGCGCCCCCGGGAACCCGGTGCCCAACCCCAGCACATGCCGGGTGATGTGATGCATCGCGCCGCCGGCCTGCAAATGCTCGGCAATATACGGCCGCAACTGCGCCAGCGCCTCGGCACGGCTGATCACCGGCGCGCTGCTGCCGAACAACTGCTGATCAACCTCCGCCAACAAATACGGATTGTGATAAGCCTCACGCCCGAGCATCACACCGTCAAAGGTCTGCAAATGCTCATGGCAGGCCTCCATCGTCTTGATTCCGCCGTTCAGCACAATCTCCAGCTCCGGAAAATCCGCCTTCAACTGCGCCGCCACGTCATACCGCAACGGCGGAATGTCGCGATTCTCCTTCGGCGACAAGCCCTCCAGAATCGCAATCCGCGCATGCACGGTAAAACTGGTGCACCCGGCATCGCGCACCGTCCCGACGAAATCACACAACTCGGCGTAACTGTCCCGCCCATTGATCCCGATCCGATGCTTCACCGTCGCCGGAATCGACACCGCATCACGCATCGCCTGCACACAATCCGCCACCAACTGCGGATGCCCCATCAGGCACGCACCGATCATATTGTTCTGCACCCGATCACTCGGGCAGCCCACATTCAGATTCACCTCGTCGTAACCATGCTCCTGCGCCATGCGCGCGCAAGCGGCCAGATCCAGCGGGACGCTGCCACCCAACTGCAGCGCCAGCGGATGCTCAGCTTCGTTGTGACGCAGGAAACGTTCGTGATCGCCGTTGAGCAATGCGCCGGTGGTGACCATTTCGGTGTAGAGCAGGGCGTTCTTCGACAGCAGGCGCAGGAAGTATCTGCAATGCCTGTCAGTCCAATCCATCATGGGTGCAACACTAAAGCGCCGAGACAGCGTAGGCATTGGTTTTACTGGGCTAAGGCTCTGATTCTGTACCATTTTACTCAACGTGTTTTCGGCGTGTTTTTGGGCGTTTTCAGGCGTTTTTCAGGTCTCGGTGGTACGATGTACCACTTCAAAACCGACGCGTACCACTTTCGATATGGCAGCTATCAGGGCAAGAAAACTGGCGGATGGGTCTGTGAGCTACACCGCTCAGATCCGCATCAAGCGTGATGGAGTGCAAGTCTACCAAGAGAGCCAGACCTTCGCCCGGAAACAGGCTGCGCAGGCGTGGGCGCGCAAGCGTGAATCGGAACTTGATGAGCCTGGTGCGATCGAGCGGGCGAGCCGCAAGGGCGCCACTGCCAAAGAGATGATTGATCAATACCTGCGCGAAGTCGAAAAGGCGCGGCCGCTGGGCAAGACCAAAAAAGCCACGCTCACGGCCATCGGTGCCAGCTACTTCGGCAAACTCAATGATACCGATATCAATACGCAGTGCCTGGTGGACTTCGCCCTGTGGCGGATGAGTAGCGAAGGGGGAGGCGTTCAGGCGCAGACCGCCGGCAACGATCTCGCGCACCTCGGTGCTGTGCTTTCCATTGCCAAGGACGCGTGGGGCTATCAAGTCGATCCCTTGGCCATGGCCGGCGCCCGGCGGGTGCTGCGCAAACTCGGCTACAACCTCAAGAGTCGCGAGCGGGACCGGCGCCCGACACTGGATGAGTTGGGCAAGATCATGACGCACTATGAGGACATGCAGGCGCGTCGTCGAAGCGTCACCAACATGTTGAAGGTCGTAGGCTTCGCCCTGTTCTCAACCCGCCGTCTAGATGAAATTACCCGCATTCGCTGGGCGGACGTGGACGAGGCCGGCCAGCGAGTCCTGGTCCGGGACATGAAGAACCCCGGGCAGAAGATCGGCAACGACGTGTGGTGTTACTTGCCAGACGAGGCGTGGCAGATACTCCAAACGATGCCCAAGGCCGGCGACGACATTTTCCCCTACAGCCCCGAGTCTATTTCTACTTCGTGGGCGAAGGCCTGCAAGTTTCTGGAAATTGCTGACCTGCACTTTCACGACCTTCGCCACGAGGGTGTCAGTCGTCTTTTTGAAATGGACTGGGACATCCCGCGCGTGGCGAGTGTGTCGGGGCACAGAGACTGGAATTCGCTGCGACGCTACACCCACCTGCGCGGTAAGGGTGATCGGTATGTGGGGTGGGAGTGGCATGAAAAGATATTGAGGGCGCCCGTCCAGCTGGGCGCCGCATCAATGAAGTGGCTCAACAGGCGGGTTTTAAGCCGTTGAGCTGGTTATTTTCTTTCACAGCGGCGGCGCGCTGGAGATCGAGGTATGCCGCGAGGTCGCCGATATGAACGCCCTTGGCGGATTTCTGGCTCGGTTCCAGCCGGGTGATCGGGATCTTGATCTGGCCGCTCAAGACCTTGCGCTGGAACATGTCAGGCGTGAGATGTGTGAAGTAGTCACGGCACACCCGATCAAGTGGAATAATCGCCTGACCGTCGTACTGGGCCATCAGAATGAAAGCTGTGTTCATGATGCTCCCCTCACATCCGAAACGATTGATGAATGAACCGCGGCGAGGCCTCTTCCGCTGGTCCTGCGTCATCTGTCTGGATTTCGCAGATAAACCGGTGCCGCTTCCGGTTGGTCGCTGTCAGTGCTTGGGTGAGAGCGGGGATAGCGTCGAGGCATTGTTCGTAGGCGGTATCTTCCTTCCAGCGTTGAGCCAGCAACACCTGGCAATCCGTCCGGGTTGCATCCGTGCACAGATAAAGCAGCAGGAAAACAGTCATAGCGCAGTCTCCCGTTGCGCCACGCTCAGGCCTACCGCTATCGGGCGAACCCAGATCGGCATGCTATTTAGCATGAAGGTTTCACCGGACGCGGCCAGTAAGAGCGTGGTACCCATCACATCGGCGATGGCTTCGGCGGCGTCAGGCGGTACGGCGTTGCCGATACGCTCACGCCACGCCTGATCACTCAGTCCATCCAGCTCGAACTGTTCTTCGGGTTCGACCAGGCTTTGCAGCGCGGCCAGCTCCAGCGTGGTGAAAGGGCGGTGCCAAGTGCCGTCGAGACTTTCAATCACGCAGGTCAACCGGTCGTTCGCTTCCGGCATACGCGGGTCAGCTACCGACCAGCGCCCGTTGTCCTGCTTTGCACTGGCTGAAACAGCACCGCACTGGTCATTCCAGCCGACAACGCCGTAGTGGCCACCAGTCAGATAGGCGTCACCCTTGACGCGCTTCATGCCAGGGCGGGGATCTGCGATCGACAATGCACCACTGGCAACCTGTTGCGAACCGGTAACAGTCCCAGCCGTTTTATCCCACGGGCAAACGCCCAGCTTCCGGCTACTCGCTGCCGGGTGCCAGTTATGGTATCGGGGATCCTGCACAGCAAAAGCGCCTTGCCCCGTGGTGCTGCCTGCGATGACCGTTCCTGCGGTGTTGTCGAACGGCGTTACCAGGTACTTGCCAAATCCCTCACCCGGCCGGCGAGGATCAGCAACACTGAACGTCCCTTGCCCGGGCGACTTGACGCCAATTACCGCGCCGCTGGTTTCTTCCCAGCGGCGGACGCCGTACTGCTGATATTGCAGAGCGCCGGCTTTGGCGCGTGGATCAGCAACCGAGAACTTCCCGTTCATGGGTCTGTTGGCTCCTGCGATAACCCCGCTGTTCTCGTTCCAGCCAGTTACGCCCAATACACCTCGGTGGTACTCGGGCACGATCACCAAGTCACGCAAATAACCATCCTCGATCGCCAAATCATTCAGGCTGCGCCAGTCCTTGCCGGCGGTGACGAGGGCAAGACGCACCCACGTTTTCCATTGGAGAGCTGGAACACGGTGCATCGGCCCGGCGGCTTCGATATCGCCGGCAAGCGGCATGCGGCCGAGGATCGAGCCGACAGACTTAAGCGTTTTCTTTTCTGGCTCATACAGAAAGGGCGGTACCTTCTCGATGTGGCGCGCCACCAGCAAGAAACGTTTGCGACTCTGGGCCAGGCCGCCGATGACACCGCAGTCGTGAGTGGTTTCAGCCACGGCATAGCCGAAGTGCGATAGCACCTTGTTGATCTGGTCGAGCAAGTGCCGGCCACGTGTTGCCAGTCGAGGGACGTTTTCGAAGACCAAAAGCGGAACGGCGTCGTCTTTCCAGGCTTCACCGAACAGCCAGATGCAGCGTAGCGTCAGTTCGTTCAGCGCCTGGTACTTCGGGGTCAGGCTCATCTTTTCGGACAGTAGGCCCGAAGCGCCTTTACACGGGCTGGAGATGAACACAGCATCGGGGCGTTGGTAATTGGCCGCGCGCCGAACATCTTCGACGGTCGCCTCACGCCAACCTGGTGGTGGCTCTTTCCCGTGGAAGCGGATGTACTGATCGCGAGTAAACAGATCGAGCAGAGTGCCCTTGACGCCGCTCAGGCGTTCGAAGTCGGCCAGGCCCGCCGCATCAATGTCGATGCCGCCGATGCATTGCCAATGCGCTTGGATGTTGCCCACGATGGGCTTGGATTTGTTGAAACCTTTGGCGCCGCCACCGAGGCCGCAGCAGAAATGAAAGTGTTTGAGTGTTCGCTTGAGCATGGTGCTTCTTCCTTTGCTAGCGATGGGGAGTTGCAGCTCCCCATCGCCCTGTGATCCAAATCAGCGCGCATAGCGCCGTGGCTTGTTCTGCTTCGCTTCTGCCCGTACCGCCATCAGCTCAGCCCACTCGGCAGACTTGCGCTGCTGTCGGATCCGACTACAAGCCTGGTGCTTTCGGGTGGATCGGGCTTTGCCGCAGATGTCGCAGCAACTGGGGAGGTCAAGCCGATGGCTCGCCATGGGCGGGCGTGTGCGTGCCACAGAATTGGCTGAGGATTGCATCAGGCGTCCCCCAGCAAAGCGCGGGTGAGGGCGTTGCGCTCGCCCTGGCGAGTCAGCTTGTTCAACGGCTGCACACTGGTGCGACCATTGCGAAGCTTGACGATCACCGTTGCGCTGCCGATCTCAGCAATCTTCCCTTCGCGAACGCTGAGACTGACGCTGCGCCCGGTGCTGCGTGCAGCGACGAAAGTCACGTCATCGCCGACCTTGAAGGCGTTCGTGATAGCCTCTGTGCCGCTGCCACTTGGGTTTTGTACTTGCATGGTGCTTCTCCTTTGGGGGTGGTCGGTGTCGAGGGGTTGCAGCCCCTCGGCACCAATTTTTTTCGGCATGAGCTCGTTGTTCAGCCGGCGCGGCGAACAAGGTGAATCGCTAAGCCTTCAAGCTGCTCGTTCCCAGCGGCCTCCTTCTGCCACTGCAAAACCTCATCGATCTGTTTGATCGAGCAGTCATCGACAAGCAGCGTCCGCTCACCGCGCTCTAACCTGACTTCCATGATTCCGAGCAGGCCGTTATGCGAATACGCATCCGCATGAATGATCCCGGCCTGTTTGCCATCAGCCAGTTGCTGGGCTTCGATCGATCTCAGCTTCGTCGTTTTTCCCGTGCCGACATCGCCGGTGATCACGTGTACTTGCATGGTGCTTCTCCTTTTGAATGTGCCCAGCGTTGCAGCGCTGGTTGCGGTTTACGCGCTCTGAAAAATCCAGCAGCGCACAGTGGTGGGTTTGTTGAACATCGCGTTGCCGGCGGCCTGTGAAGCGCGCACCGCGCTGTACACGGCCTTGTTGGATTCCAGCCATTTGTGGCTGCGGCTGTTGACCAGCAGCCCGCGCAACGTCTTGAGATCCGCAAGGTTCTGCCGATGCTCGCTGGCTTTTTCAGCGAACTCGTTGAGGTTGATTGCGATGAGTTTCGGGTCGGTGCTGTGGTTGACCTGCGGGCCTTCGCCCAGGCTTTCGAGGTATTCGTATACTTCCCAAAATTCAGCAACCAACGGGTGGTCTGCGCTGATCGCCGCTTGTCGCTCCAGAGCCATGACCATCAGTGCTTGGTGTGTCGTGGCGACGTGGTTTTCATCGAGCGGGCAAACAAGGCGCAGGCAATCCACCAGAGCCATCAACTGGCTGTGGTTCTTGATGATCCTTTCCACGCGTATTTCTTTGAGTCTGCGCAGGTGCTGCTCGTGAACCAGCACGCGCTCGGCAAACTTGGCCATTACCTGGGATTCGGCGCGCACGGCGAGCAGGAGGAAGTGGCTCAACTGTTCAACCGGGATCAGGTTCAGGTTGTCAGCCGCTGCACGGCTCTCGGTAGTGACTTCCGGGCGTGCAAAGTGCGATTTGATAATCCGGGTCAGGATCGCTTCAGACGCGCTGACATCGGCGTTCTGGCTGATCGCAATCGCGCCCCGGAACGGCGGCTCGTAGGTCTCGTTGCCGCTGGTTTTCATGCCCTTGGTGCCGAGCGTGCCGCCGCCGTAGAAGTCCTTCAGCTCGTCCCAGTCGAACCCCTTGGCGTGGGCCTTGTCCGGCTCGTTGCGGTCGCCCTCGATCAGAACGACGGGCATGTTGGAGACCTGGCCCATGGCGCGCTGACGGCCGGCGCGGGTCGATTTCGATGGGTCAAAACCTTCATGTTCGCGACCGAGCAGTTTCCACAGGAAGGTCAGCAGTGTGGTCTTGCCGGCGCCGGCTTCACCGGTGACCTCAAGGAACGGAAAGGACTTGTACTGCGCGCGGATCTGCTCGGCGAACAGCGAACCGAACCAGAACGCCAGGGCGACAATGCCTTTGGCGCCAAAGCACAGCCACAGCATTGGCAGCCAGTCAGTGCGGTACTGCTTGCTGTCGCGCTGGATGTGCATGGCGATCGACTTCTGCAGGGTCTTCAGTCGCAGCTTGCCGAACTCGAAAAAGTCCTCCTTGTTCACCACGCTGACGATGCCGCCGCGTACCGCGAGGTCGCCAAAGACGTAGCAGCCGTGCAGCTTGCTGTAGCCAATGAAGTCGATGGTCTCGACAGTCTTCAGGCCGAACAGCTGATCCTTCATGATCTTGTCGAGCTGCTGCCCGCTGCCGGTGAATACGGCGCCGGCGGCCATGCTGAGCAGACGCTTTTTGAACTCGCTGGCGGCGGCGACCTGGCCACCGGTGAAAGTGTTCTTCACGCTGCCGCTGTCGTGCGGGAAGTCGACGCGGAAGTAGTACCAGGATTCGTCGGTGACTTCGTTGCGCTGGAAGTACAGCGCCTGCGGGTAGCAGTTGGCGATTTCCACCACGCCACCGCATTGGCGCAAGGCCTTTTCGCGACGCTGCTTTTCGTTCAGCAGTTGGTCTTCGTGGCGCTCGGAGGACTCCAGCGCCTGCATGGCCTTGTTGAATTTCTCCAGGTCCATCTTGAACCAGTAGAGCCGGCTGTCGAAGCCGAAGTGAAACTCATGGCGCTCACGCCACTCGTACATCAGCACGCCTTTCTCAGACGCGCTTTCGGCAATCAGCAAGGAGCCGTGATAGCGAGCGGTGGCCAGATCCTTTTCGATCTGCTCGGCACGCTCGCTCTCGCCATCAATGAAGGCCCAGCGCTGATGCAGATCGTTCCAATCGACCTTGCGGCTGTCCGATTGCGGGATCTGCGCTGCTTCACACTCGTAACCTAGAGCGCGCGCCTGACGCACCCAACGCTTGGTGTATTTGTGCGCCCCGGGTTCGTTGTCCAGTGCCCAAATGAGCTTGGGCAATTTGTCGCCACGCTGCCGAGCCAGCTCTTTCAGAGATTCTTCAGGGAAGAAGGCCGACGACATCGCCGACACCGCTGCAATGCCGTTATGCACCAGAGCGATGGCGTCGAAGATGCCCTCGACAATCCACAGCTCTTTGACGTCCAGCAACTCGACGCACGGCGGGCACCACCAAAATCCACGCGGGCTGTCACCGGGCTTGAAGCGCGCCTTCATCTTGCCGAAACGGTGCGGCCGATCGATCAGGCGCTCCCAGTAGCCACCTTTCTCCAACGCAAAACGCACGGTCGCGCTGCCGGCATTCAGCTCGCCAGAGAAATACGTTTCCTGGGTAAACCAGCCTTGAATCAGATCAAGCCGAAAGCCACGGGCAAATTCCAGATACGCACGGGCGGTGGCGCTGGGGTGTTGCTCACTGGCTGGGGCGCGCTTGCTCCAGTCTTCGAACAGATCTTCGTAGATTTCTTTGACGTGCCAGGTCTGGCCACACTTGCCCCGGCCGCAACGGATCATCCACGGGTCATCGTGGAAGGCGTACAGCTCCTTTTTCTTGCACGCCGGGCATTCGCCCTGGCGCATGTACTTGCCGGCCTTGTGCTTGAGGCCGTAGTCGGACTCAAGGCGTTGCAGGATATCGGCGCGCAAATCGTGTTTCATGTTCATCGGGGCTTACTTCACTTCGCCGAGACTTTGTTTAAGGGCGCCAATCAGGCGTTTTTGCGCGGCCATCACCGGGAAGGCCGTGAGCAATGAGCCGTGCCGCAAACCCTCGGGGATCAAGCGAAAGCGGTCGTCATACCAGTACTCGTTGAACTGCATGGAGTACTGAGCGCGCAGTGCCTGGAGCAGGGCTTCGGCCTGTGCGCGGGGCAGTTTTGCGGTGATGGCGATGTCGATTTCCATGGTCCACCTCGGATTTCAGGCAAAGCTCACCCAAACCCACGGGAAGCGGGGCAGGGCGGGGTGTAAAAAAGGGATTACTGAGGGTGGTGCTTGTGCGCGGAGTCGCGCTGGGCGAGCAGGGTCTGCGGTAGCAATCTCGCCGGTACCGGGTAGCGCAGATCGGCCCGGGTGTCGATCAAGTGCACGACCGTGCAGCCGGGGCTGTTGCCCCAGTCCACGCCGATCCACTTGCGCTGATTGATCACCTGCAATTCAGTCCAGGCGTTGTGCACCAGCCTCTCGGCCATGAAGACAGGTACCTCCAGCGACGTGGCCAAGTGGCGAACGCAGTTTTCATAGAGCAGGTCCGAGTCCACTAGGTACTGCGCTTCGTGCCGTTGCAGGTAAGCGAACGCGGCACGTTGCATGCTGCTGCGGTAGTCGTGGGTCAACTGATCGTGGTTCATTGCGCACACTCCATTTCCATTTGGTCGAGCAGCTCGGGTTGATCGTTGGCGGTCTTCATCGCGGCGCGGCGCAGGGCGATATCGGCAATGGGCAAACGCACCGATGGGTTGGCCATGCCGCTGGGACTCATTTCGTGAGTCATTTCGAACTCGGCACGCACCGACCAGCCGCAGGCCTCGTTGGTGCATTGCAGGTAAGCCACCCGCAGGAATATGTGGGTGCCTTCGCTGGTGCGGATTCGCATGCGGCCGAGGCAGTGCGGGCAGACGAGTTTGTAGGTACTCATGGCCGATTCCTTTAGAGCGTTTCTGCCGCTTCGAGCGCGATGTTCAACGGCGTGATCACATCGCCGATCGCGATCCTGATGTCACTGCCAGAAAGCGAATCGTTGGTGGTCGCGACGATTTCTTTTAAGGTGTTCAGCCGCTGCTGGGCACTGGCCAGCAGGCCAATCAAGTGTGTTCTGTCTACTTCGGAGATGTAGGTCATGGCGATTTACTCTCGACCCTTCGGAAACAAATCCAGATTCCCGGCCACGCTATGGCCCACGTTTTCCAACGCTGGGACTGGCAGCGCTAACAAATGGCAGTGCTGGCTGAGTTGTGCATGCAATGTCATACGCACCGCTGGGGATGTCTCGGCCTTCAGTTTCCCCAGCAGAACCGGAACCTGACGGTGGATGGCGAGTTGTTGGTTGATGCTCAGGTAAGTGGCGCCTCGGCTTTCGCGGGCTTGGCGCTCCATCGCGATGAAGTAGCGACGAACCTGACGGCCTTGCTCATTGTTTTCGACCATGGCCAGTTCTTTGGCCATGTCTAGGGTGAGGTGATAGTCGGTGCGGTTGTGGCCACCGCGCCGGTCGTTTTTGCTCCCCGGATTCGGGGAGCAAAAATCGTCATCTGCGCCATACCTATTCCCCTCAATCGGGGAATAGTCCTCGCCCTCAGCGAAGCCATATTGTTCGATTCGATCCTTGATCCACGTACTGAAGTCACGACCGACGTTCATAAAGGTGTGCAGGTCGCGTGCATCACAAAGCTGTTGAGTGCGACCGTCGAGGTCGCCACTGAATACCGGCACCAGTGAGGTTGTCATGATCAATTCCTTGAATGATTTTTGCTGTGCAACTGAATCGTGGCCAAGACTTCGGAGTGTCTGGCAGCCATGTAGCGGTGGTGGGCGCCGAGAATGGCCTCTGCTTCCCCCGCTTCAACCACACCGTCTTCCAGTGCCTTTGCGATGATTTGATCAACATATCCACGTTTTGCGGCTGCATTCACCGAACGGCTGTACAAGTCGATGTTGTCCAGCAGTTCTGGTTTGGCAAGGGGCACGAACATGCCGCCATACAGATGGGCGATGTATTCCGGGTAGTGGGTGGTGCCGGCGTCTTGCTCAAGCAGGTGGATTTGTTCGTCACTGAGTGGGCGACTGCCGGCATTTTCATAGATATGGTTATCGAACTTTTTGAGCTCGTATCCGATGCGTGCGGCAGCGCATTCACGACCACCGGAGTAATCGGCAATCACGGCGCTCATCACTTGACGTTTGGTTGTTAGAACCGGGCGTTTCATCTTCTGGTTTCTCCTCGAGCCTGTCCGGCCTACAGTTGATCAACAGCCTCGGTGCCATCCGGCGGAATAGCGGATTCCACAAGGATGCCGGGTAGTACCTCCTTCCCGATCAACCTGGAAATATCCCGCAGGATGCTGAACGACAGACGCCCGCGTGGCAGCGAATCGTGCCCAGCCCATCGCTGTACCACTTGAGTAACCGTGCGCGGCTCGTAGCCGTGGCTGATCGCGAACTGGCGGAAGTTGCTTCCGTTCTCAATCAGCCGCGCCTGAATCTGGCGCTTTTCCATGGCTTGGCTCATGGTTGATGTGTTCCTACTTGGTTAAGATGTACCTGTTTGTTCGCAGTATACGCACCCAAATGAGTGCGTCAACCGGATCGTATGAAAAAATGAGTATAGCCACGCGCCTGCGCAGTGTTCTCGACCACAAAGGCTTGTCGATCAAAGAAGCCTCTGACCTTGTAGGAATTCCCTACAGGACGCTACAGAACTATCTTCTTGATGAGCGGGAACCCAATGCGAAAGCTATGGGTGCCCTTCGTACCCATTTGGGTATAAGTGTGGATTGGCTGCTCACAGGCGAGGGTTCTATGTTTCACGGTGTGTCGATCGGGGGGACAGGGCCTGAGTCGGCAAACATGCAGGAGAAGGCCATGCTTGAGCTGTTTCGCTCCCTGGGCGATGCAGGCAAGCGGGAGATACAAAGCGCTGCTGAGGAAAAGAAACGCTTAATGGATGTCGAGCAGCGCCTCAAGGATTTGACTGAGGCCCTTGCCGATTCTAAAAGGCCAGCATAATCTGTACCCATTAAGAACGGATCATTCAGGCAAGGACGCTGCTGATCCTACTCAGCAAGGTTCTTAGAGCCAGCGTGGGCGCCGGGAGCACCCTACCTAATTAGCATAGGGATATGATCGTGTTCAGAACTTAATTTTTAGTACTAATGATTGACTCTGCTTTGAATAGTAGTTTCGAATTTTAGTATTTTGCCTGTTGAAAAAACCGTAGTGTGTTCGTTAGTGCGAAGGAAGATGGTACGCACTGATAAGTCAGCTAATAATTAAAAAAGAAAGGTGTTTTATGGCTAGGGTTAGAAGTTCAGCAATTCATATTGGTGCTCTTAATTTGGTTTTGCAGCCGCACACTCCATTAATGTATATAACGATGTTGCAAAAAATGGCGCGATTTAAGTTTGAGGCGCAAGTGCATGGTGATAACGCTTTGCTGCTTGGGTCGTGCAGATATCTTGATCCTAAAAATCCTTTGAAGGGTGTGCGGGGCGATATTTATAAGTTTTTGAAGCTGGATGCGACTGATGCGTGGTTTAATACTGAGAATATGGATGAGGCTACGGATGAGGAGGTGGCAGAGATTAATATTCCAGAAAACTTGAAGCCGCATTTTAAAAAATTTCAGTATATTTTTTTTCCTAAAGGCCATCGTTTTTATTTCGTAAGTTCGAAGACGGGGCAAAGCTTGTCGTCAGGTCTAGTGAAGCGTTTTTTTGAAACTGTATTTTTGCGAGATGAATTTTCAAAGTTTGGAACACTAAATGTAACAGTTCAGCCTGACCCCAATGGTCTCGATGAACTATTTTCTCTTAAGCGAATCTCAATTCTGAAGATGGAAATTGATCGCCCCAATCCCGACGATCTAGAGGATGTTGAGGCGGAAATTCTTGAGAGGCTTAATAGAGTGAATGCGCGAACAGAAAAAATCGAGTTTATGGAAGCGAGCAGTGAAGGATTGCGACCAGATCCGTATGTCAACGCGTTGGCTCGTGTCGCTAATGATAACGGGTTTGTATATGTTGAAGGTAAGAGTGATGATGGTTTGAAAAAATATCTATCGACTAAAAATATGCCGTTGCATGAAACCGCTAAATTCAACCCAAATCTAACATCCGAATTTGATGCTTTGTATGATAAAGTTGTCGAAATTCATCGTGAGATTACTAGGTAGTTATGTTAGATAGGCTGAAGGCGGACTACAGAGGCGTACGCTCTATCTGGAGCAAGTACTGGGCAGCCTACGGCGGCTGCACAGCACTATTTAGCTCTACTTATTTCTATGTCGCATTGGCACTAACGGTAATAAATTTTGGAGCTTGGTTTCATTCGGGTTGGTGGGATGTCGTAATAGCGAGCGTGCCAACTATATTAGGCTTCACTTTGGCTGGGCTTGCAGTTTTTTTGGGAATGGACTCTGGTTTCAGTAAAATGCTTGCGGGGACGGGGAAAGCTAAGGTTTCTCCATTTATGGCGCTTGTGTCTGCTTTTGTACATTTCATCTTGACTCAGGCTGTAGCTGTCATATTTGCACTTACAGTAAAGTCGGCTTTTTTTCAGGTGGACGGTATGCCGGAAATATATTATGACGTTGTTTTTGTGCTGAATAGGATCGTTTGGTTTGTTGGGTATTTTATATATATGTATTCGATGGTGCAGATATTTAGCGCAGTTTTCGCAATATTTCGCGCAACTCGCTGGTATGAGTTTTATGTCGAGAAAAGCGCGCAAAACTCTACTGAACGTAAAGACTAGTTTTATGATTTTTATTTGGGCTATTGAAGGTAGTTAGCTTTTCAAAAAAAACGACCACACGTAGGCCCCAGCCTTTTAGAGCATTTCTGTACCTGCATAGACTGTTTGCATTCTTTGCCATTCTCGCTCCGCCGCTCGCATTGCCGTTTTCTTAGTGGCATACAACCAACGCAGTCGTCGCGGCTTGATCTGATCCCCAGCTGACACTGTCTTCTCTTTTCCCGTCTTCTCATCACGGTAGTGAGCGATGATCCCCGTGAAGTCTCCTTTATTCTCCTCCGTCAGATCCTCAACAGTGTCCTCCGGTAACTTACTCTCCAGCTCAAGGCTGACTGTGTAACCGTTATCTGCACTGAGCGTGTGTTGCACATTCCCGCCGTACCAAATGATTTCGTCAATCTCAGGCTTCACACCTTCGAGCGTATAGGTCTGCTCAGGTATCAGATCCGGCCTGCCCATGGCCAGGGTATAACTGAGCGTCGCGCTGCCGCGTTGCAGCCGGTTGAACTCGGCCCGGGCAGCGCGGAGGGCGGACTGGCGATCACTGTACGTGTGCCGCAGATCCTTGAGGTTCTCCCCGCCGCCGGCGATGGCCTCCTGTTTCTTGGCGCTGTTCACATCGTAGAAGTAGGCCCGCACGCCGTCGTAACTGTCGCGGTCTGCTTGCAGGTAGCGGTGCTGGTCGCCGTCGGTGCGGGTGAGGGTGATGTGGGGCAGCTCGGCGCCGCTGGCGGTCTTGCCCCCGCCGGCGGGCAGGCACAGCAGGCAGCCGGCCTTGACGCTGATCACCGCGTCGAATTCTTCGCCGACTCGGCTGATCAGGTTGGCGTCGGATTCGTTGGCCTGGTCGAGCTGCAGGATGGGCATCCCATCGAGGGCGCCGGCGATGGTGGCGGTCAGGCCGTTGCCCAGGGCGATATCGCCTAGCACGTCGCCGAGCGTGGTGTTGCTCCAGCTTCGTTCGCGTTTGGTCTTCAGGCCTTTGCGCAGGTCGGCCGAGCGGGCGCGAATGCTCAATACGTCGGGCGCGCCGGAATGCTCGGTTTCGTCGACAGTGTAAGTCCCCTTGTCCACCAGGCCGGTATCACTCCAGCCGAGCCATAACCGAATCACCGCACCCTTTGGCGGGATGGCGAGCAGCCCGTCGTGGTCGCTTAGGGTGATGCTCAGTTGATCGGCCTCGATGCCGCGATTGTCGGTCAGGTCGAGGCTCATCAGGCGCGGGCTGATCAGTTGGGCGATGTCATTGCCGTCCACCGTGATGCGGAATGCCGGCACCGGGTAGGCCGCCTCGCGCTTGTAGCGCTCGATGGTCTTGTCCAGAAAACCAGTGACGCGGGAGAGGGCGGCATCGATCACAGCAGCGCCCTCATGATGCTGACGCCGGCGCTGGTACCGGCGCCGATCAGGTCGATACGGTCGTCATCGATGCGCTTGAGGCTGAGGGTGAATTCGATGCGGCGCGGCGTGCCGTCGCGGAAGAAAATCGTCTTGGTTTCGCTCAGGCTTTCGATGACCCACAGACCGTAGATCCGACCGCTGCCTTCGACCATGGGCCATGCCTTGCCGGTGTTGGCCATCAGGCGCAAGGCGTCGAGGCTGAGGGCGCTGCCGGCGAGTTCCGGCAGGATGATGCCGGGCAGGGTGATGGAATCATCACCACGGCCGACGAACTGGCGAGCCGGCGCGGCGCCGACGCGGTTGCTGCTGGCGTGGCGCCATTCGGTTTGGCGTTGCAGCTCCTGGTAGGCGGCGGTGGAGAGGCTGAAAACGAACATGCCCAAGGCAAGCATCATGGCGGGTTACTCCAGGTCGGACAGTCGGCTGCGCTGGCGGGCGCTCTTTTCGCTGGAGACACGGGCCAGCTCGGCGCGCACGGCACGGGCGATGGCGCGCTCATCCATGCCGGGCGTGGTGTGGATGTTGATTTCATAGGTGTCGTGACTGTCGTAGGCTGCGGTCGGTGCCGGACTGATGGGCGCGCGATTGTCGATCGACACTGAAGAGGATGCGGCGGCGCCGGTCGGTAACTGCGGCAGTCCGATGGCGCCCAGCGGCCCGGCCACGGCGCCGAGCGCTCGCTGCCCGGCAGATACGACTTGCTTGCCCATGTCGGAAATTGCGCCCAGCGGCCCGTTTTGGCCACCTTCCAGACCTTGGGTCAGACCGGCCATGGTGAAGCCGCCGAGCGCGGTGAACACGCGGGAAGGGCTGTGAATGCCGAGCTTTTCCTTGAACATGTTGATGGCCGAATCGGCAATAGAGCCAACGGCGCTGGTGATCTGCCCCAGCCCCGCGCGCAGACCGTTGACCAGCCCGTTAACGAGCATGTTGCCAAACTCGGTAAAGCGGCTCGGCAGATCCACACCGAGGTAATTCAGGACGCCGGCAAAGGCCTGGTAGATCAGGCCGATGGGGCTGAAGTTGGCGAGCGTGGTGAGAATGCCCCCGATGCCGCCGCTGAAGCCGGCTTTGATCTCAGTCCAAGCGTTGCTGAAGTAGAGTTTCACCGCGTCCCAGTTGGTGTAGATCAGGTATGCCGCACCGGCGAGCGCCGCAACGACGGCACCGATGGCCAGCGCTACCGGGTTGGTTGCGAGGCCCCACAATGCAATGCTGACGGTTCGCAGGGCGGTGACCAGTGCGCCGCTGAGAGTGCTGGCCAGCGTGCGAAGGCCTTGGCCCAGCATGGGAAGGCCATTGCGGGCCAGACCGGTGATGGTGGGGAACAGCTTCTGCATCGAGCGTTGCGTGCCTACGCCATCCTTGCTGAACATCGCCATGCCGTAGCGAATGACTGCAAACGGGCCGAGCAAACTGGCCATGCCGATTGCCAAGCCGCCGAAAGCGAACGAGAGGCCGGCTACCAGGGCTACGACCTTGACCAAGCCACCGGCAAGCTTGGGGTTTTCCCGTGCCCATGCGCCGACCTTGTTGGCCATCGCGCCCAACGAATCTATCAGCTCCTTCAGTTCCGGTGCGATAGCGTCGCCAAACTCGGCCAATGCGTTAGTGAAACTGCCTTCTGCTGCCTCCATGACGTTGGTCAGCGTTCGCAGTTGTTCGTTTACACGCTGGCGCAAGTCCGCTTGGATTTGCAGTTTGGCCAGAACTTCCTGATAACCCGCGATGCCTTTGGTACGCATCGTGTCCAACACGATCATCGTTTCCGCATCATCACCGAACAGCTCTTTGGTAATGGCGGTGCGATCTTCATCGTTGAAGGCTTTCAGCTTCTTGACTTGAGCGTAAAGGTTTTCCAGCCCGGCGAAATTCCCGTCGTCATCGGTAAATTTGAAAGAGACACCCTTGCCGGTAGATTTGGAGAGGTCATTGGCTTTGCCTACCTTGTCTTTGTTCAGACCCGCTTGAAAGATCTTGCGGAACGCGTTACCGGCCGAACTACCTTCCATACCGGCTTGATCCATCATGATCAGCAGAGGTGCCAGTTCTTTCGCTGCATCAATCCCGGTCTTTTTGATGGTGTTCATAACCGGAGCAATTTTGCTGAAACCCTGAAGCATATTGCCGGGATCAACGCCCGCATAAACGCCGCGCTGGATGGTGTCCATCAGCGACATCATGTCTTTTTCGGTGGTCTGCGTAGCGTCCTGCATTTTTGCCGCGAACTCGGCGGCTTCTTCGGCGGGCATCTTCAGCTGTACGCCTAGATACGCAGCGGCCTCACCCGTGCCGCCGAGGATGCTCTGCGCGCTGATGCCCTGGCGCCGCAGCATGGTCATCATGTTCTGAAAGTCGGCGGTGGAACCCGGTAGCCGGTCGCCAAGCTGTGTCGCCAGGTCAGTGATCTTCTGGTAGTCCTCGGCCACCTTGCCGGTGTTGTCCATCATCGACACTTTCAGCTGCGTGGCTGAGTCTTCATTCGGCGCAAAGGCACCGACGATTTTTGCCAGCGGGCGGCTCGCGGCGTAACCCACACCCAAACCGGCTGCGCCATTGACGGCCATGTCACTGGCGAGGCTTTGCGTCTTCGCCAGCTTGGTACGTTCGGCTGCCATCCGCCTCTGTTGCGCGTTCAGCGCAACGAGTCGTTTGCCCTGTTCACTGATCGTCGCATTGGTGGCGCCGATCTGCTCGCGCAGCTGACGTTCGTGCGTGCCGAGGTCTTTGGTGCTGATCCCGGCGCCGTACAGTTTCGAGCGTAGCGCCTGCAACTGTTCCGACTGTTGCTGGTGCTGTTCCTTGAGCCGCTGAGCCTCGCGCACCGCGGTGCGAAAATCCTTGGCCATTGCCTTGGTCGGAACGCCCGTGGCGGCAAACTGTTGGCTGAGTGCACGGACCTTATCGCGGGCCGAGGTGAGGGCGGTTTCAGTCTGTTCAGCGGCGGCGCGCTGGGTGCGCCAGGCGCTGACGTCTTTCTGCTGGGCGTTGAGTTCCTTGAGACGGTCGCGCGCTTCCTTGAGTGCCCGGGCAGCACCAATGCTGCCCTTGTCGATGGCCTTCAGGGGACCGCTCGCCCGGTCAATCGCGTTGAGCAGTACCTGAAGTTTCAGATCATTCGCCATCGGTGGAACTCCGCACCCTGGCGCGCTCGCGCCAGTCCATCAGTTCTTGCAGGCCCAACTGGTCCATGTCAGCCGGCGCCCAGTGAAAAACCACGGCCAGATCGGCCATGGCGTCCTCTACGCAACGAGGGAGGCGTCCGTCCTCACCGACTTCTGCAACAAAAAATGCGCGACCTTGTTGCCGCAGGCGAGCAGGTCGGCCGGGTCCATGGCGGCGGCTTCGGTGGCGGTGATGCTCGGCGAGGTAATGCGCGGCAGCACCTTGAGCAGGGCGGCGACGTCGAGATTCAGCAGATCCACCAGGTGCACACCACGCAACTCACCGGAACACGGCTTGCGCAGGGTGAGGCTGTCGATCTGGCTCTTGCCGCGCAAGATCGGCGTATCGAGGATGACAGTGTTGTCGTCAGCTGCTGGTAGGGTTTCGACGGTGTTTTCGGTTTCCATGGAATGCTCCGGTGGTCAGGGTTGAAGGTGATCAAAGGCCAATGGCGGAACGCTGTTTCTCCAGCATGTCCACGCCGTTGACCTTCTCGATGAAGTTGAGCAAGTCGATTTCGATGATGTCTTCGTTGTCGACGATCAACTTGTAGTAGCTGCAGGTGGTGGTAATGCTGTGTTCGGTGTCTTCACCTGGCTGCGCGTCGCCCATCTCGATCGTTTCGTGACGGCCCCGCACGATGATTTCAACGGCGCTGACTTCGCCGGTGTCGTCCTGCTGGAACGAGCCGGCGAAGCGCAGTTGCACGCCGGATGCGTTGACGCTGCCGAACTGCTTGAGCGCAATCAGATCCAGCCCGCCGGTTTTCCATTCGAACTGGATGCCGTCATCAGAAAAGCCGAGGTCAGCCTTGACCGGGCCGTTCATGCCACCGCCGCGATAGCTTTCCATCTTGCGGCCGAGTGGCGGCGGGGTGACGCTTTTGGCAACGCCCTGATAGGTGTTGCCGTCGTTGAACAGGTTCATGTTTTTGAGTTTGCGAGGCATGGCCATGGCGTTGGTCTCCGGGGTACGGACTCCCCCGCAGGGGAGCGCCGATTCAGGCGTTCACTTTGCTGGCGAACTGGATCAGGTAGCGGTCGGTGATGCGCTGGCGAAGGGTCAGGTCCTCCAGCGGCGGCACGGGCGTGTAGTCGTAATCGAGATACAGCTTGCCGGCCTTGAGGGTGTCCTTGTCGTTGATGTCTTCCGGGTACCAGCAGTCGCCGCCGATGAGGTAGCCGCTACCGACCATCTCGCGGAACTTGGCCTTGATGCTCTCTATCATGTCGCGCACCAGGGACGGATGCATGGGCTTGTCCACAGCCCACATCTGCGCTTCGGCCATGGTATCGGCGAGGATCTGCGCGGTGCGGGTGTAGTTCTCGAAGGCAAACAGCGGATCGTCGCTGCAGGTGCGACTGCCCCAAAAGCGGAAGCCGCCTTCGTTGATCAGGGTGGTGACTTCGTTGCCGTTGAGGTAGTTGGCATCGGTGGCCGGGTTTTGCAGATACCAGAACACATCGGCGCTGATCCCGGTGACGCCATTCACTGCGACGTTGGACAGGGTTTTGTGCCAGCCCACCTCCTGATCGATCTTGGCGCGCAGGCCGAGGGCACGGGCGACGGCCGAGGCCTTCACGGTGGCACTGGTGACGGTGTCCCAGTTCTGGAAGTCCGGCCAGATCACCATCACTTCCCGGGCGCCGAAGTTTTCGCGGTAGGCGACGGCTTCTTCCTTGGTTTTGCAGTCCCAGGCACTGACGTAGGAGAAGGCGCGCAACTGCTGGGCAATGCTTGCCAGCGCCGTGGCCACCGGTTGGCTGTCGAGACCTGGCACGCCGAGGATGCGCGGCACCATGCCAACCTTGGCCTTGGCGGCGAGCAGGGCTTTCATGCCGGTGTATTTGCCGTCGGCGGTGGTAGTGCCGATCAACGCGCTGGCCGTTTCCGCCTCGGTGGAGCCTGCTTTGACGCGCACGACGATGGTGTAGGGCTTGGTCTGGTCGGCAATGGCTTGCAGGCTGGCGGCGAGGGTGCCGGTGATGCCAGCTTTGCCGACAGCGGTCTGTACGTTGGTGAGCAGTACCGGCGTGTCGAGCGGGAAAACGGTGGCGTCGGCATCGTCGGCCGTGCAGACCATGCCGATGACGGCGGTGGGGATGGTGCGAATGGGGCGGGTGCCGTCGTTGAGTTCGAGCACCCGCACGCCGTGAAGATAATCGGCCATGGTTTTGCCTGCGCAGTAAATGAGATGACAGTGCACAGGCTGCCGCGCGCGCGCCGGATGGGCGAGGGCGCGGACTTGTCGGCAGGCCGGTTACAGGCCAAGTTGCGGTTTACTGAAGATGTTGAGCCAACCAGTGAGGTGGGGAGGGGCGGTGATCGATCAACGGGAATTCACCTGATTCGGGCCAATTGCGCAAAGCGCGGCGATAGACCTGAAGTTCGGCATATTGCTCGCCAGTCAGGGTCGTTGGAGTGCCATCTTCCAGTTCATCACGATGTCGTGACACCACACCATCCGTTGCTGCCAGGCGCTCGTCGCGCCATTGCCGTTCAATCGTGGCCAGCGCCTCATGGGTAGGTGGCGGCGGATCGATCAGTGCCGGCCCTTCTTCGGGGCTGAAATCAATTACCTTGCCCTCGGCCTGTCCCACCAACAGTTCGTGATGCCGTTCTACCGTGAGCGGGATGGCATCGGCCGGAAAAGAATTGTGCGAAGGGTCATCGAAGAAACCCTTCATCGTTTGGCTTGAAAAAAGACCCATATGTCACCTGAATATGCCGTGAGCGGTTAATGCAAAAAATCACATCCCGATAGATATGAACCGAACCACAGTCCCGGCGATGCCGTTGGTGCTGACCCGAAACGACACTGAGCTTTCAAAGTCGATCCACGCGGACACCTGAGTTGTTGAGGTCTGCGCCGGGGTCAATACCGTCTGCCGGTGATTGTTTGGGTAAGCCAGGGGTAGCGTCACGGTAGCCCCGATGCTGCCTTGCCCACCTTGGCCGGCCGCACACGTGACCTGGCCCCATTGGAGAATGAAGCCGCCAGGCAATTTCTGGTATCCGTTCGGGGCTAACGAGTTTGCGAACATGCCCGAGTACTGCAACTGCGCCGAACCGGATGCCCACCATGCCGTCCCTCCCGCCGTGAGCAGTTCCAGTGTGGCCCCCGGCAGCACTGGAAAACTGAGAAGCCGCGCCTGCTCGGCACCCGCGTTGATGGTGTCCGGCCCCATACAGACCACCGTCACAACGCCATTGCCAATGTTGCGAAAATGGATCGCACCGCCGCTTGGGGCCGCGCTGGCCAGCGGTAACGTTACGGTGAACGTCCCGTTCAGCGAGATGACGCTACCGAACGCCGAAACCGTCAGGGTCGCGGCCGCACTTAAACTGCTGACACGTTGATAGTTGCCCAATGCCCGCTGCACAAATTCGGCAGTCGCCAGGGGTGTGCCGGCCTCAAATTGAGGTGGGGTGTTGGCCGTGGGATTGACGAGGGCAGGCGACACCAGCGGTGCGAATCCTTGGGTTACGTTCTGGAACGTCAATGCGGTGGTGCCCAGCACAATCGTTCCGTCAGTGATCAACTGCCAGCGGGTATCAGCCAACGTAGCACCCTGCTCAACCGAGACCAGCAGCGCCGACGTCACTTCGGCATTGCTGTCGGCATCCGGTGCCCGTTGCCAGTTGCCGGTGGCCACAACGTAAATTCCGTTGTCTTTGGCGGCCGCCTGATTCTTCACCAGTACTCGATCGCCGGCCGACAACGCTATGCCGTCAAGTGTCTGAAGGCCTGCCATTGCAACATTGGTTGTGGTCGCCACGCGCACAGACTGCTTGTTGTCGAGCTTGTATAACTCTTCCATAAGTCGCTGTTCGACGAACTCACGCGTTGCCAACACCACCGCCGGGTCAATCTTGAGGGTTATGTTGCCGGTGCTGGAAACGATGAGGTTCATTCGCACGATCTGAGTACGGCCGGAACCTTGCGACAGGACTGGCTTGAAGCTTGGCGCGCAGTTGGCGACCGCCACCAGGTCACCGTCGGCATCGTACAGGCCGAGTTCGCGGATCCATTTGCCCCCCTCATCGGCGGGGATTACTTGCTCGGCAATGATCACTGCCGGATTGACCGGATCAACCTTTAGCAGGTTCAACGGCCGGCGCCGCCATTCATTGATCAGCCGGGTCTGCAGGCGATCCGGAACCGGATCGGTGCCGTTGGCATCACCAACCCCCATCTCGGTGATCAGCCACGGTCGACCGAGTGCATCGGCGTTCGCCTGCTTGGCTTCGCCGACTTGAGTAAGGATGGCGAAAAACTGTGAGTTCGCATCAATCATGGTAAACATCCAGAGTGTCGATGGTGTGTTCGCGGCCAACCACGCCGATGCGGCCCGTGACTTCAATGTCACGCATCACCGGTGGGTAGACATCGATGATGTCGCCCTCATAGAGAGCCGCGCCGATGTTCAAGCTGCCGTGAGATTCCAGACTGATCGCAAGCCCGGTCAGATGGCGGGTGAGGGGCTTGGCGTCATCGATCAACCAGGTCAGTTCCTGGTACATCTCTTCGGTGATGCCGGTATCCAAAACTCCGACTTTGAGTGCGAAGGTGGCGCGGGGACCAAGCGGGACGGTTTGCCACCACTCGACGATCTCGATCAGATAGCCCAGAGGCTCGACCACTCTGCGCAAGGCGCCGATAGTGCCCTTGCGCGAGTGGATGTAGTAGGCCGCGCGAATCGCGGCACGTTTGGCGGCTTCCGGCCACTTGCTGTCCCAGCGATCCACCGAGAATGCCCAAGCCAGATACGGCAGTAGGGGCAGGGGGCATAGGTCAGGGTTGTAGAGCGTGCGCAGCGGAATCGGAACACGCTGAATTTCTGCCAAAGCTTGCGCGGCATTGCGTTCCAGTGGGGTGGAGTTGCGGGGTAGCAGTGGCTGGTAGGTCATCCCTCAACCCCCAGTGTCAGTTCGACGTTCGTGCAATACGGCGCCTGGTACTTGGTGGCGACGATGTCTTCCCAGTCTTCCAGAACAACCTTGCGCACGCCCTCCACATGCAACGCGGCGTGCACGATCGATTCGGAAACCTCCAGTGCCAGACGCCGCCGTTGATGCACGAACTTGAGCAACTGGGCCTCGGCAGCGGCAAGTACGAGTTCGGTTTCCGGTCCGTTGCTGAGCGGGTAGATCCTGGCCTTGATCTGGTAGTTGATGATCTCCGCGCCTTGCACGGTCAGACGATCCGCGACCGGTCGGCGGTCATCGTCGCTGAGATAGGCCTTCACCTTGTCGAGCAATGTCTGTGACGCGGCGCCGTCGCCCAGCACCGATTGCACGGTAACCACCGCTTCAGCCGGCGCCGGACTCTCGGCGGTGGCGTCGGCGACCTGACCGTCAGCAGAGCGAGCGTGGAAGATGTAGCTATTGCGTGGGCCGGCGGTGCTAAGGCCTTCCCATGCCATCTGCGCACGCTCGCGCAGGCTATCGTCGCTTTCCATCAGCTTGGGGAGCGGCGGCACGGCTGTCGGATTTGCCGCCTGAATCACCAAGCGCTTGACGTTGAAATTGGCGGCGAGCTGTTCGAGGTCGGTGCCCTTGGCCAGCGCCAGCATGTTGGCGACGGAGGCTTCGTTTACGCGCTGCCGCCAGACGGTTTCGCGGTAGGCGTTTTCCTCGAGTAATTTGGTCAGCGGCTCCGACTCCATGTTGAGGCGTGCAGCGATCTCGGCTTGTTCCTCGGCGGGCCAGAGGCTGACGGCGTAGGCCTTGCGCTCGGCGAGGATCTGCTCGTAGTCGATTTGTTCGACGATCTGCGGCGCCGGTAGTTGGCCAAGGTCGATGGCGACGAAAGTGTTCATACACTGCCCCCCAGTTGCAGAGGCACGCTCAGGCTCAGCGGCTGATTGTTGTCGACGATGGTGCCTTCAAACTCTAAAGACGCCTGGCCCTGAAGGTTCGCACCGATGAACTGGATACGGCTGAGGCTGATGCGGGTTTCCCAGCGCATCAGGGCCATGACGGTGGCGGCGTAGACCTGCAAGCGGGTGAAGTCGTTAAACGGCTGATCGACCAGCTCGGGCAGGAGGCTGCCGTATTCGCGACGCATGACGCGGGTGCCGATGCGCGTGGTGAGGATGTCGGTGATGGACTGGGCGATGTGTTCGACCAGGCCGAGGGCTGCGCCGGTTTCTCGGTTCATTCTGGCTTTCCCGTCTTCGCGCCGCCGGGCATGACGCCACCGTGCGAATGGTGGACCAGGCTGATATCGGCCGCGACCACGTCCACGGATACGGTGACCTTGCCGGTTACGTTCTGGTTGCCGGTCTGGGTGTAATCGCCCTCATGGGTGATTGGGCCAACGATATGGATGCCGCCGGTGCTGATCAGGTTGGTGGTGCCGCCTTCGGCCAGTGTGGCGTTGAGGTGGTGCGCGACGCTGTCGTACTCGATGACGGTGCCGTCGCGGTAGGTGCAGCGGTGTAGGCCTTCGCGGTCGCCATTGGACGGGATGTTGTCGCTGAACAGGCCGGTCAGGACGATGCCGTTGCCGAGCTGCCCGGAAGGGCTGAACAGGATGACTTGCTCGTCGATGGTGGGTGGGTTCCACTCGCGGTCGGCGCCGGCCCGGGCGGCGATCCATGGGAGCCAGGCGGTGGTGAGGGTTCCGGTTTTGACTTGCACACGCGGGGGCTTCATCTGGACGGCAGCGATGGTGCCGAGGCGGATGAGGTTTTCGATCAGGCGGGCGAGGGTGGCTAAGTCGTTCATGGCGCCGATGGTGGCGCCTTTTTGCAATCGATGCCGTGGTCAGAAGATGTAATTCTTAGCGGTACAAGTCGCCTTTTTTAGCGCAGGTTAAGGTTGGGAAGAGGTTTAGTAAATCAGCTAATGGCTCGTTATCATAAAATTAATTGAGTCTTGTGAATTTCTTAAGCGTACCTTATAGTTCGCTTATCTGATCCCAATTCGGTGATTAGACCTACAGAGGAATAGCAAATGGCTAATTTTTCAGCAATTCTGGATGAACTGATTAACGTCAGCATCCAAAAAGCCTTCTCCGGGATTACGCGTCACGATTACACCGTGAACAAGTCTGATCTGGGCCGGCAGCGCAAGACTGATCAGTTGATCGACGACTGTACCGCGCTGTGCGAAGGGCGTGATATCGAGTGCAGTTATAACGAACGTGAGGGTGCCTTTCACATCCACATCGATCTGAATCGGTGCCGTCTAAATCTTTCTCAGGCGTCGGCATATTCTGCGGCGATGGCCAGCTCTTACGTAGGGTAGTCCCGAGTGAGATGCTCAAGTAAGGTGTCGCGCAGCATATCGTGTTCGGCTTTGGTAAAACCAAGCACTACCCGCTGCTCGTACTTCACATTCGGTGCGCCCCGTTCGGCTCGATCCTTCAAGCCGTACTGGTGCACCTTGGCAATCCGGGCGATTCGCCCGGTGTAGCCTATCCAAATGGCGTTCCCATCACCTTGCACCTTCAGAAAACTGGATGTGCGCAGTTTCTGAAACATCTTCACCTTCCGTTTCACTCTCCCTTGCTTGCCACGTACGTTGCGCTGCTTTCGTGGCGCGTACTTGCTGCCGTCCGGGTTCTGCTGGGCAATAATTCGTTGTTGCTGGCTGCGCCTCAATGCTCGACCAACGCTTCGAGCCAACTTATTGCGCGACGCAGGTTCAAGCTGCCCAAGCAATCCCGCCGCCCAATTTTCCAGCGCTTCCAGTCGATCGGTCATTTCGGCAGCACCCACTCACTACCAGTCCCCTGCGCACCAGGTATCCAGTTCGGATCAAGAAAGTCAGCAGCTCGTTGTGGTTCGCCTGGATGTCGAACGGTGGTGTTGCCTTGGTCATCCTTGCCCACCACCACACGCTCGGTCAGCGGCAGTGTCAGACTCATATCCACTTTGCTGTTATCGAGAATGTCAGCCTCGAACTGGATGCCGTCAGCGGCCTTGCTCAGATTCTCCAGCAGCTCGGACTGGTGAATACTCAGCCAACCCAGCAAAGGCAGCATAACGCTGTCGGGGTGGCCGGCGAAGTCGGTCAGGATCACCTGCAGGTCGAAGCTGTATTCGAACGACAATGTCTGTGCGGCAGTGCAACGGATTTTGCCGTTGTCGATAAAGATCAACAGTCGATCGGGGTTGTGCTTGAGTTCTGCCACGGTCGCGAGCAGGTGGGCTTTCAGGCTGTCGGGCTTGTTCATGGTCGGGCCTGTTGGTGTTGGTAAATCATGTCCACTTGGCTCGCACAGTCTGCCCAAGCGGCCTCAACGCGATCCTGATCAGTGAGCTGATCACCGTTACTGAGCGGGCTGGTCGCCGGCAGCGTGCACGGCACCACGGCTGGACAGCCACTGACGATAAGCGTCGGCGCCGATGAGGGCGGGGCGCTCGCGCAGCCGGCGAGCAGCATCAGGCATAGGCTGGGTAGCCCAATCGCGTAATTCGGCATTTTCACGTTTCAGAGCCTCAATGGTGAGTTCGCGCTTTGCCAGGCCTTGGCGCAGTTGATCCTGTTGCGTGCGCAGGGTGGTCTGAGCGTTGCGTTCGTGTTGCAGGGTGTCGCGCAACGCATTGGCGTTCGCGAGGTTGCGTTCGGCTTGTTCGCGCGCATGGTTGGCGTCCTGCTGGGCCAATTGGGTGTCCTTGTTCGCGCCGCTGATACGCAGCTCCTGGCACCAGATCAGCAATCCAAGAGCTGCCAGCAGCGCAATACCAAGCAAAGCCTGCCGCAGGGTACTCACGCCCGGTACCAACCGAGCTGGTTCATGTCGCCGACGTCCATGTGCTGGACCGGGCCGCGAATGATGATGACTTTGCGGCGAGGATCCTGAATGCGGAGCGCGTCGCGTAGTTGCACCATGTCCTGTTGATCGCTGTTCTCTGGCACCACCAGCAGGTCGCCGTCCTGCACGTTCAGTCGCTGTACCGCATCGAAGTCGATCATTTGAGAAATTCTCCAAGGTAGAGCTGGCGAAAGTCCTCGGGGCTGTAAAAGGCACGAGCCTTTTGAAGGATGCCAGCCATATCGAACGGCCAGGTGTATCGGCAGTAATGCCCGCCATGCGCGACGATCAATTGCAGCAGCAAGTCAGTGTCTGCGGTATCTACTCCCGCTTCCCGTATGAATTTTGGCGTCGTCGCGTAATAGGCGCCCGGCCGGATTACGGTCGAATTGAGCCAGTCGAATTCGTCGTAAAACCAGACTGCATCGTCGGGGTTTTCGTTGCTGGGCAATTCTTCGCCATCTTCCAGAACCAGTGCGCCCGGCAAGCGTCGTCGCATGTTCTCCACCAGCCCTTTGAAAGTGATGAAGTAAACGCGTCGACCGGCATCGAGGCAGGTTTTCGCACGCTGAATCAGCCGTTCGGTTTTCCCGGTTTGCCGGGGGCTGATGTCGAGATAGGCGATCTTTGGGAGATTCATGCGGCCACCGCCTGACCGCATCCGCAGTCGTCGTGCCGCTCGTAGGCGCGCTGGAGTTTGATGTCGTACAGATTTCGCTGGTAGTCCGGCCCGTTGTAGAGCTTGGCGAATTCGGCCCATTTGCGGCCTTTCAGCGCCTTGTGCAGCACCGGGTCGGTCTCGATGAACCGGACGAACGCATCGAACTGTTGCGACTCGCCATTGCTCATGGCAGCGGCAAAAGCCTGCACGCTGCTATAGCCAAGTCGCTGCCAATGAAAGCCCATGATCTGGAACGCACCCCAAGAGGCAGACTCCAGTGCGGCGGTGTCATCGATCAAGCGAGCGGTTGCCAGGCGCTGGTGTTCGGCGCTGCCGCCGGCATAGCCACCCGATTTTGGATTGACGATTGCAGGGTTGGTCGCCGCCAACTGGTCAGCGTGTAGTTTGAGCGCCGTGGGATCGTCGCCATCATGCTGAACCTTCGACAGTTGGCGGTACATGATGTGGCGTTCGAACAGAATCACCGGCTTGCCATTGTCGAGAAAGCCATTACCTTTGGACTCGACTTCATTGACGGCATAGACGCTGGCCAGCGGTACGCTGAGGCGCTCGGCAGCACTGACCAGATCGGCGTTTCTCAGCAACTGCTGACAGTCATTGCCGGCGAGTGCGGCCTGCGTTTTGTTGCCGGCGACTCCGTCGACGACCAAACCGACTTTGAGTTGATAAGCGCGCACGGCGGCTTCGGTGGCATCGCCGTAATCACCGTCGATTTCCAGCTTGGCGCCGTGTTGGTTGAGGTTCTTTTGCAGGGCACGCACCGCTTGCGAGCGATCCCCATGACGTAAAGTGGTGGTCATGCGTTGGCCCTCAGCAGGTGGGTGGGTTATTGCTGGATACCTCGGAACAAAGCCGCCGAGCCTCGGCTCTCGCGACTTCCTGCATGGTCGAATTTCCGCCGGCCTCCCAAGGAACGAAGCCCGGTTTGTCTGCCCAGCTCTCGTAGATGCGGCGGGCGTCGGCTTCGATCTGCAGCACTTCTGAGTTGTCTGGGCCGTTGGAGCGTTCTACTGCAAGTGCCTGGCTTTTAAGGCGATCGAGAAAGCTGCACATCTGTAACTGTGTGTGCTTGATTCGGTGTTTGCCGCTCTCACAAATTGTCAGAACTTCTGCTCGGAATTTCTCAAGCTGCTCGACTCGTTGTACAAGCGCTTCGTGTGTGCTTTTCATGCTGCCTCCTTGGGAAATTGGGCGGTCACAGCTGTTCTACCTTGCGGGTAAAAAACTTCCTTGCTGCGGCGCGGGTACCTTCGACGCCCAGCAGACCGATGGCGCCGCCAAAGAATGGCGCGGTGGAGACGGGTATCCCCAGCAGCGACAACCCATGGCTGACGGACACGGCGAGGGCACCGCACAGCGGCGCTTCGATCAGCATCCGGCGCCAGGTGCCGCCACCGTAGATGACGCGAAGGCCCGCGATGACCAGGGCCAACAAGCCGGCATACAGGGTGGGCCAGTTCTGTTCGAGCCAGGCGGCGAGCCAGGCCCAGGTGTCGGGACGGTCAGGCATGCGTTTCATTCCATGATCCAGAGTGGTCGGGTTCAAGGGCGTGGTGCGGGCGCTTCAGTCCCATAGCTGCACCATCTGCCGTTGCGGGGCGGCGGCTTGGGCTTCGGGCATCTGCACCAGTAGGCCTTGCGGCAAGATTGGGCCGTGGTCGGCGAGTCCGGGGTTGGCGTCGAGTACTGCTTCGGTCACGCCGGCGGTGCGGCCGTAGTGACGCCAGCACAGGGAATCCACGGTGTCGCTCTGCTGGGCACGAATGCTGACGGCCATCAGATCAGCTCCACGGTGGTGCGGCCGAGGCCGAGGAAGTCGCGCACGGCCCAGCGCTGGTCGCGGCGCAGTTCATCGATGCTCGGGGTCAGTTCTTCGGCGTTCTGGTTGCCGCTGTTGGTGCTGTCGTAGGAGCGGTAGCGCTCGCAGATCTCGGCGCCGGTCGCTGCGTAGATCGCTCGCTGGTAGAGGTGAACGAGTTCGGATTTGTCCTCGATCTGCTCGGCCGGTACGTCCGCAAGAGTGTCGTAGCCTTCGGCCTGTTTGGCGCGGCGCCAAGTGGCGAACTCGCGGTTCACGCTGATGGCAGCGGCGATGGTCGCGGTTTCCAGACGGATCGGCGTGACGCTGGAGTCGATGCGCAAAGTGCCGCGCACGTCGTCGAGGTCGATCGATGGCCAGAAGGGGTCGGTGTTGATGTGGCCGCTGGGGGCCGGAGTAGTGCTGCCGCCCGCTACGAATCCGCTCATGAATCTGCACTCTGTTGTAGGTCGCCGGTGGTCGGGGCTTCACGTTCAGGAGGAGCGGCCTGGCCGATCCGCCCCGAGCCGGCGGGGTGCGTGGGGACGCTCGGTTAGCTGCCAGCGGCAGCGAGTTTGTTGAGCAGGCGTTCGGCCCGCTCCAGATCCTTTTTGCCACCGCAGGCGTCGTGCAGGTCGATGGCTTTTTTCAGCAGGTCGATGCCGGCCTGCACCTGGCCGGGTTGGCCGGGCTTTTCGTCAGTGATGCCTTCCAAGGTTGCGCGGCCCATGGCGAGAAACAGCTTGGAGCGTGCCTGGTCCGGCATGTCTTCGGCGTCGGTCAGTTCGGCGGTGCGATGCAGGATGGCCAGGTCGAACGGCTCGCCGACTTTCTGCGCCTTGAACGCGGCGGTCGCGACTTCTTCGGCGACCAGACAGCCCAGCGTGCGGGCGAAGCGATCAGGCATGACCATCTTGTGTTGCAGCACGTACTGGGCGATGTCGAGGCCGCCGGTGAAGTCGCCGGCATCGAAACGCCAGACCATGATGGTGGTCAGCACTTCGTCCTGAGCGCCTTGGCCGGCCTCCAGCACGCCCTGCACGTAGGGGATGTATTCGGGCAGCAGCTGACGTTTGAGTTCGGCCTTGCCCAGGTTCGATTGCACCTGTTTCAGGCGCAGACGGTCTTGCAGCAACTGGTTGAGCTGGTGTTCGTAGGCCGTGGCGCCGGCCATGGTTTGAGTCGGCTCAGTCGCTGCCGCCTCGATGGCGGCAGTGACGCGCTGGAAGTGCTGTTTGGCGAGGCTGCTGGCCATGGTTCAAGCCTCAAGTTCTATGTTTTCGATCAGGCAGCCGAGGCCGTAATCCTCGACGACGTAGGCGTCGTTGCTGGATTCGTAGTTCTCGATGCGGTTTTTTTCTGGCGCTTCTTTCACGTAGCGACGACGTCCGCCGATCTGCCAGTAGATGGCGAGGTTGGCCAGTGAGGTGATCAACGCTGCACCGTCCGGCACATACGGGACTTCGACCGGCTGCTTACCGCCCATGCGCTTTTGCGACAGGATCATGTCGGTGGCCAGCTTCTCGGATGCCGGCTGTTCCTTGTTGATCAGCGGGAAGTATTTGTCGTGCACCAGGTTGCTGCCGAGGATGACCACGATGCCCGGGTCCTTGCGGTGCCATGGGTCGATGAGGTTGGCGACGGCGTCGAACACCAGGGCGTCGAGGTTGTTGTAGTCGGCGCTTGCGCCGGTACCGATGACGATCTTGCCGGCAGCCTTGCCGTCCTTGAGAACGCGGGCCGGGGCATTGGTGCGGTACTGCTGAAGCCAGCCAATGTTGACGTCCTGCAGCAGTGGGTTGGCCTGACGGTCAGTGGTGGCGGCAACGCTGACGCCGTTGAAGCCGACCATGATCCGGTCGAGGGCTTGGCGCTTGAGGATCGCGTCGCGCAGGCGTGCCTGGAAGTCCGGGAATTTCGCCCAGGCATCGAGTTGGGCGTAGCGGATCGCGGTGTCGAAGTCAGTGTGTTCGGCTTTGTAGCCTTTCCTGTCCAGCGACGATACGTCGCGAGGTTGGCGCACGCCGTTACCGGTGGTATCGGTACGGCCGGCGATGGTGCTGCTGACGCCGAGGCCGACTTTCTCGCCCTGCAATTCGTCAACGCCGATGATGCCAATCTGGCCGAGGAACTCGCTGGCTTCCTGCATGCGGGTTTCCAGCGTCTGCTGAACCGTCGGGTCAACGGCGAAGGTGGCGGCGGTGGAGGACACGCCATTGAGGCGCGCCACTTGGCTCAGGTAGGCGTTGAAGTGTTCGCGAGTGTCGTTACGCATGAATGTCGTCCTTCGTTGATCGGGGCTGTGGGTGGGCCGGCTGTCAGCAGTCGGTCATGACCTTGTTGTCGCCACCGGTGACCGGAGGGCGGGTTTTCTGGTTGTGGTCTTGGGTAGTCGAGAGCGTGCCCTTCAACTCGGTGAAGTCCTTGCTCAGTTGATCAAGCTTGGTGCTCAGGCCTGCGGAGAATTTCTTCTCGGCGGCCAGTTGGTCGGGCAGATCCTTGACGTGATCAGCCACGGCTTCGACGGCATCGCTGATCTGCGAAAACTCGCTGTCGTCCTTGGCTTGTTTGCCCTTGAGCAGGTTTTGCACCTTGCTGAACAGCTGGGCGCCGATGCTTGGCTTTTCCTCGATCTCTTCAAACGTGAGTTCGGTTTCGACCGCCTCGGTGAACATGGAGGTCGCGGAGTAGTGGCGATCCTTGAAGGGGCTGACGTCAGGTTTCTGGGCGGAGAACGCCAGGACGTCGGTGCCGAGGCTGGCCGGTGAGTCGGTGACCGCCAAACCGACGATGTAGGCCTCGCCGGTGTCGGCGAAGCTGTCGTCGATTTCGATGGACGTGTAGATCTTCTGTTTTGCCTTGTTCATGGCGATCAGGTCGGCGGTCGGCTCTACCTGGGCGAACAGTGCCAGTTTCTTTTGGCCGTTCACGTCCACTTCTTCGGTCTTCACGGCCAGCACGTCGCCGTAAGCTCTGAATGGGCTGTCGGGCAGCAGGCTGCGGAAATGCTCCAGCCAGATGCGGGCGCCGTAGGTGGCCGGATTGAAGTTTTTCGCCGCCTGTTCCAGCCAGCTGCGTTTGATGGTGCGCTTGTCCGAGGTGGCGCCTTCGACGGCGACGCGGAACCAGTTGCTGCGAAATTTCTTCATGCCGGGAATCCTCATTGCTTGGGGCGCCTGCTGTTGGCTGAGCAGTGCGTTGCGATGAGGGGCATGGTCGTGACGCGCGCGAGTTGCGGCAATGGGTCGGGACTGTAGGGGCGGGGGCTACAAGGGGCGGTGCTATTGAGTCGCGGTCGCGGGCGGCAGCATCGCGGCCATGACTACGACCGCTCTGTTGCCCATCGATCCCCGCCGCCAATCCAAGTTTCTTTACTGGATGGGTTGGCGTATCTGCGAGATTGCCGAGGCTACGGGCGAAAAGGAAAAAACGCTACACAGCTGGAAGGCCCGCGACGAGTGGGATCGGGCCGACAACGTAGAGCGCATTGGCGGGGCACTGGAAGCGCGCCTGGTGCAGTTGATCCTCAAGGACAACAAGAGCGGCGGCGACTTCAAGGAAATTGACCTGCTGCACCGGCAGCTTGAGCGACAGGCGCGGATCCAGCGCTTTCAAGGGGGCGGTACCGAAACCGACCTCAACCCGAACCTGGCCAAACGCAACGCCGAGCCGAAGAAAAAGGCCGTCAAAAACGAGATTGATGAAGACCAGATCGAGCTGCTGCGCGAGGCGTTCATCGATGGCTGTTTTGACTACCAGAAAGACTGGTATCGCGCAGGCAATCAGCGCACCCGCGTCATCCTCAAGAGCCGGCAGATCGGCGCGACTTACTACTTCGCCCGCGAGGCGTTCATTGATGCGCTGGACACGGGGCGCAACCAGATTTTCCTGTCGGCCTCGAAGAACCAGGCCTACCTGTTCCGGGGCTACATTCAGGCATTTTGCCGCGAGGTGATAGGCGTCGAACTGACCGGTGACCCCATCGTGTTGCCCAACGGCGCCGAGCTGTTTTTCCTCGGCACCAACGCCCGCACTGCTCAGGGCTACCACGGCAATTTTTACTTCGATGAATTCTTCTGGACGTTCAAGTTCGAGGAGCTGAACAAAGTCGCCTCGGGCATGGCGATGCACAAGAAGTGGCGCAAGACCTACTTTTCCACCCCGTCGAGCATGGCCCATGAAGCGTACACCTTCTGGACGGGCGAGCGCTTCAACAAGGGCAAGCCCGCCGCGCAGCATACGAAGGTGGACGTTTCCCACGGATCATTGCAGCAGGGCCGATTCTGTGAGGATCGGCTGTGGCGGCAGATCGTCACGATTCTGGACGCGGAGCGGGGCGGTTGTGACCTGTTCGACATCGAGGAGCTGCGCCGCGAGTACAGCCCCGAGGCGTTCGCCAACCTGCTGATGTGCGAGTTCGTCGACGATGGCGCGAGCATCTTTCCGCTGACCCTTTTGCAGTCGTGCATGGTGGACAGTTGGGTCGAGTGGGCCGAGGACTACAAACCCTTTGCCATGCGCCCGTTTGGCGATCGACAAGTCTGGATTGGCTACGACCCGGCCGAGACGGGCGACTGTTCCGGCATGGTCGTGGTCGCGCCGCCGCTGGTGCCAGGTGGCAAGTTCCGCATTCTCGAACGCCACCAGTTCCGGGGGATGGACTTTGCCGCGCAGGCCGCGTTCATCAAGAGCGTCTGCGACCGCTACTGGGTGACGTACATCGGAATTGACGTCACCGGTCTGGGCAGCGGCGTGGCGCAGCTTGTGCGCCAGTTCTTCCCGGCGGTGACCACCTTCAGCTACTCGCCCGAAGTCAAAACGCGCCTGGTACTCAAGGCCTACGACGTGATCCACAACGGGCGGCTCGAATTCGATGCCGGCTGGACCGACATGGCCCAGTCGCTGATGGCAATCCGCAAAACCATCACCGCTGGCGGACGCCAGTACACCTACACCGCCGGCCGCAACGACAACACCGGCCACGCCGACTTGGCCTGGGCGCTCTTTCACGCATTGCACCACGAACCGCTTGAGGGGCAGACCACTGCCAACACCGGGCGCATGGAGATTTACTGATGACCGAACAACTCGCCAGCCAGACGTTGCCCGCGACGACACCCGCCACTGGCGCGGGAACTCAGGTGTTCTCCTTCGGCGAGCCGACGCCGGTGCTGGGTGGCCGGGAGGTATTCGATTACCTGGAGTGCTGGTTCAACGGGCGGTGGTATGAGCCGCCGCTGTCGCTGGACGGGCTGGCCCGGTCGGTGGGGGCGAGTGTGCATTTGCATTCGGGGTTGATGTTCAAGCGGAACCTGTTGAGCAAGACGTTTATCCCGCACCCGCTGTTGTCGCGGGCTTCGTTTGAGCAGTTTGCTTTGGACTTCCTGTGCCTGGGCAATGGCTACCTTGAGGGCCGTCGTTCGCGATTGGGCGGGATTCGCAAGCTGGAGACCCCGCTGGCCAAGTATATGCGGGCCGGGCCGGAAGGGCAGTTTTACCAGGTGCGGGGGTGGAAGGATGAGCACGCCTTTGAACCGGACAGTATTTTTCACCTGCGGGAGGCGGATCTGCATCAGGAGATTTATGGACTGCCGGAGTGGATCAGCGCGTTGCAGTCGGCGCTTTTGAACGAGTCAGCGACGTTGTTTCGGCGCAAATACTACGAGAACGGAAGCCATGCCGGGTTCATCTTGTACATGACAGACGCGGCACAGACCGAGGCGGACATTGACGCGTTGCGCAAGGCACTGAAGGAGTCGAAGGGGCCGGGGAATTTCCGGAATTTGTTTGTCTACTCGCCGACCGGCAAGAAGGACGGGATCCAGCTGATCCCCGTCAGCGAGGTCGCGGCGAAGGATGAATTCAACTCGATCAAGAATCAGACGCGGGATGACGTGCTGGCCAGCCTGAGGATTCCACCGCAGTTGATGGGCATTGTTCCGCAGAACGCGGGTGGGTTTGGGTCGATACGGGAGGCGGCGCAGATTTATGCGGCCAACGAGCTGGATCCGATTCAGACGCGGATGGCCCAGTTAAATGAATGGGTAGGCGAGGATGTTATTCGATTCACTGAGTATGAAATAAGGGGGGCGTAAGTCACCAAACGCCCCTATTTTAAACATGTAGATTAAATCACTGTTACTTTTTCTAAGAAAAGAGTTTGGAAATCAAAAGGTTTGTAGTTGCTGATATTGGTTATGTTTGAGCTGGGAATTTTATTGTAGTCGAATTCAATAACCTTGGTTAGAATCTCGCTAGGTTCATAGCGCTCATCAAATAATAGTGCGTCTCGTATTTTTTCAGATATGTTCTTTATTGAGATTATTAAATTTTTTACGTCGCCGTCTGGTATGAATACAGTGCGTTCGAATACGGGGATGCTATTTCCAGATGTTGAGCTGTAATAGGATTTTATATAAAAGGTCTGAGCGTATTTCTGGATCAGGAAGTCAAGCTTGTCAGCTGCTTCGATCCATGTTTTTTGATCATTTAGCCCGGCGGATGCGAGGATAATATCCAAAATATATTCGTCGATTTTTAATCCAATTTTTTCACCTACTCTAAAATCTCCATGTTTTGCTCCTGGAAAAGCTAGTCGGTGGAATTTTCTCGGTAAAGATATTTTTGTCTTGCTTTCCTCATGTTCGCTGAGATAACTCTCAAATTCTTCGGTATGTTTATAAAAGTTTGAAAAATTGTTATTTTCGGATGCTAGTCTCATCTGTTCTTTGGTTTGCTCTGAACGATGATTTGCAGCAAGTAAGGCTACGATTGGGATTATTAATGCCAAAATCCCCAGTGGTATTTTAAAAATGTTTAAAGCATTGTTGAATCCGGTGTAGTCGTAGCTGGGAGTTAGGTTGCTATTGTATGTTATCAGTATGGAGAATATTGCTGCGACAGCGAAATGTGTTGCGACAACGAACCAAAGTATTTTCAGGCTTAAAAAGCTTTTGTGTGGGTCGAAAATATTGCTTTTCAAAGTAACACCTCTGCGTTCCTTGTTAGGGTAGTTGGGGGGCGCCGAGAGCATACTAGCCTTCGGCAGCAGTATCAAATTTTGGTGGAGAACCAATGCTTTTGTACTTTTTTATGTTATTTTGCCGATGTCCTAGCGTTTACGAGGAATGCAGGAATTATTGCAGAACGGAAGTTATGCAAGTTTTTCCTTGCATAGGATAGGCGCGACTCAGAATTAGGTGGGCGTTTTGCCATTAAAGTGTTTTAGAAGTCTCCTTAATTTTTAAGATGGTGCGTTATTTTTTAAAGTATGCACTATCGTGAATTGTCAGTTGGCTCTCTCGTCCCACGTTTCCAATACAAAAGCAGCTATCGTATGAGCTGCATGAATAGCTAGTTTTGCATGTCGAGGTTTTAATTTATAGGGTTTCTTTCCATCTCCATGGGCAGCGCTTGCGTGCGTTCTCAGTGCTCCAATTCCATTTACAGTTGCCATTATCCCGCTAACAATTTCTTGTAAGTCTCGCTCCTCTAACTTAGATGCGTCTAAGCCAAGATCTGTTTTTACTACTTTCCAAACAGATTGTAAGTCCTGCTTTGCGGGCATTTGAAGTTGAGGGTGTTCTGCGATATATACCTTGAAAAGTGATTCCAAAATATTACATGCGGCGGAGACTGCCTCTCTCGGACTTGTTTGAACGTTTCGAATTGCTCGCTCAAACTCTTGGTCAATAGCTTGAATGTTTCTATTTTTAATTAGTTCTGCTAGAGACTTAGTCGCCAGCCCTTCACCTTTAGAGAGTATGCCGCCAGGAGAGTAAGTTAGTCCTGCTCTCTCTAGAGAGAATTTTATTTTGGCGGCTCTTTCTTTTCTTATGTCTATAAGTTCTTGCGATTGCCAGCGAGTCAGCACAATGGCGTCAATGTCTTCCTCCATGTAGTTCTCTATTAAACGGCCTAGGATAGCCAGCCGCTTTGATCCACTTTCTTTATTTATCCGGCGTAGCCATTCTAGGGCTTTAACTGGTTTGGAACCGTCCGGGGGGTCGCCTGGAGCATCTGCATACATGAATAAACTTTCGAGCGAGGCGTGAGTCTCGGACTCTGAGATGGTATCCGCAACCGCAGAGATTACGTACGTTGGGATGCTATAGTCGTCCAATTTTGCTCCTTAGATCAGTGTCAGATCCATCATGCAGAAGCCCAATGACTCACTGCCAATTGATATCCTGATTTCAGCCTAGACCCATATTGGGTTTCGTAACAAATCCTTTTCCTACACAGACATTGCAACCTTCAGACTCACCAAATTGATCGTGGCAGGCTGGGCAAAGGCAGAAAGCTGCTGACTCAATATGTGGTCTCACCTTCTCAAAGACGCGCAGGTCACGCTCTTCATATGCTATCTGTGCTGCATCAACTAGCGCACGGTAAGTATCCGGGTCATCAATGGATTTGTAGCCGACGCTGTTGATGACCCGCTCGATTTCAATCAAACGGTATTGACGCCCATTAATTTCCAGGATCAACCCGGTAATCTTTCCTATCTTTCGTGACAGGCCCAAGGTGAGCCGCACACCGTCCGTGTCGGAGTAGACCTTACCGTCATAAGGAAAAGAGGCGCTGCGTGGTTCGTCAGTGGCGAAGTTGAAGATCGAGCGGCTGATTGTGCCCAGTAATTTGCCGTTGGTGACCTGCACGACGTTATAGATCGATGCGCCACGATAGTGGTCTGGTGAGCTCTGCAGCTCCTCTACGGCGTGCCAGTAGGCTGCGTCTGCCATCTCGTTCATATCAAACCGTTCAAGCTGATCGATCAGCCCCTCGTCAAACAACGCAGCTGCCATCTCGTGGAGTGTTTCCCGGTGCGCCTCGGGGTTTTGCATTCGAAAGTCCTTATCGTCGAGGGTCAAACGCCATCGCTGCATCCTGAGAGCTTTAGCCTGTCCGAAGTTCATGAATATCAATCGCTGTACAGATACTGTATGTGCGTACAGTAATCGGCTCGGTGAGTTGACGCGAGCGTGGGGCGACGAGCTGTCAAGAAACTGGGGGAGTTGGCGTGCTTCACGGTTCTAGTGACGTGCTATACGCACTTGGCGCGCGCCGTCGTCCCCCCACCTCGCCTGCGGGCTAAATGGGTCTTTTTTTCCGCAGCCCTGCACCTGGCCAGGCGCCCCCACAGCCGGGCGCTGTAGCAGTGACGTCGAAGGTGAAAGAGCCTGCGGATCCCTGCGAAGGGTGGGTGTCTGACAGGGCGGATCTAGTAAAGCGGAAGGCGGGTAGACGAAACCATTCGGTGCGTCTTTTTTCAGGAACGCCATCGGAAAAAAGTAATGTGGTAATTCCAATATCGGAACACCGGTGAAAGCCCCGGATTCATTGGCTTTGCCGGGTTACTTCAGAAAGTAATTTTGAGTAATGAAAAAGGTAATGTGGCTGTAAGTGGTTGATTTATAAGGGATGCAAAAAAACAAATATTACCTCCTTAAAAGGTAATTACCTTACTTCTACATTACTCAAAAATTACCTCATGCCAATCCTTTGCAGCCCAGTAAAATCAAGGCTCTCAGCCAGATTGACCGCTCGGCTTACTAAAATTACCTTTTTCCGATGCCTTTCCCGAAAAAAGAACACTACCTATCAGGCGGTACAGCAGATCGCCGCGTCACTCCCTCATGCAGATGACGAAGAGACACTTGTGCGCAGATCGTTTTGCCCGCAACGGAAACGCTTGTAGGAAGTGTCTGGGATTGGAGCGACAGGCGAGCGTAGCGACGATGCGAGAGGAGCGCTGCGTCCCGCCTGGGGAGAAAAAAGAGAGTGGGGTGGTACGAAAATGGTACGCGCGCTTCTTGATGAGGCTGGAGGCCATAGGTTTAGCGGCCTACAGGATTAGCCGTGCCAATCCATCATCGGGGCGACGGAGAAGCGGCGGGAGAGTGGGGCGGGTGTGGCGGTGATAGGGGACATTGGCGGTTCTGGAATGGGTGGGGCTGGGAGGTGGAGGAGTTTATCAGGATTGAGGGTGGTGGGCTTGCAGATGCTTTTTCATCGAAAATGCCGGGATCTGCTCTTTGCCATGCAATCTCGCCCTCGCAGCGACGCTGCGTTTTTACACCTGATGGCATTTCGCAATGAACTTGGGCTGACCGCACCGGTCAGCCTGTAATATGCGGGTGCCATCAAGTGATGGCTACCGCATTTCTTACCGTTCATTTCTGCACCACGGAAGGTTTCAACCCGCTCTCAGGGGGCTTCATGACTCATATTCCCGTTTTCCCCCAACCCGGCGGCGGGTGCCAAGGGTGCCGGCAGAAAGGCGAGGCCGATCTGGCGTTCTCCTTCGCTTTTCAGCCCATTGTCGATCTGCGTGACCAATCGATCTTCGCCCATGAGGCGCTGGTCCGGGGTGTCCAGGGTGAGGGCGCACTGTCGGTGCTCGAGCAGGTCGATGACCAGAACCGCTATCGATTCGATCAATTGTGTCGCGTGCGGGCGATTTCCACGGCGGCGCAGGTGGGGATCACCGATTTTCTCTCGATCAACTTTCTGCCAAATGCGGTGTATCGCCCGGACCTGTGCATTCGCAGCACGCTGGAGGCGGCGCGCGCGCATGCTTTCCCGCTTGAACGGTTGATTTTCGAGGCGGTCGAGGGCGAGCACGTTGAAAGCAACAAACACTTGATGAACATCTTGCGCGAGTACCGCGAGTTTGGTTTCAAGACTGCTATTGATGACTTCGGTGCGGGTTATTCCGGGCTGAATCTGCTGGCGGACTTTCAACCGGACTTGATCAAACTGGACATGGCGCTGATTCGCGATATTCACCGTGATCGCGTACGCCAGGCGATTGTGCGTGGCGTGGTGGGCATGTGTGCCGAGTTGGGCGTCGAGGTGATTGCCGAGGGCATTGAGCACCCCGAGGAGCGCGATTTTCTAGCCGATTGCGGGATTTATCTGATGCAGGGTTTCTGGTTCGCCAAACCGGCTTTCGAGTCGATGGCACAGATTCCGGTGGAGGCGTGGCGGGCGGTTTGATAGGAACCTGAACCCGTGCTGTCGAACGGCAAAGTTTCATCTTGCCGCGTGCGGCGAAGGCCTAGGATGCTTGAACAAGATCATCCCAAGGGGAGCCGTACCATGCGCACCAATGTCGTCAAAGTGCTGTTGATCGCTGCAGCTGTCTCGGTATTGAGTGCCTGTTCGGGCTCTGGTGGGTTGACCACTACCAGTTGTTTTTCTTCGGACTGTCAGTCGCCGGAGGGGCGCAGTAATGCGACGACCCTGAAGTTTGGTGGCAACAGTATTGGCAGCAGTTTGAACCAGTACAGCTCCGGGATGTTGCACGATGATTGATAGATTTCCTGGCTGAGAATCAATGTGGCGAGGGAGCTTGCTCCCGCTGGCGCGCGCAGCGGCCCCAGAAAAGAAGGCCTGCTG